>Ga0051981_10001540_pt1 | contig 11313 bp, 6 predicted proteins | sample CryGey13umfilter_3_FD_59644 | JGI IMG/M metagenome (GOLD analysis project Ga0051981, IMG submission 59644) | Groundwater microbial communities from aquifer in Utah, USA - Crystal Geyser 4/10/14 3 um filter | ecosystem: Environmental > Aquatic > Deep subsurface > Groundwater | place: USA: Utah... | reverse complement strand
CCAAAGTTACCCGCAAGATCGGTCCCCCAACGCATCATAAAACCTGTGGAGAGATCACTGCGAAAGTTACCTACATTGACCTCTGAAACGTTGGAAAGCTCAACGTCAGTTCCTGCATAGCTGCGGTATCGTGTCAGATTAAAGTGAGATAGATAACCCACGCTGCCGACGATTTTTTCCTCTACTTGGTAGGCCCAACCATTGGGTTCGTCAGATTTAGTTATGCTGTGCACTAACTTTTGCGCTTTCTCAGAAAGCGCAGCATCTCCGGTGGTTCCAATGGTTAAATTTGCCCGCGTGGCTTGTTGGGGATGCAAACTAATATAGTTAAGCTCGGTGTGTAAATACCCAGCGTAAGGTCGTTCATTCGGCTCTGGTTTGGTAAGAGAAATCTCCGAAGGAGTCCACATTTTGTGGCCAATGCTGATTTCCCATTTGTCCAATGGGGCCGCTCCCCAAACCGAAAGGCTAAGTGGTTTAGCCCACCAATATGGAGCAATCGCCCCTGAGGTGTAGCTTAAAAATAAACCATTGGTGTAGTCGCGATCTACGCCAAATACGCCATCGTTATCGAGGTTAAAAGCAACCGTTGCGTGTTGAGAGGCCAGCGCAGAAGCACTGAGTAACGTCAATGGAAGAATGTGAAATAGCTTCATACGAACACTGCAGAGTATAGACAAACCCTAATCATATAGGAAAGATGCGCTATTCAGTTGATAAATAGGCAATTGAATCAAAATAAATGTGGTAAGCGTAACATTTGTGGTCGATGCATTGCGCATTTTTGATTTCTGAGTATAAAAAAGCCCCACTCACCGAGCGGGGCTTAACTACTTTGCTAGTAATTTAACTGAAATTATAGAGATTCAGTGAAAGTACGCGCAATAACGTCAGCTTGTTGTTCTGCAGTCAGTGAGTTAAAACGTACAGCATAGCCAGATACACGAATTAAAGTGGGGAACTTTTTTAGACTGAGTAAGTTGGGTAAAAAATTAGACTCAAAATAGAGAGTAATATCTTACCCAAAACCTTTGAATGAACTACTTAGTTTAATTCTATGAGCCAAATCGAACTTCTTCAACCAAGCCAGTCTCAATAGAGTAAGTCACCTCCACATTGCCTTCGAACTTATCAAAAGGTGGAACCATTCCTAAAACAGGTAGTTTTCGCGCTTGAACTATTTCAATGGGGTTCCCAAGAATACTACGAACTTCATCAGCATCCATATGACTATTCAATGACTTGGGGAAATGCCCATCAACACTTTTCTTAAAGATAATAACTTCAAGTATCTGAGTATGCTTATTGAAGATCAACTCAGCTTTACTGCTATCCGAAACGATATAGAAACTATCTAAACTTTCATCAACAATTTCAGGTACGTTCCCCCCTATAAGCGAAAGAAAGGATGCATCTTTTAATAAAGTTTGATACGTATTTCCTACGAAACATTCATAAGAGTGGCTCATTTAATACCATCCATTTTGTTTATTGAGTCTATGTATTTCTTGACGAGCTTGTTCGAGTTCGTCTTGAGAGTACCCCTCAGCCTTGAGACAAGCTTCTATAGCATCAAAGTTATTATCAACAGCTTTTTCTAAGTTTTCTGCGTCCAATTGTTGCTTCTCTGTTCTATTTCTTCCGCCATAAGTTTCGCTGCATTTTTGATGGATTTGAGATGGGATTGCTATACCTACAGATGTTTTCTTTATCTCTGCAATTTGGTTTTTACTCAATTTACGACGATAGAGCATTTCTGTAGCTTTAACCAGTGCCGAAAGAGAAGGAATATGGTCAATATCCATACCATCTTTTTTACTTCTGGGCGCTAGCTCACCGTAAGTTCCGACCTCCAATGGTTTTACTTTAGGTTTACTGAAAACTAAATACAGTGGAGATAACCCTGCATCAGCAGGAAAGGTGACAATATATTCAGCTAGATCTTCTTCTGGGTAGAGAACCGTGCCAATTTCTTGCTCATGCTCTTCAATTGGACGAACCCAGATGTTATGAACATCCAGTTGGTCATTCTCGGGTAATACGGTATCGGGGGTGAGGACATCAGTTGAACCGTCAGGTGTCCATGTAATCGTGATACCGTTATCCAGCTCAGCAATAAAGTGTTGACCTCGCTGAACAGCTTCACGCTTCGCCACGCGATCCCCGTATGCACTTCCTTCACCCGTTTTGATACCCACAATTTGCTGCTTGCCATTTTCATCGGTGTACATATTAAAACGGACGCGCATCGTAGTGGTATCACTCGTAGCAAACTCAGGGTTGCCATCAAGTGTTCCATCCCCAAGCTGAGAAGGCCATAATGCAGTAATCAAACCTCCGCCAACTCGTGCAAAGCTGCCTAGTGCTTCACCTGAGATGCTCCATTTCCCTAACGTAGAGGTGGTATTGGTACTGACAATCCCAAGATTAGAGCCTGCTGTACTCGCAGGCAACGCTAAAAATGCCAGCTTGCCATAATCAGTTGCTTTCGATTCCGTAGACAGTATTTTCAAGTTAACTACAGGGATGTCTTTTTCGACCAACCTTTCGTTACTAATTGATACTATTGACGTTTCAGCTAAACAGTGGCCTGTATAGCCATAAAATGTATTCAACGGTTGGTTAAATCGCTTAGGACTCTCTGGTGGTATCTCATAAACGGATTCCTTTTCTATGCGTTGAGGTTGCGGCTTCTGCACATTCAGAGAATCACCTAACGATAAAGACATCGGGTCTGCATCATATTGCGGATTAAGATCCAACAAAGCTTTCGGGGCTAGTCCATACTGGTTGGCAATCTTCGCCCACGTTTCTCGCGTTCCTGTTTCGGGATCGGTTTGAACAATATGATTAACTGGCTTTGGTTGTTTTTGTTCGGCTGGTTTCGCTGCTTCAGTTCGTTTAATTATGGGGGATTTGGTCGCCTCAAGTAGCTGAGGGATATCTAATTTTACCCCATGCTCGTTCAACCAATCATCGGTCAAATTATCTAACTCATCACGAGTAATTTGTCTTTCTAGGTAAACGAGATACTGATTTTCGACAACTTTACCGCCAAGCTTCCAAAAGACCAGAATTGCTGTTTGATCCGTGTTGTAACCTCTTTCTGGATCAAGACGCTGATGCCTGCTTAGGGTGGCATAAAAACTCCAACGTTTATCACCCTGTAAACGGTACTCTTGTACCAACTGGTTGTCGTGGAAGTGATAATAAAAGCCTTCGGTAGGGAATCCTAATCGCTCACCCAATTGAACGGTAGGTGTCACGGGAATAAACCCTTCATTAGCAACTTGTGCGCCGATATTCCTGACTTTGACGGGGTGTGTAGGAGAAATCCCCATAGGACGAGAAGCAACTTGAGCGACAAGGCGTTTAGGCTCATCAAATGCAGTCTGTATAGTGTAGCGGGTGCCATGTTCTGTCTTTGTTTCAACCCAGCGCCCTAGCTCCACTTCATTCTCTGTTTTTGCCAAAATAAAGTGGCAATTACCAGATTTAAGTACCGAACCTTGAGAGCACGCAATTTCAAAGCTGTATTCATACTTTAACGTAGGTGGTTCATCAGAGTAATCACGTCTCGGAGGCTCAGGAATATACGTTGGCATCGGCAACGGCGGATGTAGGCTCTTACTTCGACTGTAGCCAGCGCTACTTCCACTCATTTGAGTTCTAGCTAGCAATGCACTTTGTGCAGCAGGTTCAACGTTATCGGTAGCTTGAGAGTTCAAAGACCACGTTTTGCCTCCCCCCATAGCACCTGATTCAGAGATCAGCATTGGTGTTGAAGGCGAGTCCGTCAGTAAAACAAGGTGTCCTTGCCTTAGCTGCTCCATAAAAGCGTTAAATCCCATCCCTGATGGAATTGCCGTCTTCAACTCGTTTTCATTGAGTTCATTAAAGCCACCTTCAACTTGTCCAAACTCATAAGCCATTAACTCTGTGATCCGTACAACTCGATAGCTCATATCACCTTGACCTGATTAAATATTTTACGATTTCATTTTAACCACTATGCCATAGATAACATATCGAACTTAAAACGATTTATTGAATGAGAATCACATATTGATAAGAAGTCATCCACCGTCTTATAACGGTTCTTAAGTGGTGTTAAAGTCAATTGCGCTATACGAAGCCACTAGGCTCTGATTAACGATCTTCAGATAATACGATAAGTATATCCAAGTACAGGCTAAGCTACAGCACTCCCTACTCTACTCTCAGCCCAAACAATGAATGTTTTAATATGTTTTTTACGAATTACATATAAATTGGACTGGTTTTTAGACTGGCTTTAATTAATACTCATTTAATTCAATATAATGGAGTGGAGTAGAGCAAGATTTGAGCGATAACGAAGAACTCGAAATTGGAGAGAAAGACCCTGCAAGGCACATTAAATACAGTGATATAGGTAAAGATCTTATCGTTGTTTACGTCAAAGTACCTCGATACCCCATGATAAAGCCTGAAGTTAATCAGGAGACAGGTGAAATTGACTTCACCGTCACGTATGACAAACGTGCCACAAAGAAACTGAAGAAAAGCAATCGAATTCCCAACGTAGACGACCACGCAATACTTCCAGTCATTTTGAATCAAGATGGTGTTCCACTTCTTTTGGAGAACCTGTACCTGAGATACCGAATGAACCGAATCAAAGAAGAGACGTTGAAGCATGAGGCAGCAGCAATGCTCGCATTCTGCCGATTTGTGTACTTCAGTCAATGGGAGAATGATATTGGTGAAGTGGAGCAAATGACCTTTAGAAGCCTGACCAAAAATCCAAAATATGGTGCTCCCTACATGTTTATGGCTGACCTTGTTAATAATTTACAGGTATTAGACCCATCTAGTGGCATTGTCTTAGAGGATGGCTGGGCTACGAGTACGGCAAAATCCTATGTGAGCTGTGTAATTCGATTCTATCGTTGGCTTATGGAATCAGGGTACTTAAAGGTAACGAATGACTATACGCCATTTCACAGTAAGGACTATGAAATTAGCTTTACTAACAATGGTAGTCTTGCTCACACCAGTAAGGGGATGAAGGTCACGATACAGACGACTGACATCATGCAGGAATTCAATACAAATAAAACATCTTCCGTCCCTGCATGGCAAACACTAAAACCAATGACTCCGCTTCATCGAATTATGTTTGAAAATCAACTCAGCAAAAGTTCTGGCTCGGCAAAAAGCCTAATGTATGAACTTTGCTTAGAAGCGGGGTTACGGATGAATGAAGTATGTACATTTCCTGAATCCGTTGTTCGCCCACCACGATCTGGAGAGAGCATTATAAAGGTAAGCATTAGCGAACTCCTGAATGGCTGTAAAACTAAATTTAGTAAGCAAAGGACTATTGAAATTAGCGACAAGCTGATGCAGAAACTGTGGGATTACAAAGCATCTGATGCAAGACTTTCTAGACTCGAAAAGGCTTATAACCTAGATGTGCCAACTGATGATAATCCTATGGGCAATAAAACATTTGATCAGATTGGCTTACTTGAAGAACAGAAAGAGTTTGAGCTAGAGCCTCATGGTCGGTTGTTTATATCCGAAAAGTCACATGAACCAATTGCTAAAAATACACTGCAACGCTATTTAAGTGACATTCGGAAGCATCTAACTATCAACTATGACCGAGAAGCCCAAATAGCCCTTGGTACTAAGCCTGATGAGGCTGACGCTGTCTATGATTTTCATGATCTTGAAGAACGAAAGCGTCACAGCCTCATTCCTGATTGGTATTACCGACCGCACGATACTCGTTCGACATTTGCTACTAGATGGCTGATTAGGGAACACATTCAGCGACAAGTTCCAATGGAGATGCTGCTTGATGAACTGATGCTTCTCATGGGGCATGAAAACGTCGAACAGACAAGAAAGTACGTTAAGTTTTTGGACGCAAAATTACTGCGTTTTAAGAACGCATCCAGAAAAAATATGAACGCATCAATGATGTACTAAGGCTGATATTAAGTGGTTAGAAAAAGCTTTATGAAAAAGCGCTCCACAGGCGCTGTAAGAAGAGAAGTGAAGACCAGAGAAGCCTTTGATTTGAGTTGGCTTAAGCTCAGTTATGAGGGGGCGGAGGTTGATTTATCTCGCCTTTATTTTTATTCGGCAAACCCTGATTTATCAAGAGTCGAGGGGCGTGCTCAATACGTAAATAAGATCGCTAAAGGCATTCAGGATAAGATTAAGCTAGCACGTTCTGAAAGCACATATGCGATGGCAATCATCAACTTCAGGCGTTACGTAATGTATTGCGATACTAATGGTATCGAGCCATTCTCTAAGGAAGGGTATCTAGCCTACGTTGGTGATGAAGGTGAGTTGAGACGTAGAGCTAAAATCAATGAAGACCGCCCTCCATTTTTGATGCAGTCGAGTGATGGTGATTCGTTGGGATTCTCAGAAGTCACCTGCTCATCCCATACTCACGATGTTAGAACAATCCTTAAGCTGGCAGAGGTTCATGAGCCAATTTGGGAGCGTAGCTATGAAGCATTTTCTAAAAAGAACAGAAAGTTAACTATTCCTTACAGCAGTGATGAAACAGATTTGGCTGTTAAGGTATTACTTAGAGCGTTTGACGCTTTGTATGGCGCTCTTTCAAACCATTATGAGTCAAGCCCCCACACCCTTTTACCTAAATCGATTGAAGTTGAATTAGGTGGAGATCTTGGCAAGCTGAACCTGCCAGAGCTAGGTGTATCGACAAGTCCATTCAATATTTGCATGGCAGCAGGTTATGCTCTGTTTGCTTATTACACAGGACTCAACCGAGATGTGGTTCTCAACGCTGCACACCCTATTAAGTTTGAAAAGCGCAAGCTGAAAGACAAGACGATCAATCAAATATCACTATCACTTTGGAAAGCTAGGGCAGGCAAGTTTGTGAAGGCAGAGCTTACTGATGATATGCCTATTTTCGACTTCAGTGAGGACGAGTTTGATGTTGAGATCGAGAAGAAAACGGGAGTATCTTTAGTCAACAAGCTAGTGAAACTCGCTGAAATGTTTGGTTCAACGACTGAGCGCAGCCCTTTATTTTTCAACCTTGGTGTTAATGATGAAGTAGTTAAGTTTAGCCAAGAGCCTGTATTTAAATTATCTAAAGTATTAGGGTTAAAAAAGCTAAATACTGAGTATCTATCGCCACTCTTTGCTGAAGGGTTAGCAATGGCTCTTAAGGGGAAGTTTTACGTTATATCTAGCACAGTTCAAGCCGATGGTTCTCACCGAGTAAGTAAAAAAGTTTCTTCTCTAAAGCCTTATAAGACAAAGCGAAATATCGTTTCTTGCGCTTCACTTCTACTCAGTGGATACAATAACCCAGAGGCGTTCTATGGAGCCAGATTGCCACTCATGGTGACTGAAGATAAAGGCAACCACCATTACCACTTCCAAACATGTTCAGGAGCCAAGGGTTACTTCATTCTTCCCAAAGAATATCGAGAGGTAATGAAAAACCTTGAGGCGTGGTCGAGTGCTAATGGGGAAAATGAACATAGGTTTCTGTTGCCATTTCCTAACTCTACGGGGAATAGGATTTTTGATTGGAGAACTCCTCAAAGGCTGCCGCCAGTGCACACCATTCTCGATGATCTCGCCATTCCACATGGCGAGTATTATCTCGACATCAATACCAGACGATTCAGGGCATTGATGGCATCTGAAACTTACAGTGATAATGATCTTGGCGAAGAGGGTTCTATCATTCTAGACAATGAGCTAAACACCTTTCAGCAAAGTTATGCGGATGGAAACCCTGAGGAAAACCAAATGATCTTCTATGAAGGTCTAGAGATCCTTTCGAGAATTTTTAAAGGTCAAAGCAAGGAAAATGCGATTACCGCCCTTAAGAAGCTTTTGAAACGTGAAACACTGACATTCGATGAGGTAAAGCAAAGAAGGCTCCACATTAATCAAAATGGGATCGCATGTAACGGTGTGCCAGATATAGACAGAACAATGGGTGATGATTACCACCGTGGTGCAATTAAAACAGCTAAAAAGATTGGTATTGATCCTAAAGGTTCTATGCCGTGCTACCAGTTAGATCAGTGTTCTCGTTGCAAATCAGCACGGATGGTCGATGATGCGAAACAGGTATATAAACTACTGTCCTTCATTGAGGTAATGGAGTTGAGAATTGACCTTCGTCCTGATAATGAATCACTATTAGAAACTACTACCTACCTAAGAATTATGATCAATGAAAATATCTCCAATGAGGTATTGGCTGAGGCAAATAAAATGCTTTATCTCAATGGTTTACACCCGCTTGTAGAGAAGATGCAAGCAGCTCAAATTCTGGCATAAGGAACCCACAAGTGATCAATGCTGCTTACTCATTGGAATCCGCTTTCCATTACAAGCGATGGGATAAATTTGCTAGAAAACAACATGACTATATGGAACATGTTGTTAAACCACTTTTTGACAGTAAAAATTGGCAAGCAATAAATGAGCTGCCTGTTCTTGTCGATAAAGGAGGCAAAACGCTAATCAAGTTTGGCGATGATATATGGTCACTCAAGGATCACCTATGGAATGGTGATTATGACATAAGTAAAGTGACAAACTTGCACTTTTTTGCATATGAATACAGCGGGATACAGGTTGATATTGGCGCTAGACTGCCAACTCAGTTTAATCTTGAAGTTAAACTGTTTGCATACTATTGCTTATTCATGGCACCTAAAATCACTGAGTGGATTGCAAGTGTAAGGTCTTATGTCAACCCTTTGAAGTCTTTAGCGATGGAGTGTTCAGAATACGGCTTGAACTCATTTCAAGAGCTAAATCATGAGACCCTAAGGAGGATGATCAATCTTGGTTTTGTCGAGATACAACAGAAGACAATTGCATCATTAAATGTGCTTACCAAAGCATATGAGCTACCTCTTAATTTTGAAAATGTTGGCACGTTTACAACAAAGGCTTTTCCATCTCTTATTGAAAGAGAGGGAGAGCAAAACCAAGTCATTCCCCTTGCTGTTTACAAAACGCTTTTTGACCAAGCTGAAGCAGTAGTCAACAAATATTATGACTCCAGAATCGAGCTTCAGGATAAGTTACGGGACATCCAAACTAAGCAAAAAGCAGCTAAGATCAAGATTCAAAAAGCAATTAGGACGGGTTCTTGTTCGCTCAATGGTTACTTCCGCCCTCCAGTGCAAAAAAAGTTGATTGAGCGATTTGAGGAAGCAGGTATCACTCTAATTGATGATTTTAAAGAAGGAGATAAGTGGGTTGAGCTAATCGAAGGTATCGACCCATCTTACAAGTCATTTAATATTAGAGATCATACTACCCCAAGAATGAAAGAGAGAGGTTACGATCTTCTTACCAGAGAGTTTTATTGGAAAAGCCTCAATGCGTTTAAAGACACTCTTTCTGAGATAGATGCTGCTTGCCGATTCTTGATACAAGCCTTGAGTGGAATGCGAACTGATGAACTGTGGCGAATGAGACCTGAGTATGGATTGCAGCACACCACCATTAAAGGGACGGTTATACCACTATTAACCACTCGACAAAGCAAAATCTCAATGAATGCAAACACTGTGAATGATGTCTATGTAACAACAGAGATGGGAGCGAGAGCGTACCGCCTGTTAAATGATATACACGCACCACTTAGAGATAATTTTAAGACTGGCAAAAACAGGTTCTTCGGAGGATTTAGAGGGCTACTTAAGACAAAACCTGCTGACAAAGACACTGACAACATTACGAAATACGTCAAGCTTTGGCTTAAAGACTACAAAATGACCGACGAAGATATTTCTCAACTTGATATGTCGAATCCAGACCGTTCCACGAATAAAGCAGCGGGTGTCACTTTTAAGTTTAACCCACACCAGCTAAGGCGCTCTCTAGCGTATTACTTGATAGGATATGAATTGTTGTCATATCCGCAACTCAAACAACAATTTTCACACTTCACGGTGGCAATGACTCGCTGGTACGCAAGGTATGCATCCTCATTTGCTAGGATGCATCGTGAAATAGAAGTAGAAAGGCTGAACCAGAAAGCTCAAATCATGGCTCGTATTCATAGGAAGCTTGCCAACGGTGAGCGTCTTGGCGGAGGCAAGGTAACTGAAATTACGAAGAATATGGCTAAGCAAGGTGAGAGCCAGTTCGAAGAAGGTAATGAGGATAGAGCCGTTTCAGTCGAATACTGGAAAAGACGTATTCGTTCAGGTATCGAACACATCCACGCAATTGCTCCAAATATGTACTGTACTCACAGCTCATGCGGAATGCGTATTTCCGTTGACTTATCTGACTGTGTTGATTGTGGTTTCGACATCTTTGAATTCGCCACATATGCAGAGTCTGTTCGTAAAGAGGCTGAGATTGCTTTGCACCTAGCGGATGAGCTTGGTGAACTAAACCCGCCAACTATTGCTAGGCAGGTTGTGCAAATCAGGTCTGCTGAGAAACTTATGATGGATATGGACGTACCGTTTGAACCCGTTGAGATACCAAAGGAGTGGGAAGATCTGGTTATTCATTGGGAGGCGGCATAATGGCGATTAGAGGCACGAGAGAGTGGGATAAAGCGCAAACCCAGAAGAAATTTCTTGAAGCAATAGAACGCCTTATCTCAGGCAATGTTAAGCATAAGAAAGAGCTAAAGACCTTAAAGGTCAATGATTCCAACGTCTGCAAAGAAGCTGGACTAAAAAACGGGGCGTTAAAACATTATCCAAGGCTGCAAAAGTTCATCAAAATTAAAGCGAAGTTCCCTGATGCCATATGGACTGATGATGGTGATTTCCAATATGTTGACGGTAAAACTATAAGCTTAGATACAGTTGTTGACACCCTTAACAAGTCAAGTAAGTCCAGAGCGAGTGATAAACAGAAGAAAAATGAACTGGCTGAGATTAATAAGCTTCATGTCGATGCGGTAAACAATGCTTTGGAGAACCAGATTGCGGTAACAGAGCCGTTTGTCGCTGCTCTGATGGAGGCATTGCCTGATGCTAAGAAGGCAGAATTGATTGAAAAGTACGAGAAAGTACTACATAGACGTGATTATGGAGGTGATGTAATTCACGCTATTTTTGGTAAAAATAAACTAAAGGCGGGTAAATAATAAATAAAGGCGCATAAAGCGCCTTTATTCAGATGCTTAACTCTTATAGAGATTCAGTAAAAGTACGTGCAATTACGTCTCTTTGCTGTTCTGGAGTTAAAGAATTGAAGCGAACTGCGTAGCCTGAAACTCTTATGGTCAACTGTGGGTACTTTTCTGGGTTAGCTACAGCATCTTAAAGG
>Ga0051981_10001537_pt1 | contig 11324 bp, 8 predicted proteins | sample CryGey13umfilter_3_FD_59644 | JGI IMG/M metagenome (GOLD analysis project Ga0051981, IMG submission 59644) | Groundwater microbial communities from aquifer in Utah, USA - Crystal Geyser 4/10/14 3 um filter | ecosystem: Environmental > Aquatic > Deep subsurface > Groundwater | place: USA: Utah... | reverse complement strand
CCATCGCCAGTAGGCGAAACTCTCGCTGGTGCGCGCACGCGCGCTGGTAATATTTGAACGTATTCTCCACACAATGCACCATTTTGAATGAATCGTACCGTTATCCTTCATAATTTTTGTCTAGGTGGGAGTACCATATCATGAATACTATCTGTTTCAATTGACTAGGTTAGCTGTCCACTGTAGATCGGTTGGCCGACTGAAGCCATGACAAGCAACAACGCATACATACGTCTGCGCATCTTCTCAAAATACGACAGGTGTATGAGATGCCGGTTTGTTGAAAATTATGCAATGTTATTTCTGGTTATGGCATTGGTGATATTGATACCACTACTCTCCATTTACTGTTAGTTACTCGCGTTTAGACCCAAAAAAATGTATACGACCTAGACGAGACTTGAACTCGCACTGTCATGATATTATGAACCGTACACTTTGAGGTGAGATATATAATCCAAGACTGACATTAGATGGATAGCCCTGAACAGCGTGCAAACTTACACCTTCGCCTGATCTCAGTACACTCCAATCTGGACGTAGGAGGGCGACGCGCTCTGTAAAGGTTAAAAAGTCGGCATAAGATTAATATATTCGTTGCCACTGTTACAAGAGTGGTCGCACTTACGCCATTGCGCCACAAGGCCGTTTCGTAAAATCGTTGAAATTAATTCTATATAAAGTTTTTCTAAAGTCACACTGTTCCCTGCAATCGTCAGAGTTAGGATTGATATCATCCACAGTCACATTGGGAGAAACAGTTACATTAAGAACAAAATTGTTCAACACCACGGACGTCTCTTGCGGCATATTTATGGGAGAGAACGATGGAACAGCTGTTTGAAAACCACTAGAGGACTCTGGAATAGATGGGGCTGCAGTCAGGTTACCCGTGACAGGTGAAACGGTAGGAAAATTTGTCGACATGGGTGGACCGGTCAATGCAGCGTTTGGAAAGGGACTAGCAATCGGTTCGCCCGTAGGAGGTGCAGTGGTAGGAAGATTCGTCGTCACGAATGGAGGGGCACTTGGACCACTGGTAAGAGGATTGGACGTTGGCTCATTCAGAACGGTTGAGGCTGAAGGAGCCGTCGTTGTCCCATCACCCGCACAAACGCCATCGGCGCCACAAGATTGACTGGCGCACATGTCATCTTGCAGACAGGTTTGCCCTTGGAGCAAATTGGCACAATATGTATCAAATCCTGTATTAGAAAAGATAAAGACCACCTCACCCCCGGGGCAACAAATGAGTGGACTTTCAGGAGAACCCGAGGCCCGGCCACAATTGAAATTTTCGCAGTCAGACGAATCGGGAAAGTCGAATCCATCGCGCTCACACAGCTCCCCGTCACCGAGACGGGGTGCACACAAGCCCTGGATGCAGGAATCGGTAGAGGAAAGGCAATCCGAATTGGCTGTACAAGCAATGACACCAGCCTGCACAACAGGGGGAGTTCCTGAGGTTGGCACGGCCGTGGACGGTGGCAGAACTATTGGACTCAAGGTGGGAAAAGGACTGATCGAGGGAAACGGCTCAAACGGTACAAACGTCCCTCCGTTGCATACTTCTGGGTCTGGCGTTTCAAACAAGCAAGGGCAAATATCAAAATCAATTTCCTCTACCCCAAAAAGTACTTCGTCACTATCCCCGTCGCATTCACTCCAGGTAAACGTTGGGCATTGAACACGTGACCCCCTAAAGGGCGATCCATTGATGGTACAGGTTTCATAAGTACATGGACATTCTGCACCATCCAAAACAACTTCACAGGCGAGGCTGATCCCCGTGTCGCGCTCAAAAATGGTAGTTTCAGAGATACTCTCGACGGTACGATCGGCGCCTGTGTAAAAGATCGAAAAGGTTTCTTCCGCCACGGCGTAATCGCTGTATGCTTCAAAGGACTGGTACAAGTAGTAAAGCCGTTCCATCCGTTGTGTAAAGGCCAAGTCTACGTTAAAGGCTTGAACATTCTCGCAAATCGTACAACTGACTCGAAACTCGGTCGCATCATTGTTGGCTGCACATGTACAAGTATCACGACGGGATTCCACTACCAACATCACAGCCTCTAGGGCCGTGCAGGCCTCGTCTATGGTTTGTAGAGCTCTTATAGTTGGCGTATCATCAAGAGTTTCCGTCACTGCAACGTGTGGAACCTCGACGTGATTGGGTAAGGCGAGCTTGTCCACGAGGTGGCGTGACGGGACCCCCAAGAAAGAGGCTGCTCCCAAAGGAACAAGTAGAATCGACACGATACTACGAAGAATCTTCATCATCCATGTGGACGTCTTCATCCGATGTCCGATTGTTGAAATGATGCAAACGACATAAAAAATGAGATCCACTTCCGAGTTGTGATCTTGTCAAAGCAATCGAAGCCACGGAGTGGGCGTGCTCACAGACTTCTTACAGAAATCACCAATAATAGTGATCATAGGCATATCGACTTGAGCGACAACAACGGAAAACTACCCTATTCCGCCGGCCTTCCTTTGGATATTGGGCGTTTGGCCGGGCTGGATGTTCTTACCGTCACGTGCCGACAACTACCCTATCCTATGATGGCTTACAGTGTACGAGGTGTCGAGCTCCCAGAAAGCAAAAAAACATTGTTTGATGTAATGGCTCGTTAATGTAAATATCCCCACCGCGTATCGTAATGGCGTAGTTCACGGAACTACTACTGAAAGAGGCAAAGGACTTCTTCGCACCACGCGCGCGCACCCATGTAAGCCGACCAAAGATCATCACGGGGTGATGTGAGAGGAGTTCACAGCTCGTTCGTTTTACATCTTTTCACAGTCAGTGATAGACAAGTCACGACTCTTTGATCATCGGTGGGTGAGACGTTTCGCATTTCCATGTCATGCCGTTTAGTATCTTACAGATACATTATTCAAGGAAACCAAAAAAATTCACAGCCAAAACCACCAACAAGTGGCAAGATCTTACATCCCCACTCTTCATTGGCTAGCTAGTAGAAATACCTAAGAAAAAATTATATCTTCAGAATGAATGCGCTATCATCTGCCCACCCAAAAGCTCTCTTTTTGCTTGGGATGACTATTGTTTGCTTTCTCTCTTTTGTTTGGTGAGAACAGTATCTCTCACGTCTTGATTTGTTAGATTTGACGAAACATTTCACAAGTACTCCTACCTATTTTTATTCATAGATTTCGCAGTTTACTGATAGCTCACATGGACTAGCGCTCACAGTTCAGCTCATTTACTCAACAACTGTCCCTGACCACGGAAAACTTCGATTTTTCATTCGAAGATGTGGGTGTTGTCGTCGTAACAATTTCCCCTCAAAAATACTAACACCCGCCCTCTTGCCATTACCATCTACCGGTACTTGTACTGTAATTAAACCTAAATCTGTAGCTCTTCTTTTCTATTGAAGGACTACGTTTACAATTCACGATGTCGACAGCAGACGAAACGTACGAGAAATACCTCGTTCAGCTAGCGACTCCGTGTGTCTACTATATCCCTTCTCTATTTGACTCCGAATCTGCGAATAACTTGTATGATGATTTGCATAAGAATGTCCCTTGGACCAAAACTGCCAAGATCAATCGATGGGTAGCTTTGTATGAAAATGAACCTGAAAATGATTACAAATACCGTGATGCACCTGCCGGTGGATCCATATCCATGACAGATACCATTCGTCAAATCAAACATCAAGTTGAAGAGTGCTATCATCGATTAACAGGGACACGCGTATCGTTCAATACGTGTCTTGCCAATTTTTATGAAAATGGACATCAACGTATTGGTTGGCACACAGATCGAGAAGAAATCGGACGCACCACACCGATTGCCAGTGTCTCCTTGGGCGCTGTTAGACAATTCTTGGTGCGCCACAAGCTAGAGGGTATGACGGATCGAGCGTCCATTGATTTAGCATCAGGCTCGGTTGTTTTTATGGAAAATATTTGTCAAAGAGAGTATTTGCATGCTGTTCCTAAGCAGACCGAAGTCACCAAAGGACGTATCAATCTCACATTTCGTTGCAAGACAGACGAAACGCCAGGGGAAGAAGAGCATCAACGCAGAGATAATTGGTTAGAGAACATTGCGCAGGGTATTGTGGAACGAGACGAAAGACATACAGATACCCATGCTGTACCTTTGTTTGGAGACGACATCAGGACAGATTTTTCCGATCCAGATTCGCCCAATGTTTGTTATACGGTATCGTGTAATGTTGGAACAGAAAACCAAGTTGCCGCCGAAGTGATCGAAATACTTGACGATGAAGTCACGTGGGAAGTTGTTTCTACACCCTTTGGTATTGTGGGGTATGTGGCTATTTGTGCTACAAGGGATGCAAAAAGTCCAAAGGTCGTGGCCAAGCTCTTGGAATTACGATCAGCGGTCAATGTCATGGAGTACCACGATCACTTTGAACTGCACCAAGTTGCCGAGGGTCCGACATCAGAAATTGACGGTGAAGCTCTCTACCAGTTCTACAAGAAACGCCTTCAAGCAAACCCTGATCTCATTACTCCTTTGGCTGCTACCTCAGCTGATAGCATTCGAACCTTTCGCGTAACGTGTGAACGCGTGGGAGGTCCACACGCTTTCCAGGCCCCCAATGTCGAATTCGAGATAGGAGGAGCCATGTCGGAATTCTATGAATTTTCGAAACCCAAAATGGTCGATCATGATGTGCACTGCCGCGTCGATGTGATGGGAGACAAAGTCATGGTAGGGACACAGCTGAATGTGGAAGACTTAACCAAAAGGCATTTTCTGAGACATCGCAATGCCGTCACCATCAAGACAAATTTGGCCTACGTTATGTTACGATTGGCAAACGTTCAAAAAGGAAACCTAATTGTCGATCCTTTTTGCGGTAGTGGTACCATTCTACTTGAAGCGTTGGAGATGACTCAAGGCAATATGCGGTGTATTGGTCTGGATGTATCAAGGCGGACTGCGACAGGCGCCGCTGAAAACGCCGTCGCCGAGGGGTACTCTGACCCTGGACAATGTTCCATTTACACATGTGATGCCCGTGGACTACGTAAACACGTAGATGATGAATCAGCTGACACCGTGGTGTCCAATTTACCATGGGGCGTACGGACGGGGCACAAACAAGGTGTCAGTGACCTCCAACAAACGTATGAGGTTTTTTTGAGAACAGCATGGTATACGCTCAAGCCTGGAGCTCGCGTTGTCATGTTGGTCCTTCGTGGGCTTCAGATGATTCGTATTCTAAGGAAACTCGGTGGCAGGTACCGGATTATTTCTGTTATGATCGTTCGCACCACAAATAATCTTCCTGCAATTGTTGTCGTCGAAAAATTGGGAAGAGATGTATTACGGGAAAGTCTTAAAGGACAACTTTCACGGTTTTCAAAATACGTAAATGTGAGCGCCGAACTGTACCATGCAATCCACTACGAGGACATAGACGAAGCAAATTGAATTTGAAAAAAAAGTGTCACTCTTTCCTATCATTCCGCCAACGTTATGAGACATCGACGTCAAATAAGAGAGCATACGGCATGGTGAACTAAACCTTTCAAGATGGTTTCCATTTAGTGGGCCAAGAAAACGATTATCTTACCGGGAAACCAAACGAATAAACTTTAACTCCCAGGAATTTTCCAGTTCGGTCACTACGTTTTAAAGTAGCATGTGAATTGTGTCACAAGGAAATTTCGACAGCGCCGCCCCGGTGGTAACGTTCGTGTGGGTAGCACCTCTGTGGAAGCAGTCCCTGCACGATTGTCCTGAAAGAAGGGAAACTGTTTAGGGAAACTGTTTACGGGGAAGGACGACAATTGAACGGATCTGATGAACCCATAACTCCACAGCAAAGATCATTTCTCTAGTAACAAGAGGACACAAGAGGAGCTGTTTCAAAACATGTCCGGTATTCACTTTATCATTTTCCTGGTTCTGTTTTTCTCGATACATCAATCGTCGGAAGCGTGTCTCGTCACGCTCAATGAGCTTGCCCAAACGGAGGCAGAAATAAACGATTGGTCGGTCTTGCGGACTTACACACTTTGTCCGAACACGCGCTTTGTGGTGGGGCGCTATGATTACAGCAATCACCTTGTGGATGGACAAGATCCACTTGTTGTGCGTCCCAATTTGCACGTAAAATGTGGAGATGATGGCAGCCATACCAACAAATGTCTAGTTGTAACAGGGGATATTCTTGTGACAGATTCGCCCACAACAGTGTCTCTCACGGCTACACCCCCGATTGTACTAGAAGGATTAACACTGGTGGATCCGGGCCGTCATTTTGTTAAGTTTACACAGCCGTATGACGTTCGTTTTGTGGACTGCGAGTTTCGCGACGCAACACGAGCAAAAGTGCCCTTATTGTTGGACTTTTACAATCCACTTAGTTCAACGCAAGAGTCCTTGTCGGTATACTGGCATGGATGTTCCTTTGTCAACAATGTGTATCGAGGTACCGCAGCGCAACCGTCTCTAATTGTGGGAACAAATCATCAAGTTGCACTTTCACTTCAAGGTTGTCAGTTTACGAACAATGATTTGGTGACTGATAACGTGGTTGTAAGTTCGCTGAGAATGAAAGATTGACTTTTTGCTATCCGCATGCAAGTTTCTGAATTTCCTCGATGTTTGTAACGTAGGCGGATCGCAACAGCTTTTTGATCGACACAAGTGGACCTCTAAAGCTTGTTCGAAATTGCTTCTCCTGGAATGCGGTTGGTGTGTCCCCTGCCGTTTCCTATCATGCTGGTGAAAATGCGGTAGCCGTAGAGGCAAATTTTGCGGAAGTGAGCCGGGGTAATGTATGTCCTTTCGTGAGTCACTTTCGAACTGCGTGGCAATACAAGACGGATTCTCCATACTGCTACGACTTTGACGCTTCAACATGTCAAGTAGAGGCAACAGGTGAGTACTGGATGATCGACCCGACAAGATTCCCCACACCTGGACCGCGAGATGTACCTACCGTGAACGAACCAACAAGCCTGCCTTCCCACCTTATAAAAACGCCTGCTCCAACTCGGACAAGTAATATTGGGACCCCGACAAAGAGTCCTACTACCAAACCTCTGTCACTGAATCCCACGCTGCAGCCAACTATAGTGTCGAAAGGATCTACTGATACCCAAGCCAAATCGAGTTCCGTTAACCTCTTTTTCTCCTTCTGGTTGGTGCTCCTTTCTCTATGTATCGCCATGAAGTTCTGTTGCTAAAGTGAATCCAGCGGCGCATTATACCCTAGGTATGCAATCGTCTACCTATTCTTGTCCCGTCGAGCAATTTTTCTGCCGTTAAACAAGTTACGCGTAGTATGGTTACTGTTAACAGTAGGAGTAAATCCGTGTGCATAGTCGGCATACGTCAAATTTTTTTTGTTTGACTAGATCCTACGTTTGTCTCATGGCCCAAATTCGAATGATATTAGATCGATGGCCCGTTAGTATCAATGTTGCTTTTGTTCCTTGTTACCTAATATTTAAGAGCCTAACCTAATTCGGCTTGGTTCCGATTACACATTCCACAACCAGGAAAGCACCAACAACCCTAACAAAGACATGATCTTGGTTCTGTACATCTTTGCACTTGATGCGGCTTCCGGTTCTGGAGATGGGGTATCGTTGGGCGTCTCTTGCTGTGACGATGCGGCCTGTAGTTGAAACGTGGCTAACGACAAACTGCGGCGCATCCTGCCCCAACACTGAATCGTCAGGCAGCAATCGGGATCTGTGCAATCGCGGTGTCCGTCGCCGTCATTGTCAATGCCATCGGCACACGCGGGAGCATCGCGCAACAGGGGTAGGGACTCCGTCGGGATATCTGTAGGACCGTTCGTGGGTGTACTCGTGGGACTGGATGTTGGAGATGACGTTGGCTGGAAGGTGGGAGATGACGTTGGCTGGAAGGTGGGAGATGTCGTTGGCTTAAAAGTGGGTGGAGTTGAAGGTCCCTCTGAAGGACGAGCTGTTGGTCCGGTGCTTGGCTCCACCGTCGGTGTAGAAGAAGGAGATGCGGAAGGAGACGTCGTGGGACTTAGAGTTGGTGAACTCGTGGGGCTCGTGGTCGGTGTCGCCGTTGTGGGCGATTCGGTGAGAGCTCCGGTTGGGGCCACTGTAGTGGGAACAGCAGTAGGGGATTCGGAGGGAACAGCTGTAGGAACCGTGGTTGGGCTTGTACTTGGACCAGCCGAAGGGGCCAGAGTCGGCGCAAATGTAGGGCTGAAAGTAGGAGTGTTCGTGGGACCATTGGTCGGCGAACTGGTGGGGTTATTGCTGGGACTAGCGCTTGGACCGTTGGACGGCGCGCTGGTGGGAGAACCAGACGGCGCGCTGGTGGGAGAATGTGTCGGTGTGCTGGTGGGAGAATCAGTCGGTTCAGAAGTTGTGTCTCCTTCAACGTCTGCTTCCTCCTCTCCTCCAAAGTAAGCACTACAATTCTTCACGGACGGTATTTCGCAGTTTCCTTCAGTACATCCTTCTTCGGTAATGTCCAAGAAATCGAAATAATACTGATACGTCTCGTTATTTCCGGGGTTGAAAAACAGTGCGACAGCATTGATAGCGTCATTTGGCACCGTCAGATCCAAGAGATCTAACCAATCAAATTCCAAGCGTTCCCACTGTTGCTCTTTTGTTGTCAGCGTAATATACCGTGAGTGGCGCCCAGTGGGGAAGTTCTCGGGCGTTGCCGAGGGTAAGTTATCCAATTGGAGCCAGACTTGGGTGCACGGCGGTGCGTCCGTCCAAAGATCAATATAGAACTTTTTCTTGCCTTGTACAAACTCTGACGCATCTGGTATAGCGTTGTCGAAACTATCCCTGTAGTAAACCAAGTCGAAGGTTTCAGAAGAATTGCGATTGTAGTAAACGACAGGGGCCCGATCGTCTACACCCGTAGCTGTGACTTGGTAGGGACTCGATGAAACAAGGTAAAAGAGAGGTGATAATGATTCATTAATACTGGGACTGACCAACGTCTGAACCACCTGGTACCCAGAGGTGCGAGGAGGTTGTCCACAACAGTACAAGTAGACTCCATCATTGGTGGGGCAACAGTTACCGTCAAGGCCTCCACATGCTGAGTTGGCACTGCAAGCTGCCAAGGCGTCGTTCTCGGGAAATGTGATATTATCCAGGGAGGGATCATCTTGGCAACAATCAAGGAATTGGCCAACGGGTGTTGGGCAGCAATCATTGGCAAGATGAGCGCACTTGGGATGTGCCGAACATTTGGCAAAGTCTCTTTCACAGCAATCAAGGAACACATTGTCCGTCGTTGGACAGCATTCACCAGTCAGATTTTCCAGAACACAACGGGGGTTTGTCGCACACGAGCCATCCGTGGTATCGCAGCAGAACAGATCGATTCCACCTCCACCCAAGGGAGTCGTTGGAGTGGGACAACAGTCGCCAGTTAAACCAACGCACTGCTCATTCGCGGAACAAGTGGCATTCGTAATGTCTTGCGCCAAAGACTGGCGAACGAGAATTGTTGTTAAGCTGGCAAATAGGTGAACGAACAGCTTCATGTTTTACTTCGTTGTATGTAGTCCGTAGGGTCAAACAAGGGTGTATGCAATCGTCTTCAAGCTAGATCGTCTTCAAGCTTGCGAAAGAGACCTCTCGAAATAGTGAGATCAGCCACTCCGACTCAAACCGGGTGTTGGCGGCAAATCTGTTTTTTAAAAGTGAGTTACCAGGCGCGGTCCTGGAAAACAAGGTACGCGTGTATACTCACATCACATCAACGGGCGCGAGAATGAAGTTCAATAAGTAGAAAATGCACTGAAATCCGCATTCACGACGGAGTCTCAACGCCAGCCGCGCCAACACATGTTGCGTGTGGGATTCAGAACGGAGTACGGAGCACCGACAGAGATCTGATGATATGTGAATTTTGAAATGAGAATGATCTTTCATCCGATGATTCTTGTGTGTGGTATGGGAAGCATATTTTGGTACACAAAATTTACCTACCTACTACTACTCTACTATGATGATGTGGTATTGTTGATCTGATGTGAATCCATGGCCACACGAAGCATAGTAGATGGGACTTGGCACTACCGATAGAAAACAAGAGACAAAGCTCACGACCCAACCTCCGAACAAGACACCTTCACTCCCTGACTCGGGACTCGAACAGCGATAGCGCAAACGCCTTTTTCCGCCGCACCTCTCCAACTTGCCTGTCGTTGCCCATGGGTATTAACATAAAATGCCATACGGTACAACAATACCACACTACCAACTGTAACCGGGCAGCATCATCTATTTCTGCAATTCTATTATCAAATCATGTAAATCAGCATGTATGTGTTCGTTACAGGTTTTCTTTCTATTTTGGCGACGAGTACTGTGTTTCATGTCATTAGTTTGACTCCCTACAATTACGAAGAATCGACAGCTGGAAAGATTTTTAAAATTACGTTCTTAGTTCCTTGGGTGAATGAATGAGCGACCAAGTGAATCATCTTACAAGATGGAACGATGGGTTGATTGTTGTGGGTTGATTGAATACTACGTGATGTTTGATAGCGTAAGGTTTGCCGATGGTGATCCTTCCTCCTTGCTTGTTGTTCGCACATCTGTTTTGCTGTTTGATGTGATGTTCGACCCTACGTTGTTGGTATCGGATAGCGCACAGCTGTTTACACCCGCGACGGGCAGCTATTTCTAACCAACGTGCACTTACATAATTGGCTCGCTTACATACTTACGTGAACTCGAAAAATAACAAAAGTCTGGTCACTGTAAAAAGTTACAACCCGACTTGGGAACCGGTGGCAAACCACAATGTGATGAACACGGTGGAACTGGATTCCCGACACTTGTGTATGGGAATCCAATGGCACTGGAAGATTATCGAATTGGACGAAGTTACGCAGAACTTTTCAAGTTGGCTAGTGAAAATCTAACCATCATGCTCCCCTACCAACACAGATTTGTGTGACGACGAAAGGAAGAAACGGATAAAAGAGTACGGAGTACATGACAATGATCATATCAAAGTTGAGGTCAAAAGTTTTCGAATTGGAAGCTGCATTGGGGAAAGCGGAAGAAGCATTCCTCTATAGGGAGTGTCTAGATTACAAGCCACGTACGATCATCGCATCACGGAAGGGAAGGAAGTGAAAGTTTGCCGCCGTGAAAGATTCGGGACTTGGTCTACTCCGTTCCGTGAGGATTGTGAAAGCCATGGATGTGAAAGATGAATTGCAATTCCGTGTGACTTGGTTTTGATGTTGTATGATGCTTTACCATTCCATAATAGGCAATGAGGTTGTCACCTGGTGTGTAAGTGTGTGTGTGTGTGTGTGTGTGTGTGTGTG
>Ga0051981_10001536_pt1 | contig 11326 bp, 12 predicted proteins | sample CryGey13umfilter_3_FD_59644 | JGI IMG/M metagenome (GOLD analysis project Ga0051981, IMG submission 59644) | Groundwater microbial communities from aquifer in Utah, USA - Crystal Geyser 4/10/14 3 um filter | ecosystem: Environmental > Aquatic > Deep subsurface > Groundwater | place: USA: Utah... | reverse complement strand
CCAGCATCGCCACATAAGGCTTGTAGTTCTGCTACCAGTTCTTTCTTTGCAGTTTTCGGAAGAATGTCCCAGGTCCCCTTTATAACAGCAGACTGATCATTAAAAGTGTCGATCTCTCCTGTGTCCAGATCAACAACGATACTGTCTTCGGGTAGCTCTTTCCTGACTGTCGCTGCGAGGCCAAGTTGAGATCCATCATCGTGGATTCCTACGAAAATCGCCCCGGGAAAATCGAGCGAGGTCTTGAAGGGTTCCGTCAAACGAGGCACATATGGTGCACACAAATCGAAAGGGAATAGCAACGACCGAAGTAATTCGCAGACATCAAGCACCAGAGAGGGACGGGTGGACATGACAATTATCTTCCTTTCCAAAGCCAGCATTCCCAGTACAAGTGTTACCACGGTCCTGATCTCAAGACATGCGAAAACCGGCTTGTAGGTAAGGTCAAGAAGCGGAAAGTCCTTTTCAGGTGGCATACTAAGTATCATGGGATCCGAAACGGCATGCAACGGGATCAAAACTGTAGGGCCCCCAGGTTTGGGAAGCGGTACCGAGAGCAGTAGATGTGAAATGTATCGTTCCAGTGGCAGTTCCGAAGACGACCCAGAGAGAATATGAAGGTGACTGAGAAATTTACGGAAGGCAGTCCAAAATGGATACCGCCCAACCAAGGCAATCGTTTTATTTTCGAATGTGGTCATGTCGTCGAACCCAGTGAGTAAGCAATTACTGTCAGCGACTGTCGACTCATCACTTCCGATTGAATCGATAAAACCATGTCCAGGCATTTTCGCCTTTACATTCCGAGTTTCTTGGATTTGGCAGAAACGCCGATGAGGTAGCGACGTATGTCGCCTTTTCGCTGACATCGTGGCCAACTGATTGAGCTTTGCGTTTGTCAATGGTTCCATAAAAGAAACACAAGAAACATAAATGCTATCCCCACGTTCGTTTTTCACAACAAATCCGTAATACTGTGCTAAAGGTGCATCGCTGTATCGAGCTCTGTATAAGCGACAACCAGTGGGATAACAGAACATGGGAAGTTCCTCTTCGGGGAGAGGAAGTCCCTTGTAGTTTTGTTTTGGAAATCTATCGAGTACACGTGTAGCAAAGGCGGCGTCCGCAAACCCAAAAGGTGTGTTTCTGCGTAAAAGAAGGGCAGGGGCCCCAAACTGGTTTCGTATTTTCTTTATTCCAGACGGCACACGATCTTGTCCATGGGGAGGTTTCCATGGCGTCTTGCCAAGTACCCGAAAAGTGGTCTCGTCTTCGTCGTCATCGTCCGATGTGTCGTGAGTTTGGTCGGGGGGGACTACTTTGCCTTGACCGTCGTAAAACGTTATTGCCATCTCAACTAGTGCTGCATCTTCGTGGTAGCGTTCTTCGTCTCCCACGCGTTGCCTCCTCACCGCGAGGATCGGAATGTAACAAAAATTAGATTCTTCCTCGGCTTCACATGGAATCTGTACGATGCGGGGGAGTAAACTGTCGGAATTAATAGGCGCACTACTACTAGCTTCACTGGCGGCGTCAATAGCTTCGACGCCAGCGCCAGACCCGCTAACAACAGTCTCGTCCTCATGGGCGACAAGAACTGTTCGCATGGCTTCTCGTGAAACCCGTTTACTCCGACGAGCCGTGGGAGTTTGGCGAGGATCTCGAATCATACAATAATCGGACGGAATAGCAAACTCATCGTAACCTTCAGGGATCGTCAAAAACGCTTCCACTGCAATTCTTTCCTCGGTATCATCTTCCACTAGCTCTGGATGCTTCGCCTGTGATTGAAAGACACCGTCTAGAAGCAACTGCCCCGCTAACCCTGGCAAACTCGACACTACTGACTTTATTTCGCTTTTTCTTTCCTGTTGCGACGTTGCTAAGGTACGTGGTAGTACATTGCGATGGAGTCGCATGTACAACAGACGAGCGTCCGCCACAGCAGGTCTATCATCTTCCATGGCTTGTCGTCGCCGATAGGCAAGGTAAAACTTTTGGGACGAGGACAAATCTGGCTCTTGGTTAGGTTGTACTCGTTTTTGCCATGTTCTTAGCGTATTTTCAACCTTGCGTCGCAGCCCTTTCAGCGGTGCTGGACCTTGACTCAGTTGTCGAAGGATTCCTTCTTGTTGTTGGATTAAATTGCTTCGCAATCCACTCGGCCAGGAAATATTTGCATCCCACACATGAAACTTATTCCACAAAATTGGACCCTTTGTGAGAGTCTTGCTCTCATCAGATTTGTCCGTAGTATCTGCTGCTGGAACTTCTTCATCTATTTCGTCGTCATTCAGCAAGCACACGTATCCAGCTACAGCCGCCGGTCGAGTCTTTTGCACAAGAGTCCAGCCATTTGGATCTGGTCTAAGACCCGACGAGTGTATCGATGTCGGAGGTCTCCAAGAAGCCATGGTTGTTGCATCTGAATGTGACGGTGAATGAGGCAGATTATGAAGCGCCTCTGGATGACTGGAAGATTCCGTTTGGTACGATGCGACTTGCTCGATCCCTGGATGCGCGATGCTGCCACGCGATCCAACGTCGGAAAGTTCCCCACCCAAGTAGCCCGAAGTTTGACTGCTCGTGCCATCAATCGATGCATTCGACTGATTCGTCGCTGTCTCTTGTATGCTAACAATTGTCACGTCCACGATTTCGCGTAAAAACCTTTCTTGTTCATCGATTTTTTCATTTTTTTCGTCCGCATCTTGCTCAGCCTGCTCCTCGTACTGTTGTTCTTTTTGAGTATGTTTCCATACCAATTTATCCCCGACTCCAAGTATGGCAAAATAATCAGCCACACCGGAACCTTTGGCATCAGGCTTGGATGGTTTGTCATCCTTGTTCCGGTCGTCGTCCATGGTGAGCTCAGAGGCGAGGGCTGGGGGCGTTTTTGTCCACGCGTAAACGTCAAAGGATAATGAATTAAGCGCACGCTGCTAATTTGGGAAGTGTTTCATGGATTACTTGGGGGGAAGACGGGAAAGATATGTTGTTTGGCTTTGAACAAAGGTATGTTCAGAATGTTGTTTCGAACGATGGCTGATGGCTGATGGCTGCCGTCTGTTCCACCCAACAGCCAATGCTCTTCGACGAAACAAAGCCGTGTTTTTGATGATGAGGTTCGCTTGATTTATTTATTTTTAATGTGTCGACGCGCTTGCCGGATTTTCCGACACGACTGGTGACGACGCACATATTATTTAGCCATGTGAAAGGATCACCATGGGCTACCTAAAACCAAAGAAAACCACTCCACTAGTTAGGGGTAGTAAGCAGTAAACAAAGCAAAGTATTTCCTTCCTTCGATGCATAGGTTGATTTGGTGCCGTCCAAGCAAGCCAAAAGACACGAAGGGGGTTTAGTCTGGGCATACTAATACGACTTGGAACTGCGTCTACCGCGTACAGGCCCCCTACCTAAGACCAGTCGCGTAGACGTTACATGATGTAAAGAACGGATTTACCGTCGGCTCTGAGCCATCAAGACAACCTGTCGAAAGTTGACAATCGCACGGGCACTTTTACCACACCCTCCATAAGCCTCTGCAAGGGTCAATCTCGGGGAAAATTACAGCTTGATCATTAATGTAACCTTTCCTCTTTCAGCATACTCGCCTACTGTTTTAATTGATTTTACTTCTACATCTTAATAGCGTGTGTTACCCGATCCACCTTGTGATACAGCCATTCCGCAACCTAAAGAGTCATTCGTTATCATTACACCGGAACTGCAGCCGATTCGCGTCGCACCTGCCGCGATCATCTTTTCTGCGTCGGCCAATGTTCTGATGCCTCCAGATGCCTTAACACCCATCGTGGAACCAACTGTCTGCCGCATGAGTACGACATCTGCCACTGTGGCACCACTGGATGCTTGTCTTGACGAAATCAGCGCCAGCGGACTTGCAGATCTCTCAAGCCCTTTTCTTTCCCTCGTCAGTCAAGAGACAAGTTTCCAAAATAACTTTGACAATGGCACCACCTCGGTGCGCTTCGTTTACCACAACTTTGATGTCATCTTCAATCAAATTCCAATCACCTGACTTAATGGCACCAATATTGACTACCATATCAATCTCGGTGGCTCCTTCTTGAACGGCTTGTTTGGCTTGAAGACTTTGACGTCGGATGAATTGGCACCAGGTGGAAACCCAATTACGGTACAGACCTTGACACTACCTCCTACATTAGTATTACCGCTTCTGAGCAGGTCAGCACAGAGTCGAACATAACAGGGGTTGACGCACACAGAGGCAAATCCATACCCAAGGGCTTCGGCGCACAGTTTCTCCACTTGCGTGCGGGAAGAGTCTGCTTTGAGCAAATTATGATCAATGTATCGTGCGACATCTGCTGCAGCAAGCTTTGTCATATTCTATTTGAAAAGATCGCAATTACTTCCAAGGGGGAACAGTAGAGAAGATGATGCGTATGTTTTTCGTGTGGTCTCTTTCCAGGATATATCAAAACACGATGTTCCTTTGAGTGCATCACCATCCGACATGGTCGGAAGATACTACCAGTAACAACTGTGAACAGCAGAAAGAAGAATGGGTTCGGCTTGATCGTTTTGGAGTCGTCGATGAAAGTGAGATTCAAAATTATATCAAAGTCACGCTCACTTGCTCACTAGCAACGATTCGATCATTGTTTTTCGCGTCTTTTTTGCTTCTCCTCCAACCTTCTTTCTTGCCGTTGCCATTCCAATATTCCTTTCGTAACGACGTTTGCTTATTGTCTATTCATTTATTTATTGATCAACTAGATTGTTCGCGTCTAACTTTCTTGAAAACGATGGATGCGATTAACACGAATATGAACATCTTCGACAGCCCTCCGGTCGCCAAACACAATGCGACGCGATTCCCGCCATTTCCCTCGTACCACTACGGCGGTGTTTCTCTCGACGACGACGGCGGCGGCGGCGACGGTGGTGACGATGCGGGCAACGCCGTGGATCAAGAGGAGGACGAGATCTACTATACCGAAGATACCACTTACCAAGATACCGTACAAGAAGCCGTCAAGTGGATTTCCACCTTGAACAATACCCGCGATGAACTTTATAAACTCCAGATTCAAGCCGCCACGATCTTGGATAACTTCTCAATGTTGGCTCCCGACTTGGATCTGATGATTGAAAAAGAAACAGATGAAGAAATGCATGACATGGAAATGTCGATAATGATGCCAAATAGTTTGGTGGAAGCTTTCGACAAGTCCGAGACCACGGACAGTCGAGACGACAACATTGATACCCACATGCACGACGAGGACGTAAAACAAAACTCTGCTTGAGTGATTCGTCGATTAAGTATGTCCGAAAGAAAATAGTCCGTTGTGGTACCTAAGCTTATTTCTAAACGGTCGATACTATCACAAACTATGTCCCATAGATTGCCTATGTACAGTGTTATTGTAGATTATAAGAAAGGTGGCGATGGATCTAAGGCGTCTCATGGTTGGTAGGATTTTGTAATCGTTCCGCAATGCCGTTGACATGCAGCAAACCAAGTACCGCAACGACACGTCCGCGCGTACGCGTCTCAGCCGCATTGTTGGCCGCCACTCGACAAGCCTCCCGGATCCCTTGTGTTAGAATGTCATCACGTTCACGTAAAATGACACGCGCGGCGGGAAGAGCCACAGACAAGTAACCGAAAGCAAGGATCATCCAATTGACTACCAGGACTGCGATTGTCCCTTCTAATGTTGTGTCTGAGGTGGAAGACGCCGCAAAGGCATCCAATGTTTCGGCCTGCTGTGCTTGTAACCACACCATTCCTCTATCGACGCCGGTTGTAATAAATTGCAGCATAATGGAGGGTGGTATTAGCAGGCGCAACATGTCACGGATCGCGTCTGGACTACGCGTACAGAAACTCCACAAATTCAGTGCTACCGGAGTAGTCGATTCTGACCACATAAAATGTGAATTGCCAGTCACTGCACGAGCCAACGCCCGGGCCTCTCTTCCAAAGGACTCGTCCCATCCTTTTTCGAAATATGTCTTCCACATTTCAACAGAAATCGAAAAGAGCTGGCCGACCTTTTCGAGAGTTGCATCGACATTTTGATCAGCTAGTACAATGTCACACCTACTGCCGATTTGGGTCCTTTGGACTTGTTTGACGGCCGTGCGAAATTCTAAACCAGGTTGGAGGCCCGAGAGTGCAGTTTGTATACCCGATACTCCTCCCAACAACGCGGCTGCCATTCCCGTTGATAATCCCCTGTTTTGAATCGTTTTGGAAACCATGGACCCGTAACGCAAAATCCACGGCAGAGGCGTGGTAGATGGCTGTTGCTGTTCTACCTCTCGTTCCATGTCACGCCGTAGGTCAGCAAATCGAGATGCACAGAGTTCCAGCACCACTACTTGAGTCGTTGCGGTTTCTTCATCGGGTACATTCATACAGGTAGAGACATCAAGAGCGGATGATTTGGAACCGTGAAAACATCCCACCAAGATGACTTCACAACCAGTTTCGGGTTCAATTAATTCATAACTGCTTCCGGGTACAATGGCGTGGATACGACTTCTGAGTCTCGAGGTCCGCGGAAAGACATACGCCTCATTTTTGAATGCGTTCCTCCCATGAGTCGTAGTTCGTAGGAGGTCATTGTCATTGGTTGGTCGTGCCATAAATCCATCAACCATCAAGACGAAATCCCTTGGGCTCCACGAAACCAGCGTGGCCAGCCAACAACAACATAATACTTGGACCGAATTCCGCATTTTCGTTTCTTTGACAACAACACCTTTCTAGTGCTTTGGTGCCCTCCTTCCATTCGAATAAAACACGAAGCCAACCCAAAAGGCCAATATGCTATGCTTTTTCTGACTACGACGAAAAGTTCTCGTGTCCTATCGGGAATGTAAATCCAGGTTGCGTTACCTATTCTTTTTCCTTGTTTTCGAAGTGAATCACGAAGTAGTGATCTTGTATCGCGTCTCGTGTTGCTGCTTCACATCGAACACCCGATAAGTCGACTACACTTCACCTTAATGTAGCTTCACCTGACGTGTTCGAACGAAGGATCGGTCGCACGTACGTTTCCTGTTTTTCACCCGTCTCCATCGTGTTCTTGGGCATCCGATTGTCAGTGCCCGAGCCCACCCAAAAAATGAGCTGTTCTTCGACCGTCTTGCACAAATGGGAACTCTCAACCGGAGAAACCAAGATTGACAGTGAACGACTGCATCATCAGGAACCAATGATCATCCCCCGCCGTGTTTCTCCACAAAAAATTAACCGCGGCGAAAGAAGCGAATCGCTGCCCGATTCTTGTTTCCCGACCGGTTCCCTTTGGTATCAGCGTCTCTCTCATTATTCAATCCATTGATACTCGTGATACTGAACTCCTCCTCCAAACGAATAGTCATGCCGATTGACTGTAAAATGCACACTGAATACCAAGACTCGTGTGACGACGAAATCCCTGATCGCTTTATCTGCCCATTGACGCTTGAAGTGATGGTACACCCGCTCATGACACGCGCCGGTCACTCCTTTGAAAGATCTGCAATTCTGAGTTGGCTCAAGCGGAATGATCGTCACCCACTGACGAGAGAACCGCTAAGTCCCCGGGATCTGGTCATGAACCGCGCACTCGAGGCCGAAATTCGCTCGTGGAAGTCCAAGTATGCCGATTGTCTCTTGGAAAGTGAAACCGAAGCCTCCTCCACTGACGAAGACGACGATTCTTCTCGTGAACGGTTCTTGTTCATTTCCAGTTTCACCTTGGAAGAGCTTGAATCTAGGTTGCATTATGGGACGGCAGTGAATGCTCCCACCACAAGTGGCGATGATGTTACTCCCGCTCGTCGAACGCCTGAGTCGTCGCAAAGTGTTCGACAAAGACGACTTCGGTTTTTCCATGGACGTCGGCGTTAAAACAACGACCATGATTGCGCTAATAAACAAGGTCGCGTCTCGGCAGATGTGAAATCTTGTCGAATGATCTTCAAAATAATAATTGATAAAAGTACTACTAAAGAGTCAAAATTACACCACAAGAAAACATTTCATAATCGGTAAGAGGCATGCATTTGTTTCGACCTACGTTCTACCCAAACAATAAACAAGCATACATACAACACCCTTTCTCGCCTCCTTGCTGAGTGTCTACCACCTTGGCATCCGCGATGGGATGCTCTTTCCGACGAGATCAAACATTGGTCGAATCCCATGTGATCTCTCCTTGTCGAAAAATCTGGAGAAAAGATACGAATCTAAAAATAGTACTACGAATAATCTTGGAAGATGAAATAGTTTCCCTCGAAACAGTTCAAAAATTAGGGGATTTTCCGCATTGCAGTTACACACAAGCGAAGATGAAACAAGTAAGCTTCAGATTCTATATTCATTTAAAATCGCTTTGTCAGTATTAGATATATGCGCAAGAGAATCGTTGGATCAAAATGAGCCTAGAAGTCGTCAAGCTCCGCCATAGCTTCAGCAAGCATGTCCGCGATCTGTCGCCTTCGCTCAGCCACGTGATCAAGAGAATGAGTGGTTAGAGGCTCATGCACCGGTGTTGAAGTTTCACGAGACTGTAGGGAGACAGAGGCTAGGCTGTGCAAAGTCATGGATTCTCCCATCATTTCGCTGGTCTTCTTATCGGGAACCACGTATCCAACGAATTGTTTTGCGTCATCGGCCACGGCGACTTCGTTGACGATTCCATTTTGACGAAGGAAAAATTGGATCCTGAATTTCATGGCTCGATTAAGAACAAGTTGGGAAGGTCGCAGAGGTTCACGGGTCAGCGGTGAGGTTCCGTTCTCACCGACCCAGTTCAAAATCGCCTCGCGTTCGTAATTGTGGCCTTCACGGCTAAGGAGAGGCTCCGCCATGATGTCCATAGTTAACGGGCAGATATATTCTTCTGGTACGGGGACGAGGGTCCCGTCGGCAGTCGTGATGGTGTGCCTATCTTCGCATCTGTTTTCGCCGGCTGTCATTTTAATAGAATTTATTCCTGTCTGGATGCCGAAAAGATATCCCTCTGTTGTTTGTTGTGTGATGAACTGTGAATGTACGACGAGCTTTTCGTGGTGATGCCGACTGGACGAAAGAGGGCGGAAAAATGATTTGGCCCAGGTTGAAATCTCCCGTATTTACAGTAAGAACGACGACTACGACGTTTTTGTGATACGTGGCAGGGAAAGAGCCAAGCAGATTTCAGATGAATTATCCCGCACTTTTTTGAGGTTTTTTATGAAAACATGTATTGGTCCAATGTACTATACCTCGACATTTTCAATTTTTACAGTCTACTGTTAGGGTGATACGTGACAAAGCGAAATGTACTTACATTAATTAATTTCAGATGACAGTTAGTCTTCCCGCTATATCGCAACGTTGTGTCTCGACTCTCCAAGAATAAGTGTACAAATACGATTCCCGACGATCAAGAGGTGGCGTAAAGAGATTCTCCTATGGTGGTGTCGGCGATACCGTTGTCCGGAAGAACTTGATAATCGATACACAACGTGGCAATTAAGTCGACGTCTGAAGGGCCTAAAACTTCTAACGACGATTGTGGCGCTTTGTGTGTGGAAAAGATAAGAGACTGTCGTGTGAGGTTTCAGTTTTTTGCGTGTGCTACACTCCCTAATGATGTTGGCGTAGTGTGACGGTAAATATGAATAATGGTTTACTGTTACAGTTAGTCTGTCAGATTTGATGCGAAAGTGAGAAGAAATGCTTTCTGCTACTAGGTACATCACGTGTGATTGTCAAGCTATCACGGGCAACGCTGACTGTGGAGGGTGTGGTGCACGTACACATAACCGTACCATTTTGCTCGAGTAGTAACTAGACTAGCACATGGTTTTTTCCAAGCTCGTATTTACTTTGTATGTGTTACCAGGTATTCATTCATCCGAATCGGGCACTTCTTGGGCATCGTCGAAATCAGCACCACGAACATCCAAATCCTCTCCGTATTGGATGGCATGGTCAACAGTCGCAAGGACGTGATCAATGGAGTCCTCGTCGCGAATATTCAACGGGATGAAGCTCACCATACTGTAATCGTCCAATAATTGGCAGATGGCATCCGTCAACCGATCCCGACGGTGGCCCGCTTGGTTGGGAGGTGGTGCTTGATCCGACTCAAAGAAACCATAACGACGATCTTGTTCACGGTACCACAGCTGACTGGCAGATTGCGACAGAACATTTTCGATGTCACTCTCAGGCATCAGATCTCCTTTTGTCAGTACATTTACATGTGGCAATTCAAGGGCAATCATGGCCGACAATGAAAGAAGACTTCCCGACAAGAATTTTGGTAGATCCACCAAGAAGGCAGAGTCGACACAAAAGACAGATACCATGTTTCCGTCATACCCCCAGACCCGCATACTATCCAAAATACTCCGCATCACAGGTACATGTGTGTAGAGTTCCACTTGACCCGGACAATCTAACAAGAGATATTCGTCGTCTTCGAAACTTTCCAATTCGTCTCGTAGCCAATCTAAATTTTCCGTCAGATATTCCATACAATAAACTAAAGCGCCATTTGGTCCTAATCCCAGTTCTTCCATAACTTCGGGGACGCTCACTAGGTCTCGCACATCGAAGACTGGTGTATATTGAAAATTTTCAGCCGCGGGGTCGAGATTGGCCACGTGAATCGTCCGTTTCCGTGTCCCGCCCAAAGAGGCAGCATGCTCTTGCATGATATTACAATAGGTCGACTTTCCACTCCCCGCGGGGCCTACATGAGGTAATTTATGAAGAAAAAAATATGATGATGAGAAGAAGGTGTCAATGAAGAATCTCTTGCTAGTAGATCAAGGATCACAGAAGAATCGAAATAGCGAAACATGACAAAAAGCCACCATACCCGCACACTCCAATCACGTACCCATAACAATTTGGATAGAACAACGCCCCATTTCGCCCGTTATATATCGAACGGATCTGTAATCCGAATAAAGAATTTGTGTGTGTGTGTGTTGTGAGTGTGTGTGTGGTTGGTGATGAAATAGCAGTCCCTCTCTTGCCCGTCGCGTTGTTCCTGTTCTTCCCCGCTCATTTATTTTTTTCTGTTACGACGGAGTGGTTGGTGGAGGTTCCCCGTTCCAATTCACTCTTATTTGTGTATATAAATGTGTACGAATATGTGTCATTTCGATTTGATGGAGTTCAGATATCAGTCGCGGATGGAGAGATGACCATGCCGGGTGACTGTGAAGAGTCTTTGAAGTCGTAAAGTAAGTTGCACCCAGACATGTGACATATTGTAATCTACAATCATTTTCCCCCACCTGAAGAATGATTAAATAAATAAATGCTTTC
>Ga0051981_10001533_pt1 | contig 11351 bp, 5 predicted proteins | sample CryGey13umfilter_3_FD_59644 | JGI IMG/M metagenome (GOLD analysis project Ga0051981, IMG submission 59644) | Groundwater microbial communities from aquifer in Utah, USA - Crystal Geyser 4/10/14 3 um filter | ecosystem: Environmental > Aquatic > Deep subsurface > Groundwater | place: USA: Utah... | reverse complement strand
CTCCTTGTCTTCACTTGCGGATACATTCATTTTGCGATGGCGGATTCCTCTCTGTTTCATCGATTGTTAGAAACAAGATAGGCAATTCGAAGATTCGATGACACGGTGCTGATCATCGAACAGAAAAATAATGAATACCATCCGAGGTCAAATCAAAGACACTGAAATGAAAAATCATTGGAAAGAAGAAAAAAAAAAACATGCTACCGCACAATTTGAGCGCGCCAACAAGCTATTTGTGTAACGATTACTGTAAAATGAATACAGACCCGCTGAGACGTAGGCGTTGAGTCTTGTAGCCAAACAAACAATCGTGAAGTGCACACTCCAATACTCGGTTCTCACATCACAGTCACTTTCAATATTCTTGAGCGTGAGCATGTCCATGAGAAACACTATTCTAGCTAGCTAGCTAACTAACTAACTAACTAACTCCACTATGGTCACCCCCGTGAAATAGACATTCCGATTACACACGCATCTTATACTCGTTCGCGTTATCGTCGTAATTCTGCTGATGTGCTTTTGACATGGATTGTTGATGCGAATAATTTCTCGGTTAGGGCTTAACACGGCCATGCAACCGATGCAGGGAAAGAAACACCATTCATCTTTGAAAGATTTTTGATTGTCGGTATACGAACTGGAATTGTGCACTCAATGTAGAAAGTAAGTATCCTATTTAAGAGCGGAGATTGAGTTCGTTTTTAGCCTACATGCTCTTCAAACTTTCCAGTTCTTGCGCCAAGTAGTTCAGACGCTTTTTCAACACACGCAAGGCAGCCATGACAACTTCGTCAGCATCCAAGGCCCCCGTCGTTTCGACGTTGAAAATAAACTTATCCGTTGATTGGGTGATTCTTACAAAGTCATCGTCTTCTTTTCGTTTCTTCATGGCATTTTGGGTAAAGGCCAAATCTTCCGTGTACGTGCAAATATCCCACGCATTGTCTACGGCCTTGATTTCTGCCGTGAGCGGTTCTAGTTCCAGGACTTTATCGGGGCAACAGTCCACGAGTTCTTGTTTTTGTTCCAAGGTCAGGAGACTGAGTTGTTCGTGGTTGATCATAATTTCCGGCCAAAATCGATAGGTTGCCACCGCCACAGGACACCATTTGGCGTGCTCTTTGTTGATACCGAGACGAGCAATGGCTTTTATTTTAAGGCGTTGTCCTGGGGCCAACTTGACAATCGAAATTCCTTCGTCTTGGGAATTTTCCTGTTCCTCCACCGACAAAAAATGAGCCGGTTGAACAGATTCATTGTTGGAAATGAGATCCTTGCTCGTTACCGTAAGCGGTGCCAAAACATCTTCGTCGCCTGATACTTTGTATGCCACATCCAATTCGAATTCCACGGAACATCGCGGACACCGGTCGTAACAGACGCATTCGTAATGCGGATTAAACACGTCTTGACAATCTTTCCCCTTGATCGAGTCCGGCGGCTGGTACCGCAATGGGATGAGCCCCAAGCGATGCGCGATATATTCATCGTTCAGAACGGTGGTATTTTCGTGAAATTCTACCAAGTCGATCGCCAACGTCGGCACTTCCCCTATCATGATACGTCTCAGAGCATTCGCCATACTCGTATCCGTCTCGGATAAAATAAATTTGATTTCGTGCGGTGACAAGGAAAGAATTTCAACTTTGGGAAAACGTTGGTACGGCATGGCTGACTTCTATTGCTCGCTCGTTTGTTCTCTATCGCCTTGGTCTCTTGATTCGAGTATAGTTACAATCCGATAGAGGGGTGGTTGGAGTAAGAAAAGGGTGGGACGCGGGTTCCGAACGGTGCAGTGATCCCAGCGATCAGTGGTGCAATCGGATGTATTACCTAATACTGTTACTGTCACCTGTTTGATCGATCGGCGGAGCGGCGATACGCCAGAGGCGTCCTGTCCGTCGACAGCTAGCAAAAACCCAACTATGGATGGATGGACGAACAGATGAAATTCACCTGGCGAAACGAAATGAACCTACCTAAACTTTAACAAATGTAAGAATCGGAGGCATCGTTCGGAACCACAATCACAGATCATAATATCATAATGACGAGATTATCTCTTTGAAAAGCGTTATAAGGTTGAATTAATCGAAATAATCAAACTGATAGCAGGTAGAAACATGCCGAATGAACGATGCTCATTTCTTGCCCTTCTTTTTCTTGTTAATAGCTTTCTTTTTCTTCTTTTCGTCATCTTCTTCGGCTGCTGCAATCTCGGCAGCAACGGCATCCGCAATCTCGGCCTCTTTCTTCATCTGCTCGGTCTGGATCAAACCCTTTCCTTTCTCAACAGCCAATTTGGTGTAATCTTTCAGTGACTTGTCACAATTCTTCACCAAGTCATGATCGGGACCAACGAAGCGAGACAAGGTGCTGTATGCACGCTTTTCGGCCTCCATGGCTTCCTTGTATTCTCCGCAATCGGCAAGCGTTTGTGCAAATCTGCGCTCACTCAAACCTTCCATCAATCTGTCAGAGGGGTCGAGTTCGTTCAGCACACGGTAAACGTCTAGAGCAACACTGTTGTACTTGCCCTTGACATCCTCGTGCTTGTAGGCTGTCAACATCTTCAGATAGGTGCCATTGAGTTCATAGTGGTTCTGACCACCCATGAGCCCGAGGATATAAATCCCAGCTCGCAGATGCTTCACACACCTGTCGAGCTCCTTGGCGCTGTAAAACATTTGGAACAAAGACATGTGCAAACCAAAGACAGTGGCGTTATCAAAGCCACCGCCTTGGACGGCTAACCCAAGTGCTTTCACACAATTCTCCGCTGCCAGCGTGGGATCATTCGCCTCAAAGAACACAGAGGCCATCAGCTCGAGGCATTCAACTATGCCAGGATGAGATGGGTTCTCGGTGACTCTCTGATACAAATTCGCAGCCTCTTGCGCGAGTTCCAAAGCAGGGCCAAGTGCTTTGCCATTCAATTGCACGTGGGCACGTTCTAAAGCAACTCTAGCATCGGCGAGAGATACTTGCAGAGGGGGAGAGCACATATTTCCAGGCCCAAAGGAACACATTGCGAAGCCTTCGTGGTATCCCGCCGAATGCTTCATAAGAGGAACAACATCGACGACGTCGAGAGGCGATATCGGATAAGTTGCCGTCATGCGGCCGCCGAAAGAATTTCCACCCGTGTAGCAAACACCCCCGACTTTGTAGGACTTCGCAGCGAGACGAATACCACATCGTTGGCAGACGCGTCGCAGAACGGGAATGTACATGGCACGTTCCGAAGTGCTGCCGCCTCGATTGAACAAAATCAGAGAATAACGGAAACGTCGTGCAATCTCCATTTCAATGTCTTGCCAAATCTCAGTCCTGGAACGCGATGCCATCGGTACGGCATCGCCATCGCCACCAACGTCAACTTCTTTGAGTGCCTGCATGTCATCATCATCAGGCCGAGAACCAGATTCCTTTTCTTGGCGGTTTTCTGTTTGAGCCGCCGACTCCTCTTGCTCGGAAATCAATGCACTGAGAAAGGACGCAACAGTTTGAGCTGGTGACCATGACGCAACAGTGCAATGCTCGCTCAAGTATGAGTCAAGAACGTGCTTGGCCGCACGAGCAACCATTTCGCACTCCAAAAGTTCCAGCCAGCACTTGGGCATTGTCATTCGTTCAACTACAGCCATGCGGCCATGTTTAATATCATCCGACGTTTTCTGGTCTTTTTTCTCTTCTAGGAGAGCCAGCGTCGCCAAGCGGCCTAAATATCGGCAGTTAACACCATTTCGATGCATCAACTCGGTTAACGATTTTCCATCCGTCGGGATAGGTGGTCCACTTCTATCTCGAACTCCTTTTGTGATTCTCGGCAAAAGATCGTCCCAAAGGAAATTGGCCGCTTGACGAGCACGAGATTCATCTTCTTTCGCTCGTTCCTCATCACCGGTGCGTACATCAGGAAAGAATACATTGACATTGAGCCGGAGACCGTCCGTCAGTTTCTTCTGCTCTTCTTCCGTGAGTGTCACTGTTGGGGTGTCGGCCTTTTCTTTGTCTTCCTTGTCTTCTTCGGAATTCTTCTTCAACTCCTCCTCCGCAGCTGCCCGCTTAGCCTCAAGAGCTTTAGTATACTCGAAACGGACCCAACGATTGATTAGTTCGGGTCGAAGGATATGAGTCGTCCACTCATCATCGTCAATACTTGACGGAACAAATCTAGTCGTGCCGTTATCTTTCTGCACGCTTTCCCATCGCCCAGTGCCACCTTTGCTTTCTGAAACCCAGTTTGCATCACGAGGGGTCATTCTGGCAAAGTCCAGGATGTATTTCCTTTGATCGCTTCCTTGAATAACCTTGGACTCGATCGGAACGCACGTTTCAACCTTTTCATCGTCGTCAACTTTCTTTTCTTCTTCGCTAGTGTCTGTCTTACCTCCATTCAAAGCTGTCGGGTCGACAGGTGGGGACTTTTTCATTTTTCGGCACTCTTCTTTGCGAGCTTCCGTCAAGGGACTCTTAAACAGAGGAGCACTACGGAGGTTCAAGGGTTCACCAAGCTTAGTGGCGAGTGTCTGGTGGATATCTTCGGCCCAATTCAATGGTAGTTCCGTGTCCACCGAGCCCAGTAGAACCTTGTGGCACTTGTCGCCTGACAAAATCCCAGGAAGAACCGACTGGCACATAAAGCGACTGCCACGGTAATCGATTAAGACGGTTCCAAGGGTACACAGGTCAGTGTGCTCCATTCGCTGTAACGTCTTGATACACTGGATTTCCCGACTAACCGATTTCTTTGAGGCGGCATCGCCCTTCGTGAGGCGGAACGTGTCGGGGCCAACGTCCAGAGCGCGTGAGATGAAAATGTTGTTGTGCAAGAATACCTGTGTGCGAGTGCCCTCATTCGGGTTCATGGGCATCACCTGCCCCTGTGTCACGGCTTGTACGCCTTGTAAGGCCGCTTCACCAAATTCGGCCATGATCTTGTGGAGTACCCGTGCTCTTTCCATTCTGTCCTGGATCTTTTCAGTGGACATTTCTCGTGCCATTTGGATTTCGTCGTTCCAATCTCGCATGGATCCAGCGCGCAGATCGACACCAAATGTATTTGTCAATTCTTCTTCAGCCCGAATTGAGTTGTATTGGTGTATCGAAGGCTGCCACGTGGGAGCAGTTGCTTCTTGTTGTCCGCGCGGAACCAACCAGGTGGGTGTTCCCAAGTGTGCATCCAACGTAAAGGATGGATCGATATCTCCGGATCCAAAATCACCCCGGATCGCCAGGCGCAAAAACGATTGGAAATTGGAGGTGTTACCTCGACTGAACAACTCCGCTCGCTCCTTCACGGCAGCCAGGGATTGTTCCCAAGCAGACTTGATAAACGGGGACGCCTTTAGGAGACAATCTAACAAGGAGTGTGCAAAGCAAGATTCGGTGGCCGGAGAAGGATCAAAAACAGGAGGGCGAGTACTCGCCGGACCTGTGAATTTGCACTTGTTAACATAAAAGCCAGTCGTAGTTGCCGTGATGAATAGAGTGGTTTCCGCGGCGGTTCCGTTGCCTTCTCCCGCAGGGAAGGTGACTTCCAAGTAGGCCAAATCTCCGATGAGTTTGCGGTAAGCTGGGGGTGGGTGAAAACCGCTGTACTGAACCGAGCATGGGATCTTCATGATTTCTTCCAATTCGTTCATTCGTACGGCTTGGTATTTCATCAATTCTTCCTCTGTCATCGCTACTACTTCGGTCGGTTCCTCCTTCGTTTCAGGGCCGGTCGCAGTTGCTGCCGCTTTCTTTTTCTTCTTCTTCGATTTGGAAGATTGATTCGACGAAGCAACCGTGCCATCGGTGTGATACTTGGCCGGGTCTTCACCGCATGCAAGGTAGAAGAAGTCGCAAAGGTTCTCATAATCCATTCGAATCTTCCCATCCGCTGGCACTGGGAGACTGAGCGGATCGCGAATCAATTTTGTTTCTCTGGCGGTCGATTCCTTGCTATCTGCTACCAACGATGTAACAGAAGGAGGATTTCCCGCAAATAACTGTCGTAAGCGAATGACATGATCGCGAATCGAGGCCGCATCATAGGACTCCAACACCATTCGGATCGCCGACCCGTCGCGGATACTGGCGGTGGATTGTAAATCCGCGAAGTCGTCCAACACGGGTGACGCTTCTTCGGTTTCTACAACAATACTCGGTGCTTGATTGAGCGAACGCAGATGCACCGAAACAGAAACTACTGCGTTTGTACCAGTATACGGTGAAACGAGAGGAGGTGGAACGGTAGGATCTTCGTCGTCAGTCTTTCGCTCGTATCCTTCTTCGAGTTCGAGACGATAATTGGTAATGTGTGCATAGCCAATCACTTCCGTAAGGGCCATACGAATGGACTGCACAGGCTCTTCTGGACGTAGAGGGGGAAGTCCTAAGCATACCTCGTCGGATGACTTCTCCTTTTGTCGCGGGGGGAGCACCACGAGACCTTTCAGAGGAGGTGGCACAGTCGGAGCATTCGTTTCTTCTTCACCCACCTGTCCCGCACTTGTGTCCTCCAGATTCTCCTCCTTTGCTTTTGTTGTGTCGTCTTCTACTGAAGGACTTGTTTCATCCACCATGTTGTATGAAAGTTATCGGTTCCGATTACCCGATGTCGTAAAGGCAAGCACTACAACGATCACAAATCACTACCACAACGAGAGACCGAAGACCACAAATCAAAGATGTGAGGGAACCACGACGAAAGATCTTCGCAGCCACCACAAACATCAGTTCTCGTCGTATTAACAGTGATAATATTGTCCGTCGTCCGTCGTCCGTCGTCCGTAAAGAGGCATTCAGCGAAAAAGTAACACGCGCTTTCTACCGTCGACCTACGGTAGTCGTAGTTTTACAGTTAGAGTTAGGAATACATTGGAGCATGACGTGTAATTGCCAAATCCGAATCCGAAGCATGTTTTTTGCGATTTACCGAACTGAACTTTCCTTCCGATTACTTGGACCGCCATTGACATAAGCTCAAACTCAAAATTTTAAATATATCTTAAGCCTTCTTAATTATTTAAGGCGAAGTTTTTCTCATTTAAGGCGAAGTTTTTCTCATTTAAGGCGAAGTTTTTCTTATTTAAAGCGAAATTTTTTGGCTCGCGCGCTCGAAGGCAATTTTTTTTTGATTTTGTCCGTGTCGAAGTTCTTATTGAAGCCGAATTTTTTGGCATTCCAGGCAAATGTTTTAGGCTCGCGTCGTGTCAAACAGCAGTGAACAGCGTTATTGTCGTTTGCAAAGAATTCCATCTTTCCACTATTACATCATCATTGCTCCATTGTGTCACGGTAGCATCGTCATTGAAATAAAAATTCACCATGGACTTAGCGACTAAAGAATGGAAGAAGAAACCCGAGGAATGGTGTGTTGCCTGGAAGGTTTCTTTCCGCGAGTTTAACAAAATAGGAATGACGGAAGGTGGGTATCGTTCAAACCGTCGATTACGCTTATATGAACAGTTCATCGATTGTGAAAAGGAGCTCCTGGCAATGATCAAGGCTGGATCAGTTGATATTGATGAGAAATGGAAGCTTGTTGACCAAATGAAAGATTTACAGTTTAGTATCGAACAGCTCGAGCAGAATGTTGATTCCAAGACGGGATTGATTCGGAATAGCTACGGAACCACCAAGAACCCTTTCTCTATTGATCGACCCGGATCGAAGAGCAAAGCCTACGTAACTAATCCTTACGATCGTCCCGTTTGGTTTCTTTGGGAAGAAGAACATTTACGGTACAGCCTCAAGCCATTCGTGGTATTTGACAGCTACTTAGCGATTCGCAATCTGGGTGACTTTCCACACCGTCCTTTTCAAAAGCATACGAACGAAAGAGAAAATATCGATCCAGATCTAATTGCTTTAAAAGCAGATCAAAAAACTGGAATGGAAAATATGATTGCCGAGACATCCAAGCCTGACAACAACGAGACGACAAAACAAAATAACTCATCTTCTGCAAACACTATTAACGACGGAATACGAAATTCGACATCAGATCCCATGCTTCAATATACGAAATCTTCATTTCAAACCCCTCTTCGTTCCGAGAAGAAACCTTCTCCAGTGCGCACGAACGAGAAGCCACGATTTACTCCTCTACCACTTGCCAGCTCTCAGAGTCCTTCTCGCTGGAATGTTCAAGATATCAATGCACTTGACTTGTTGCTGAAGAGTGCTGAAAGACGCCAGTATGAGCGTTCAACTCGAATTGCTAAGCGACGATATGCGGCGATCCAGGCTGTCGCTAGGGACGAAATAAAAGATTCACGAGCAACCATGGAGGCATCTTTTAGTTTGATTGGAAATATTTTCGGTGACAACCGTCGATCCATCAAACCAGCAAGTCCAATGGCAGCCCTTGATGGAGCTCTTGTGGAAGCCATTGCTTCAAGTAGCAATACTGAAAACGATAAAGAAGAGAAAGAGGCGGACGACGAGGATGACGTGTCCCTCTAATTCACTGTCACATCAACTCGTCTTTCTAACACAAACACTATTTATTCTAAATACCACAAGGAGTAAGCTTTCTTTCCGTCTGGATTAGGATGTAGCACTCGGAGAAGGCATCTAAAGTCATCAAATATCTACCTAGTCGCCAGAAACCGTGAATTTGTGTGTTGTCGAACGTACTGTATGGGCTTCTGATCGCCAAATATCATGAGAATGGGCGCGTCGAAAGTATGGATTGACTGTGAGATGGACAACGAACGGCAACCGAAAGCACACCGAAAGCACACCGAAGGCGGAGTATAGTGTTGCCGATTTTACGACAGCGATAAAAAGAGAAAGAGAACCCATCAAAGAGGATGTCCATATGCCAAGCGGTTGAGAGCGAAAGCATCTCTGATCCTTGGATTATCTTATTTTCATAAATATTCGAACGTTCATTTGGCTTGTTCAACACTGCATTTGATCATCAAGTCTATTGATTTGCATGTGCTTCCTAAAATAAAAAAAAGTCCCGCCACGTCAACGTCGTTCATCGTACTCGAGTGAAGGTTCGAACGTTGCTCGAGAGCGAAAGCATCAAGCATCTATGATCCTTGGATAATCTTATTTCATAAATATTCGAACATTCAATTAGCTTGTTCGATAATCCCTTAATCGTCAAGTCTATTGTTTCGCATGTTATCCCTTGAAAAGCACAGTCCCGCACCATCAAAGTCGTTTATCGTACTCGAGTGGCTGTCAAGAGTCGTGGTGCATTATGCCATCCCAATTTTTCGTGTACATGGACACGCCAGCACTGTCGTGCACCTAATTCTTCATGAATGTACTGCAACCGTTGTCGAATTTCACGACGGATCTCGTCCTCTTTTCCGAGTCCAGCGTAATGTACTGAATCTGGTTCAACGAGAAAGTCACGCCAATCATGTGTGCGAGAGCTAAAGAGTGCCAAGCCTTCTACAAAGGCTTGGACCGCCATATCTTCTACTACATTTGTTTGGGGATAGGTCAAGACGGATAACAGTCCGCCCATTCGCAAGCAAAGAACAGCATCCGATAAGGATGTTAGCGTTGTACTTGTTTCCGTGATTGTGGTCGTGCTATCGAAGGAATGTTCTTGGCCTGGAAGGTACCCCAAATTATACGCAACTAAAGCCACGGGACCCGTCCCAGATGGTGGTAATGTCAAAGGTGCATGAGAACCGTGATGGATGCTGACATGATCGTGTAGGACGTCTTCCGTGAGCAGCTTAGAAAGATTGGTTTGTGTTGCTTGACAGGCTTGTCGTTGAATATCAATGCATACCAAATGAGACATATTCTTGTTTATGTTTGTATCACTTCTTGATGGCGCAAACAAGAGTTCCGCTATTATTTTTGCATCTCCTCCGTTCCCTGCAGTCGCATCAATGGCCGAGTCTCTTCCAGGTCGAAGGATTGACTTCCACAGGGTGTGAGCCAGAGCCGTCATGGTGATGGTGGGGTTGTCACTGTAGTTTAACAAGTCGTCTACGTCATCTTCATGATTATCATCATCTTCTTCTGATGACACTGACGCCGTAGTCGTAGCTGAAATTGATTCTGAATCAGACTTGTCATGGAGAAGGATTTCATCTTGAACTCCTTGCAACAGGTCTCGTACAGTCACCTGCGCCTCGAGAATCGTGTTGTTGTTGACTGTGCCGTGTTTTTCGGGACGGAACCCCTCGACGCAACTTAGAGTACGATCCGCTCGTTCTAGCATGGAGTTTAATAATGCATCAACGTTCACATTTTTCATCGACGATGATCGGCTTTCATTTTGTTCATCGTCGTGGGATTTTCGCTGACTGTGAGAGTGACGACGGAGACTGCCGCCGACACGGATAGGGCGGAGAGGTGCCAGTGCCAAAGTGCCAACGACACAATAACAACAACAGTAATAATATATTCCCAATTTTATTGTTCGTCTCGAAACAAGTCGGTAGTTCATCTGGGACTAGTCGTATAGTATGGTATGCTTGTGCTGTAGAGGTCTGTATTGTATTGTATTGTATTGTATTGTATTGTATTGTATTGTATTGTATTGTATTTGTGTGGTTGATTGTGAAAGGTGAATGGAGCCAGGATCTTTCTTGTCGTTGGCCGGTTGTTTCCGAGGTCCCTTCGCCCCCGGACCGTCAAAAACAGCAGGAACACGAAGTAGGAAAAAGTAGTAAAACTAGGTAGTTATGGATAGAATCAATCTAGGAGTGCTAGTGGCAGGATCGACGGACATTGTAAAGAATCACGATCCTGAGGATCCGCTAGACGAAGATTCGATTGGAGTATACTAGTCCTTTCAAATATCGTCTTATTGTTAGGCCTTGATGTATTGTTAGGTATTAGCCACGAGCAATGGAATCCGTATGGTAGCCGACAGTTTATGATTCAATAGTCCCGCAGTATTTATGAAATGGTTTTTCAACTACTTGTAAAAATTCACGTACCAATTTTGCCACAAAGGTATTGAAGGTGCTGGCATGTGATTGTTGCGGTCGGGCTTGCAATAGCGACGTCTGGGCGTTCGTGCAAACAGAGCTCGACTTGAGGGATGTTGACACATTGTTGGTTGAGGGCGCGAACCTTCGGCGTCCTCAACTAAATCTAGTAGGAGACCAATCTCAATCAATCTGCAGCGATTACTAACGATTGTGTTTCTCTTACGTACGACACCTGCAGCAAAGTCGATTACTGTCGAGTTGTTTACCATTGCACAATCCAAATCTCATTGTGCCGTTCTACGTGACGGATTCTTTAACTAATATGTAACATAAGGTTTATGTTACTGTTAGTGAGGTCTCGCCAAAGATGTCGGAGCGAAGCAGATCACAATATTATTTTGCTTTGACCACAAATTTCGAAATCCACACGTGCTA
>Ga0051981_10001532_pt1 | contig 11352 bp, 7 predicted proteins | sample CryGey13umfilter_3_FD_59644 | JGI IMG/M metagenome (GOLD analysis project Ga0051981, IMG submission 59644) | Groundwater microbial communities from aquifer in Utah, USA - Crystal Geyser 4/10/14 3 um filter | ecosystem: Environmental > Aquatic > Deep subsurface > Groundwater | place: USA: Utah... | reverse complement strand
ATTCAAAATCTATTTTTCGTCAAAATTAAGAATAAGCGCACAAAACCGGATACGTCCCAGACAAAAGTCTCGAGTCGAGGACTGTTCTCTAACAGTAAACGCCCAATCTTTCCCGACGAACAGCTGCTGTCATAAAATTTGGCCAACGAAGGACACTCACTGGTTCCGCTGATCTTTTTTGAAAATATCAATATTTTGACTCTTACTACTTGCAGTGGTCGGTTTTCTTTACTTCCTTAGTGTTGATACTTCATGAATATCGATCATTTGAGCATCTACGAAAAAGGTTTGATGGCGTCCCAACCTTTTGTTCTGCAGCATAGCGGCCCGAAGTCCCCTTTCCTCATCAAACTCCGTTCGGTTTTCTCCGTGAGATCAATCGAGCACCTCGCTTCTTGGCTTCCTGAAGGTAAAATTTGGCGTATTCACAAGATCGAGTCCTTCATCAATGCCATTCTACCAATCTTTGTAGAGGTATCTGGATGGGAGACTTTCCTTTTGACTCTTGCGTCACATGGATTCAAGGAAGTTTCGAGAGGTTTCGATTCTGTGGCATTTTACAGCGAGGTAAGAATTGCTGGCAGGCGATGGCGTACATACACAAAAGGAGATTGTCGACTTACAACATGCTTGCGTTTCAGACTTTTACTCGTGACGAGTGTTATCCCGTATCTCATTGTGGAACAAGTCCACGCAAGATTGGTTGCCAACCTTTGCAACCTGGGCCGATTTTTTCATGCCACCGAACCATTCATGACAACGTAAATCTTCACGGAGCAGCCAAAGTTCTGGCTCTCCAACTTGGTACAAAGCAGCAACACTTCGATGCGTCAAAGATCAGCCAAGGATTGAATCTCGTTGATCTTCTTCGACTTGAACATCGTACGAATGGGGTTCGCGAAGATGCCCAAGATGGACTTGGCACAAAAAGGAAGACCACAGAAGAGTTTTTTTCGACTTCTTCTACGTCGTCGTCGTCGTCGTCGTCGTCGTTTACGTCATCCTTTTCTGAACCAGCAACAAGAAAGAAACCCAAAAAGAAGTGGCTCCCACCCCTCGGACCCCCTGAAGCGGAATCTGCCGCCATTCTTGGGAAGCGCCAGGCAGGAGGTGTCTGGGGCCACACGAGCGCTGAAGCGTTCTCGACTTTATCTACTCTCCACCGCTTGTAGCGGGCAGATCCAACTCCTTCACTACAATTTTACACATGATTAAATGATTAACCTCTGTTCTATCTAAAAGCAATTCATGAACAATTGTATCGACATGAAATAAATCACAGTCATGGTTTGAATTTCGGGGAATAGAAGAGGAGTTTTGTTTCCATAATTTTTGGATCAAGTCTGATTCGCTTCGTAGTAACGACAATCCTATCTTTTCTACTCCGTATTCTACACTCCAAGTAGATTCCGCGGGTATAACTTCGTGTTGATGCATGGTTCGGAAAAGCGTGCTTCGAAGTAAAAGAAATGGTGTCCATCTATGTGAATGCTACTGTATGATATTTTGTTCTAGAAGTTCCTGCACCATCTTTTAAGCTTACAATCAAAATGAGACATTCAAAGTTCAATACCAGTCCAACTAGGCAACACCCTTCCGTGCATCAAAAAGTCAAAATGGGAATTCTTGATATCATTTGCTTTCGCTCTCCTGCGCATATGTACGTGCATCGTCCATCAGCGGGACGCAACTCATCATTCGTATTGTGCCACTCTTCTCTCCATTGAGAGATCACCGCTATCGAAGGTCTTCAACCTTCACATTTGGCCATCGGTGTGGTAGATGGACTTGCTTCGCATCGTGAGAAGAAGCGAAATATGCCATTACAGAGCATGAAAAAGCCTCCGGAGTCCGCTACAGTTCGTTTAGTTAGAATTGGTACAATACTAATTGAGGCTAGGTGAGAACCCGTTCTTCTTGTTTGATTTAGTTTGCGTGGGACTGAAAATTCAAATCCGACACAACAACAAAGGACCTAGGCAACGTAGGTAGGTTGAACGAAGTTTTCTACAACATGACTGTGAGCAGATCCCGAACCACATGTATTAATAACATTCCACAAAAATTTGTAGGAAAAATATGATTTTGAATTTTCCCGCCAAATAAAAAAAAGAGTGTAGCCGTTGCAAGCTTCCCTCCAAATCGGTTTCTTGGCAGGATGACAATGACAGTCTGCGTCTTCACGGATATTACACAGCATAAAGAATAAAAAATAGTGGGTATTACCACAGCACATTCCCACCTTCAATATCAGCCGAAGGGACAGGACGGAACGATGACAACAGATTTCTTCATGCCAAACTCGAATTCAATCTACTTGCGAGTAGACGAGAACGGGTCGAAGGTGGAATATTTTCATGAGATCTTACGAACAACAGAGGGTCGACTCCATCACAACATTGCCGTCGGGGATATTTGCGCTATTCGTGATGACGACGAAGGGGTGAAGAAAGCTGCGCCCTTCAAAAATGAGGTATGGATCATTGGTCAGGTGTTAGCCTTGTTTATCAAGCGAGAGTCTATCGAAAAGACTACCTACCATGTCCAGGTTCGTCGATTGGCTCGATGGAATTCGGAAGGGTCCAACTTTGCTACAAAAGAAACTTTACAAAGATTCAAAAAGAATTGGTTTCGTCCGAATCAGACACTTTTCGAAACAATGAAGTTGGAGACTCATTCACTAACGAACGTTCTCCGCGCCGACATTCAGTTGGACGATGCAGGTAAATTCATTGCAAAGAGTATACGACCAGAATACGTTGAAGAAACAAAGTCGCATTCTATCAAGTTTTGTTGCCCTCTTCGTATTGGGGATGATGGTTTGTTTCACGATGCTCGTAAAGAGTGGAACAACTACGAAAGTAGAAGGTCCACGGACATGACGACGCCTCCGTTGGCACTCTTGGGAGGATGGGACCTATTGGAAGACCAAAACCTCGTTGCTAGTTCTAAACAAACATGGAAGTCTCGTTCTAAGGCCCACTTCTATGTGAAAAAAATCAACGATGGGAAAGAAAACAAGCGCAAGGCTACGGAACAGCAAGGATCACTCAAATCATCCATTCAGTCCAAGAAGAGACAGAAAAGATCGCTGAACGTGGAGTTTGCCGCTGATTCGAAACCTCATCGCCGGACTACTGACTCCGACACTCTAGATGAAACAATGACCGAATATTCCGCTCCCATTACCACTGGTGGATCAGTAGGAGGAACTTCAGTCGTAGTCCGAATGAGCAAATCAGCGGCTTCCACAGACTTGAATCCCACTCCTTTGAACAAACCAGTCTTCCAAACGAACACCAAATCAAGTACAATCTACGTAGAGGGTGTCGAAATAGATGTCAATCCCGATACTATATATTCCGATGGAAAAAAGAATAAGAAAAGGCGGAAGCAACGATGGACTTTTCACGTAGGCGACACAATCATTTTGCGTTGCCTCGATGCATCACCACCTGCAAAACCGTTCGTGTCGGGAAAATCAAAGTGGTACCCGTTTCGTGTAGCGGTCTCTGTAGTTCAAGTCGTTGCGATTTACTACCGTAACGACGATGAAAAGGAAATGAAGATGCAAGTGCGATGGTTCTATCGTCCAGATGAGCTGAACCAAGGTGTAAAGGATCACATGACCGACGAGCAACTCAAAGAATTCTTTACAGGGAAAGACCAGTCGCGCATGCTTGTTGAGGTTGATGAGCATATCGATGAGGTTCCTGTCGATTCAGCTGTTGGTCATGCCAAACTGACAAGTGAGTCGCACCCGACTGAAAAATGGCTACGCCCTGACCTGACAAAAACTGTACCAGAGGTTGGTTTCATATGTCGTTTTATGCATTTTTCAAAAGACGACGATCCAGTTTTGCTCCCTGTAAGGGATTGGACCAATTATGGGGCATCATCTTCTGCTCCACTTTATCGTGGCTTGAACTGCCCGAAGTGCAAGCCAGGCCAGTCTAAGAAACTACTGAATCGTTACGAAGAACGCCTCACGCAAAAATTGGGGATCGAAAAATTAACGGAGTCTAATGTTTGGGAAGAACAACGAGAGAATGTGTGTCAGGTGATTGAATGGTCGGAAAAGGAGATGGATCTCGCAGAAGCTTCATGTAGCTCTATAGACTGCTGCTATGACGACAAACGCCATCAGCACTTTACCTCTGCCAGTATCGAGATTGCAAAAGAGAGATGTGACCCCCGTGGGATTGCCAAGAAGTCAGACCACCAGAAAATCAAGGTGTCAATAGGTGACTTCATTTGTATTACAAACAGACATGCCAACATCTGTGCCAAATTTACTAGAAAACCGAAAGGAAATCCCTGGTTTCCGTTCAGGGGGCCTTTCATTTATGCACAGGTCGTTGGCATATTTCGAGAAATAGGAAAACAAAAATCGCCGGTAATGTTCGAAGTGCGCCGATTTTATCGTCGAGATGAAGTTACAGTCCCGGCGAATTATCTTCCTCCGGATTGTTCAAGAGAGAACGAGGAGGAAATTTTTGAATCATTTGATCTCGAGACGATAAGTGCTGGCCGTATTCTTGGGGGCGCAGAAGTCTTTTTAGGTCACCACACAGAGAGTTACGGAACAAAATCGCTGAACAAGAACTACAAAGCAAGTGGGATCTCAATGCCGAAGTGTCGATGTGCATTTTTCCTAACGAAAATAGCTGTACAGCACCTATTTTGTGCTGATTCTTCATCTTTCAAGTGGGGCCGTCGCATGCTTGAACGGGGTCTTGGGGCATCTTCCCTTATTCAGAAAAATTCCGCCCTCGCCACGTCGATTGAATATAGGCTCGGAATTTGTATTACATTGGGACAGGCAGAGAAAAGCAACATATTTCAGAGTTTGATCCAAGAGACAAAGAGTGTTCCTGTGTCGGCACCTCTATTTCACAAAGATACAGCAGAAGGTACCAAATCGTTTTTCTCCTCGGTATACATTGAAATTCCATGGTCAAAATTTGTCAACGAAAGTCGATTATGCTCCGGTCGTGACCGATGCGATTGTTGGTGGAAAGTGTGCGCTGGACAGGTCGTTGCAGTACGAAGAGACGGATTGGCTGATGACCCTTACTACAAATGCAATTGGGAGCCTGCGCAAGTTACTGCAATCACTTGCACCGAAACTGAGATTTCAAGCAAAAGACGATACAGTTTTGATGTGCGGTGGCTTCGCCGATCAGGAAAAGTGTTTCCCTTGGTGTTATCCGAGTCTGGGGATGACCAATCCTCTGCAAGGCTGGTGTCCGAAGATTTACTCGGTCCTGTGTACATTACAAATGTGCAAGGGGTCACTGGAATTTGGGAAAATTCCATCAGATATCTCCCGACCAATATCATGCTGCATGAGGACGTCGAACACTTTGACTTTTCGATCTTTGTCCTAAATGGGTTGAAGTCGTTGAACACTTACACCACTGACGAGTTAAAACTACTTCTCAATTCTTTAGACGGAGAATTACCATTTTTCTTTAAAGGGGAAACGGACACCGAAGAAATTTCTTCGCGAGCTGTCGAATTGGCAACATCGAAAATGCCAGCACTTGTGAAACCAACCGCCGTTGGCCATTTGTACACTGATGCAAAAGGTACATTTTACTACAAACGAGTGACAGTTCAACCTCGTGTAGAAAAGTACGTCGACCAGGTGCAGGATGGCAGAGATCGCATTGATGGGTTTTGGACTGTTGAACTTGGAGATACTGTTGTCATTGAATACAGTCACGGCTGCGGCACAGCTAGGTTCGGTACATCATGGATCAGCCTACAAAAGTTGAGCAAGCATTATCCCGCCAAATGTGCATGGTCCGTCGGCGAAGTTGTTTCAATCTTCGTAGAGAAGGAGCTCGACGATTCAGAGAAGTCTGGAGATATTGAGCTTGAAGTGCGTTGGTTCTATCGGGCTCCTGAAATCAAAGGCGCAACCGAATTTTCCAGCCAAACCCCTAAAGATACAAGCGAAGAAATATTCGAGAGTGATCACTATGACATCGTTCCTGCGTCCGCACTTCTATTCCCAGCTACTGTGCACTGCCAGCCAGTTCCAGTGCGGAAGCCACGCTTTTATCTTGGCATGCCTGTGCTAGATTTCGCTTTGTTGCGCTTTTGGTCTCCGCATCGGAAATCGTTATTACCTGTTGAGAGCTCCGAACATGCGCGCATCCAACGAGGGCGCGTACACTCGCCACGATTTCAACAGGATGCAGGACTCCGAAAATCCATAGAAACGATCTCAATTCTTGAGAGGACGGAACGTCCTGGTCTCAGTGAAAATACTTGGAGGACTTCTTTTTACGATGTAATTCAAAAGCTTTCGTTGACCGACGCTTCCAAGGAAGGGTTTCAGTCAAGCAAAGCAATTGTTGGACGCGACAAGGAGATGAAGCAAGTTCTTTCCTTTCTTCGGACCGCTTTGAAGGGGTCCAATAAGGAGGGGCACCGTTCCCTATTTATTGCGGGACCGGTGAGTATCCTTCGATTTAAATATTTTGCGTCTGTCTGGTTCTGACGACTCACTTTTCTAAATCTCTTCTTCCAGCCTGGTGTCGGAAAGACTGCTTGCGTCCGAGCTGCCATTAGCGAATTGGAGCAATTTCGTGCTGAAGGTCAGGTGCCTTCCTTCGAATTTGTCTGTATGAATGGTATGGAAATGCGCTATCCTTTTGAAGCCTACGTTCAGCTATGGGAAAAGATCAGCGGCAATACAGTACGGCCAGAAGTAGCCGCATCGAGACTGGAAGCTTTTTTTACAAAAGAAGAATCCGTTGCAACGAAAGAAGCAAAGAAGAATGTTCGATCAGTCGTAGTCTTGCTTGATGAGCTCGATTATCTGGTGACCAAGAACCAATCTGTTCTGTACAACTTTTTTGACTGGCCAACCCACAATCAGTCTCGACGCTTGATTGTTCTCGGTGTATCTAATACGCTTAACCTTGTAGAACAGCTTCATACCCGCGTGCAGTCGCGTATTGGCTCAAGGCGCTGCAATTTCAAATCGTACGATGACAAACAGATTGAGAACATCCTGCGTGCCAAACTCTCTCAGGCGTCACCTGGATACAGTGTCTTTGACGAAGATGCCATTGTCTTTGTATCGAAAAAGACTGCCTCCCTTTCGGGTGATATCCGACGCGCGTTTCAAATCTGCCGCACGGCGGCGGAACATGTCATGCGGGAGCACAAATCGGGCGCTGATCCTCTTGTCACTATCAGGGATGCCGTCCAAGTGAGCCGTGAATCGTTTTATTCTGCCAAATCGCAAGCGATCACTCGCTGCACAGCCTTTGAAGCGCTATTGCTGGTCAGTCTGGCTTCTCTTAGTAAATCGACCGGGCGGGAATTTGGAGGTTTCGACATGGAAGATATTTTGGTCAAAATGGAGGCCCTTGCAAATGGACTTGGCGACCCGCGCTACCTCCCCACCCCTACTCTAGCCGAAGCGATGGATATAGTCTCGCGTCTTGCCGAAGGTAACATCGTTTCGGCAGTGACGCCTCAAACGACCAGTCTGACCTACCGTGCTTCGTTGGCGGGGAGTGGGGGCCCGTGGCCTTTGGTGTCACTAACCGTCGACGAATTGTCCGTGTTTTTGGCGCTGAAGAAGTCGCCCCACAAAGGACTGGGCCAAAAATATTTAGGTTTAAATGGGATTTAGACGATCCGTCGTAATTGATCTAGGTTTACATAGTTTTGAATCAAATGAATTATACAATCTCCATGAAGTTTTCTTTTTGGGGTAGATGCGGTGTGGTTCGACTGGTTGACTTAATTTTCTTACAGTCAATAGGATTAGGTAGTGGGGTTACGAACCGCGGTCCGCGCACGGACGCCGCCCGCCTTCGAGAAAACCTCGTTTGCCACGACGACAGCGTCCATCGTCCCTATCCACTCTATCCGTACACGAACAACTGCAACATAATCAAGCAGAGGGAAAATACTTTTTTGGAGAACGTTACTTTAGAGCAAATAATCTGATTGCAGCAACCTTGGAGTTATCACGGTATGGGAGAAGGAGGTACCACTGAACGTCGGCGGAAGCGACGATGGGGAACCGCACCAGCTGCTGCCGCTCCACCACCTGCTCCTACTGTTGCAGCTGCAGCACCGGAGGATAAGAGAGCCAAAATTCTTGCCATGCAAGAAAGTATCAAAGCACGTCTTGCCGCCGCTAGACAACAGAGTCAAATAGGAGCTACATCTTTACCCGCTGGGAAAATATCGACGGATAGTAACGCGACAGCAACCCTTCCAGTAGCTGAAAAAGTTCAAGCCATGAAAGCGAGCATTCAAGCACGTTTGCAGGCCGCCAAAGCACAGTCTCAAAGAAAGCCAGCTACATCTATTCCCTCAGTTACGACGCAACCGAGTGATTCTCATGAAAGTAGACCGGTCAAGCGAGCAAAACATTTCGATCTGGATATGTCCGTGACCGGCCCTACCTTTGAAAAAACTACAATAGGGCTGTCTTCAGATGCGACAAAATCACAAAATTCAGCGTCGCAGAAAAAGAAGATTAACCCGTATTTAGCTCATACTGCGAATCATCAGGATACAGCCGAAGCTGAAGTAGTTGACGAGCGACTCGCTCGCGCCGGAAAGAGCCGACAGCGTCACAAGGCCATGAAATTTGTCGAACCGGGAAGATTTCAGAAAATAGCAGAGCGGAAGCGTGAAAAGGTGGCAAAGGCACAAGAATCAGGCTTCATTAGCGGACGCAAGGCGGGTCACACAGTGCAGTCTGCTGGAATGGCGGAAATTTACACGGGATCCGCAAGTACAGTGCAAGAGGAGACGGTGGAGACCCTGGCACCTCGATGGGATGCCCACCCAGATACGAAAATGCCTGTAGCGGTGGAATGGTGGGATGTGGAACTACTTCCATCAAAATTAAAGAAAAAGGTAGCGACAGTTGAAGCCCAGGCGTTGTCAAAACAAAACAAAGCTGGGTTTGAGACTCGAGATGGGGACGCTAAGGAGACCGGAAAAGAAGAGGCAACCGAAGACCTACGAATGCTGTGTTTCGAGAATGCGAAGTTGTCGTATAGCAAAACATCAGAACTTGTCCAACACATTGTACCAGTGAAACCTCCAAACGCAGATACTGGCCCTGCCAAAGAACCTGTTTTGCATCTAACCAAAAAAGAGCTTCGGCGTCAGCGCAAGCTGAAACGGCGAGAAAAACAAAGAGAACAACAAGATTTGCAGGCAGCTGGGTTAATTCCTGCTCCTGAACCGCGTCTGACATTGCAAAATTTCATCCGCGTCTTAGGTGACCAGGCGTTCGTAGATCCCAGTCAGATGGAAAAGAAGGTAATCGAACAAGTGGAGGCACGTAAACAGGCGCACATCGAGCGAAACGATGTAAACAAACTAACTAAAGAGCAACGTGCGGCCAAGCGTGCCAAAAAACTGGAAGAAGATACCACGCAGGGAGTGCATGTTGCTGTTTTCTACGTAAAAGACATGTCGCATCCTTATCATCGTGCAAAGGTTGACCTGAATGCTCAACAGTTAAACATTACAGGCGGAGTTGTGGAATGTAAGAATCCATCCATGACGTGTGTGGTTTGTGAAGGTGGTCCTAAAGCGATCAAGAGATACATTCGATTGATGACCGTCCGAATGAAGTGGACAGGTCCAGACGACATGATAGAGTCGGATGATGAAGAGGAAGAAGATAACGAAGATGCGAAAATCACTCATAAGTTCAACCCCGAAAATAGCTGCGAATTGGTGTGGGAGGGTATGGTCGTGAAGCGACTTTTCAATGGCTTCGTCTTTCAATCTTGTGAATCTTCGGACCAGGCACGCAGGGTTCTCAAGGCAAAGGGGGTCTCCCACTACTGGGACCAAGTCGCCGCGCATGCCAACGGGCATTCGAACAAATTAGGCCTTAGAATGACCAATGATTCAGATGAAGAAGACAATCCCTACAGCCAGGATGCGATGGATGATGAAGATATCGTCATGCGAGATGGGTAGTTGCTGTGGGTATTATATATTAATGAGTACCTTATTAAGCAGCAACTTTTGACTATGTACTACTCCTAGCTCTTAGTTGAACAAATCCTTGGTGAGATCGTCTCCACCAAGCAGGGCATCTAAGCTGTCTTCATCATCTTCGTCGTCGTCATCTTCGTCGTCGTCGTCATCTTCTTCCAAGTTGATTTGAGAGACAGAGGGAGCTGCTTCACTCTTCTCAGACTTTGTCACCTTGCGCTGTTCAAGTTCTTCCTGCTTTTTCTTCTTCTTGGCTTTTTCCTCTGCTCGTCTTCCGTCGCTGATTGCCTTCATTACTTCAGGTCGGGGCCCTAAGATCAAGGATAGATTTCTTCCTTCGCGTTTGGGTCTTCCTTCTTTCGTGGCAAGCTCCGCCAACTCCTCTGCCATTTTGTCAAGCAATTCGAAACCAAGGTTGTCATGTTGGACTTCCCGGCCACGGAACATGACGGTGCACTTTACACGATCCCCCTGCTGCAAAAACTTGGCCGCACTCTTTTTCCGAACCGAGTAATCGTGTACATCAATTTTGTACGACATCTTCACTTCCTTCAGCTCGGATGCTTTGGAATTCTTTTTAATTTCTTTCGCTTTCTTTTCTTGCATGTAACGATACTTTGAGTAGTCTACGATCTTACAAACCGGAGGGTCCGAATTGTCGTTGATGAGAATGAGGTCGAGGCCGCCTTCTGCCTGGGCCCTCGCAAGTGCTTCCTTGCGTGACATGACTCCAAGGGCTTCGTCTTTTCCTCCAGACGAGCTAGCCATTACAACTCGGATCTCAGAATGGGTGATTTCGTCGTTCATGGTTGGTCTATTTTCCTTAATTGGTGGCCCGCGTCGGGGGCGAGGAGGTCCCCGCGCCATGTGGAGCGTCGTCTCGAAGGCCAGGTGACTGCCACCCGGGACAAGAGTGAATGCGTTGCATTCCCACAAGGCAAGTAAGCTCAGCAAAGTTGAAACTGCAATAGTCCTTCTCATGGTTCTCATGGGGTTTTTCCCTTTTTGTGTACTCGATGAGCAGCACAAAGACACACTAAGAGAGAATTAAGAAGCTCGGCTTGGTGCCGGAGAATTTGATGTTGTGTTGTTGGATGATTGTGTGGCGGTGGCGACCGACGGTGGCGGCTCCGGGTGGAACGGGAAGCTGTTCTTCTCTAGCTGCGCGGCCTCTGCTCGCGGTGACGTTTTGCCAGTTTCGGTTCCTCTCTGTGACGAAGTCCCGTAAAGTGATATACCGTGAATCAATCATCGAGGTACCCCAACCACGGACGAACGGATTCACACAGTCCTGGAAGACGGTCCAGTGACCAGTATTTCAGTCCCACCAAAATAATTTAGTCTTGGAAA
>Ga0051981_10001526_pt1 | contig 11384 bp, 8 predicted proteins | sample CryGey13umfilter_3_FD_59644 | JGI IMG/M metagenome (GOLD analysis project Ga0051981, IMG submission 59644) | Groundwater microbial communities from aquifer in Utah, USA - Crystal Geyser 4/10/14 3 um filter | ecosystem: Environmental > Aquatic > Deep subsurface > Groundwater | place: USA: Utah... | reverse complement strand
CGTCGTCGTCGTCGTCGTCGTCGTCGTGGGAGGCACCCACGCAAACGATACACAACATAGAAAGTTCAGTAATAGTAAAGAAATACAAGTCGTATTCTTCATCCTTTCATTGATTGTCAACTACTCATAGACGTTGTAAAAGGAACACCTACTCTCTTGTTCGGGATAGATTAACTCTAAAATCTGGTTTTAACATACAACTCAGCCAACAATGATGTTGTGTTCGGAGTGTGGTCTCGTTCTCAGGCATGATGTGAAAGTGAGCAAACAACGTCGTGAGTGACAGTGAACCCCTTTGTCAATTTTCCATCGGCGACTGTTGACTGTGAGCAAGCTAACTGTAAAAGAATGTAACTAATATTTGTAAGAGAACGGACTGGGATTAGATAAGGCTAGGTAGGAGTATATATTATTACTCGTGCGACTTGTCACAATCTAAATGAAACCTGTTTCACATCGTGCGGAAAACGATATGTTTCAACTCAATTTAAGGTATTTATGGCTGTGAATCAAGGTCAGCGCTGCAAAATTCTTTTATTATTATGATATATTAATTTGTCAACATGAGAGAATCATCGTTACTTGATTCTATGGCTGCCATCATCTGACCATGCTCTTGCAGTACAGCAAGAACGTATCGATTGGAGTTTCCGGCAGCCTTCAAATCGTCATATTGTTTAGCAATTTCCTTGTGAAGCATCCGTAGGGATCTCAAAAACCGACTGCGGTGCTGCCGGTCCACAATCAAACCATGCGCCTGCAACAGACGCAAGGTCCATTCCAAGTAAAACTCAAGGTGCGGACTTTGCGAAATTTGTGTCGCCACAGCCGATAGAAGAGATGAAAGATACTCTGGATTCACATGACGAGCAACTACAGCTATGCTTGAAAACGGAGTTTCGTCCAATACTTGACGAATCAAAGCGGTTTCGTTCAAGGCCAGAGCTGTGCGCAACGCCGAACCATATTCTTCCTGTGATAGCTTCCGTGCCACCTCGGCAGGAGTGATCTCTTCGGTCAAGCCGATCGGATCAAATACCAGATCATCTTCAAGGCTATAAATTTGGAGCCATCCCTCCCCAGATACCGCAGCCCATTCCCGGCCGGTGCTACAAAACGCGACTTGGTGCGTTAAGACCTCTACCTTGGATGTGCGGGATCCGTCGTCACCTCTCTTGGCACCTGGTAAAGTCCCTCTCTGATAGTCCGTCTCGTCGTCAGAATTGGCATGTTCGTCCAACGCTACACCGTCGGGACCCAGATTTTTCGAATTGAGCTGATAAAGGGAGGAAGAATGGTAAGAGAAATGAGAAATTCGCAATGATTCATCATGAACAACTTTTGTTTTGTTGTAAGAAGTAATCGCTCAGACATCCAAGGAAGTTTGAAGCTCCAGGGGTATGATGACCCATCAGCCTTACACTGCGAATGTTTATGGGAAAAATCCTCATCCTTGCGATCGACACATTACAACATCTCTCGATCTGCACAACCTTAAACTCACCTCGTCTAGAACGCCATCCATGCTGCGATTAAAAGTGACCTGAAATTTTCGCAAAAGCATTTGCTGTGCCACGGCATAAATACAAACGTACTTGGAATTACCACCTGCCAGAACGCAGGCACCATCCGCTGAATAGCAAACAGTCGTAAAGTATCGCGACGAGGCATTATTGTCTGCCGTCATGCGATCATTGATCTTACGGCCACCAGCAACATCACGTCGACCATCGATCTCAAATTTGAGCTTGCCGAATTCCACGTCCCAAAAGCTTAGTAAGCCTCCAACAGTGCCGGTGCAGATTTCCTTGCCATCAGGCCGACAGGTAACGCAGACCACATCTGTTGTGTGAGAAAGCGACTCCGTCGGAACTTGCGACTTGTACAGATCCCAAGTTTTGACCGTGCCGTCCCAAGACGCACTCACAAGAACCCCGCCGTTGGGCTGAAATGCTAGATCACACACGGGTCCTGTGTGCCCTGAATAAACATCCAAAATCTTTCCCGTTTGCAAATTCCACGCGTACACGTGAAACGGGTCCATACAACCAGCTGTGACAATTTCCCCACTTGGATCAACCGCCAGACTTAAAAATTGAACAGGCTTTGGTGTCGTCAGTGTCCGAAAGTTGCGATAGCGATGCAAATCATGCGCACGGACGGTCCCATCTAGACTTGCTGATAGGACTACCGAAGAGTTTGCAAAAGCGACAGCCGTTATGGCTGCCGTGTGCGTCTTTTCCATGGTAACATAACAGAATCCCGATGTTGCATTCCACAATTTGAGTTTGCCGTCTTCGCCACCGGTGCAAATAACTACACCGTCAGGTGAGTAGGCCATGCACTTCATCCCGTAAGCATGTCCTCTTTGCTTGAGTACATAGGTTTCCGAGCGCCATTCCCAAACCAGAATTTGTTGGGATGAAGGGCAGGCCAAAGCAAGCCAATCGCCAGAACGGTTTAGAGCACAGGTTTTGACTAGTTGGTTGGAACCCACCGACAACGTGTGAATGTTAGCCACCGAAGGCATTTCGTAAATTCCAAATAGACCCGACGAGAATCCAACAGATAGGAGTTGTCCCCGTTCACAGTAGGCTACGGAAGAAACAAAAGCGCCTTCTTGGTTGAAATAATGACGTGACTTGGCCCTCCATGTGCCTTGAACCAACCGATGACCTTGAGACTTGTCTTGGAGGACACCCGGTTTAGGGGACGGCATACCACCAGTAAAAAAGTTGACAGCTTCTTCTACCATGGCTTCCTCGTCTACTTGCCCCGTCCCAGCTATGACTTCGATTTCCTTCTTGCCATACCGGCAAGCCCAGGATACGAGGGCTCCATCTTCGCTGATGGAATAGAACGTGTCCAAATCTCCCGAAGGACCAGTGACGAGATATACACCCACGACGGGTCTCTTATGTCCTGCCAGCGTTTGGGGTTCAAAGTTCCGGATCGTATGTAATGTCCACAATCGGACCGTTCCATCTCGACTTCCAGCTGCCAAAACGGACGAATCACTGGACCATGCCAAGCAAGTTGTATCATCGGCTTGACCCGTGTATGTTCGATGCAGCGTCAATGGAGCAAATTCTTTGTGCAAATGATTGGGGGCACACCAGACTTGTACGTGTTTCCCGTGTGACGCGGCAATGTACTGTCCATCGGGACTGTATTGCAAATCTCGTACGGTCTTTTTGAAGCGAAACCGGTGCAAAATGATCCCTCGATGAAAGTTTATCAAGAGCGCGTAGTTTTGCACATCCACAACAATGAGAACAGAATCATCTGGAGACAAGGCAAGACATCGGATACTAGACCGTGCTTCCACGGGTAATGTCCGGACACTGTGACTTCGTAGGTCCAACACTTGAATGCGATTTGACACGGCCGAGAGGAGTCGATTTCCAGTGGAATCATAAATCACATTCGAGCCATTCCACTGAGTACCTCCCGCCGTGATGGACGATGTTGGGTGACCATAATAAGCGCCACAAAGACGCTTGAGCTTGAAATTGAACTTCATCTTGTGCACATTGTCGTTTGGTGCAAATATGTTTGTGGAATGGAGTCCATCGGTTGTTTTCGTTGTGTGCACATGAAAAGATGAGAGGAGATGAGACGACGAAAGATTGATAAAAAACGAAAAAGATTTTGTTGGTGCCGACGCATAGGCTCATGACCTGATTGAATCACGGAAAAATCGATCCCTGCTGACGGTAATTACCTACCCCTAATTGAGCCTTTTGTCCTTCTGAAACCGTTGTTTCTTTTCCTGTTTTAGTCTCAGCATCATTACATGAAAACTTGAGACTCGACAGAGAGAAAAATGGCGGGGAACATATAATAAGACTATGGATGGTTTTACACGGCATCAACCATTCCACTGAAACCACAGTACGAAAGATGTTTTTTTTTTTGTGATGAAGCAAATACTTTGAGACTCGTCTCGACACTTCGCTATTCGCGCTGGACAACGACTTTGGCGTAGCCTCCAATTGCCGAGAGCACTCGCAGATTGTATTTTACTACACCGCTGTGACATTCAGCGGTGTTCGTGGAGACGGAACTGAACCGAATACGACTTTAGGCGAGGTGAAGAAAATGATTGTGCCCATGTACCGTTCTTATGATCTTCATGGATAGACTATCGTTCGGGACACCACGGAACTTCGATTGCCGCAAAGCGGCGAAGCGGGAAACGCTACCGAGCCTGAAGACTTGTATTCGCGGGAGATCCTATGCAGCTTGGTCCTGTCGTCATTAACTAGAAATGTCGACAATTAGGTATCGACATATATTTCGTGGAACGTCATACCGAATATCCAGTATCCAAAAAGCAAAAAGTCTACGGTGCAGTACCTACCTGGCCTGATTACTATTACGAAATACTATCGATCTCATGAATTCGTCATCTGCTTACCGAGTGTATTGTTTTACGCCGGGGACTTGAACTGTTACGCCGATCCCGTGAAAAGCTATTATGTGCCAAGCGAACACTTGCCGATGGCAGATTTCCCGGTATTCTTCCAAGCTATCGAAGGAATAAACATGCGCGAAAATAAGTGTGCACAGTGGTGTATTCCACAAGAAGCTTTGTTGTGTGTTAAATATGCGCAATATCTGGTCGAGAGCGCTGGATTGACATGCAATGACATTGATGTCATCACCCCTCACGCGGCTCAAGTCAGTAACATTCGACAGAGGTTTGAAAGATTTAGGACTTGGCGACAACATGGCGGGTTCGATAGAGTCATTCCAATTCCAAGAACGTTGGGTCGTACTCATGTCGACGGTGCGTTCCGAACAAGTTTATATCGCAAGCAACATGCGGTATTCTTGGCGTCATAGCAAATTCGAAAAAAAGAGTCAACGTTTCGGTAACACGCACCGAAGCACTTATGATTGTCGCGTGCTATCCAGATGTCTTATCTCTGGATAAAGAGAACTGATTGCCCTTCCTTCGCTACTGCCGCGATCACGGAGAACGGAAACGAGAGGAAACAATGTCTGAAAAGAAGTACTCATGATTAAATGTCTGACATGTTAAAGAGTTATCGAGAGTAATCTACTTTTTGAAATAGACCTCAATACAGCAAAAACTAGAAGAGACCTCCAACTTTTCAACTATTCAAAAGGAGTGCCTTAGAGTCCAAACGACCGCTGACCCAATCCATGCAGATCTCACCTGTATTCAAAAGAGATACAGCTCTATTCTGCCATTTAATCTTGATAAAACGCAGCATCTCCTATTTGCGTGGCGCTTCCCACTGCAGCGCCCAAAGCGAGTGCATTTTCCTTAGATAATCCGTTGTTGTCTACATACAATTTTTCCAATTTGTGTCCGCCTTGTTCCAGGGAAAGTCGCAAAGAATCGGCACCGGCATTTCCTAGACGATTCCCTTCGAGATACAGCTTTTCCAAGACAGACCCTTGCAGTTTTTGCGCCAGTGCCGTTGCGCCCATGGGCCCAATGTCACATTGACCTGCGTATAGCTCTCGACAATGCGAACCAATCGGTAAGGCCGCGGCTCCGTCATCACCGAGTGGATTACCCTCCAAATGTAATTTTTCCGCTTTCAACGCAATCAAAGCACTTGTGGCATCTGATCCCTTCAGATCATTGTATCGCAAATCCAGCACTTGCAAGTAACTGGGCAAATGTGGAAGTAGAGCTTCCAAACCGTTGGCACCCAAACCGTTGCCACCTAGGTATAATTGTTGAACGGCCGGTGCCGCCTTTAGCATGTCCTTTAAGACATCCAAAGCCACGTCGGTATTTGCCATATCCAACGTGACGACCGAATGTAGCAGAGCTGGTTGGACCAAGGCAGATGACAAGTCCGTCATCTGACGCAACCGTTGTCCTCCCAAGGCCAAGGTTTGGATCGTCCCGACGGTCGAAAATGTGGCAATCTTTTTCCAATACCGCACGTCGGTATCTTCGTAGAGTGGTTCCTTGGGAACTGGTGTCGGTGGTGGTGACCCAGCCATGGTAATCCCCCACTCGTTGGTGGTTTCGGCCCAAATCATACCCGAGTGATCGACGACCGGTTGGGGTTGCAATTTTTGCACCATACGAGGGACAGCTTCCCGGAGAGATCGAAGTGCGGCCAGAGTGTCCGGATCAATAATGTTTTGCTCTGCAGAGATTAAATTGTCCGTGTGGTTGTTCTTGCTTTTGTTTCTTCTGTTGGGATCTTCGGCGGCCAAGAACCACCCTACCACGGCACTACGCTCCTGATTGGTTGTCAAGACCTCGTGTGGCAACAAATCGGATCGGAAGACTACCAACGTCCCTGCCTGGGGTGGGATATCGACAAAATTGGGCAATTCTCCCACGGGCAGTTCATCGATGCCCGAATCGCGATGCAACCGTAAGGCTCCTCCGTGCGAGGGTTGCCAGTGGGGATTCAAGTACACAAGGAAGGAGAATTGTCGCCAGGCCGATGGTGTTTCGGCTTCGGCATCGCAATGACGTCTGTAATATCCTCCAGTTGGATAATGCGCGTACATGAGTTCCGCTAGTTGCGTATCTAATGCATGCAGGGATTCTGTTGCCGGTCCGACGGCGGGTTTGGCTTGTAAATCCAAACGCAATTGATCCAGGACTTGGTAAACGACATCACGACCAGCGTGAACGGGTAACTTTACCCCCTTGCTAAGTTCACAGGTTTCGGAATGTCGAATATCACGAAAGGGCGTACTCTCATCTTGGACCATACCATCGTGTCCGATCTTGGCCACTTGAAAATGTCCAGCGCTTCGCAACATGGCTATATCGTCACGCAAGGAAGCCGCTAAGGTATCAGTGATAAAATTGTGTGCCACAACCCATCCATGTTGTGCTAGATGTTCGAGTTGTATCGTCGAGAGACGAGTCATGCCGTCAACATGTGCGGTAGTGGCTGCCGAGGTTGGACTCCTTGGTGTCGTCATGATCAAGTTAGTGTGTTGTACAGGTGTACGATTTTTTCTCTCGCTTTCACGAACAATATTCAAGATGAAAAAAATTCGAACAAAGAGCCGTTGGTAGGTAGACAATCCCTAAAATGTTATGATATGGAATGATGATGGTGGTGATAATGAGCGAGAAGGCGACTTGCGATTATCTAACAACGATGCTAGAAAATAAAAATTAAGAGGAGAAATGAAATCTTTTCGTCGCTGTCGCGCGGGTTCGTAACCACAATCAATGATGTGTTTTCATGGAGGTCCATTTTCGTCGTTTGTGTGAAACGTGATACAACAGTGAGAACGTCTTGAACGACAAAATCACTCACAATACCGTGAGTGTACCTAATTATTAGGAGTACCGGTATTCGATGATATTACTAATTAGTACTATTCTCACGCAAGAATTCATGTGAGAAAATAACATGATAGGAGTACCGACTACTGTGATACCGGACGAGTCCATAGCAAGGCAGAGCAGTACAGTACAATCATCAAATCAATCAGCATGATTATCTTTTACAGTCTCTAACTTTTAGATACACTATAAATTGTATTAAACCTGCACAAGTACTTTTCATAGAACGGTACCAGGTTCGGGAGCAGCTAAATTGGTAGGATTACTCAATTTGCTTGTCGCCAGATCATCAACAGACGATTATGAACTGTAAAGTCGATCGAATCCCTTCGAAACTTCTATCACGTCTACTCCAACTCAAGCCCTTTCTGAGCTCTACGAAGACGATGTTCTTGTGCAATTCTACAACATCGTGCATTCGTGTTTTAGCTCGTTGTGCAACGCTTGACATTGAAGGGTAATTTGCGGTAAATTCTCGACAACCGATGGTCGGGATGGTATTGTCGAATCATGTCTTGATTGACTCCGTAAAACAACATTTGTGCGTATCGTCATTCACCAACAATGATGTAACAGTGGGCACTCGCATGAGACGGTGCGAAGACTGCCTGGGTAAACAACCCCGAAAGGATCTCTCCTTGCGAAACGAGGTTTGTTTGTGCAGTAGCCCATGCATACGAAGTGAACGCTGCCGTGACAAAGTAATATGATTTGGTTGGAAATCGGTGAAAGTCTTAGTTACACCGGCTTGTTCACTCCCATCCAATGTCCGAAGAGATGATGATTCCTGATGGTGTAATCCCCGAAAGGACCCCTGTCGTCGAAAGGAGGCTTGTCGTTGTATCATGTGTCTATTCGAAGAATGCTGCCGTCGCACGGAAATCGACATCAGATCAGTATCAGAATCTTGTCTTCGGAAGGATTGTTGTCGACTCGGCATACGAGCCGGAACGTCGGGTTGATTGTAACATCGTTGAGACGCCCGGGCAATAGACGGCGTGACGAATGGCGTGGCGTGTTCTTCGGAGGTTTCTTCTTCCGCCACGATCTCTCCAACATCCATTCCACAAATACTGCTTGGAAGTACTGTGTGAGAATTGAGCGTAAAGGAACTGCAAATCGTGGTCGCCGTGCATGGCAAGTCGTAATCGTCGCAATCGTCGCTCACGAGAGGATAGGAGGTAGACTTGAGGAATACAGAATTCTGAAGCATCATGCAGACGAACCCTTGTTGAGTATGAGTCAGAGGAAGAACACTCGTAGTTGGTTGCACGGTTTTGTTTGGTGTCGTTGTGTTCTCGTACCTCTGAAGAATAATGAAACACGACGATCGACCATTTGTGTATCGACAAGAGAATGTGTGAGAAGGGGAGGATTTAGCCTTTCAAGATCCAGCGTGCTGGAGTAATACCCTGTTTTGCCTAGGCATCTTGGGATCTTATACCCAGGTCGTAGTTTTTGGCATTTTCATCAGTAATGTCTATGGTACTAGTTTACTATCAAAATTTCTGTATTAATACATGCTCACAGTCAGTACTCTCTCGTGGAGTAAAAGGCACACTCGACTCTTCTTGTTGTGGTGTTGTTATCGATCGGCGAAACAGGAGAATCGATAATGACCGATATACTTCTCACACATTAGCTTACCCCACGTTTGATTTCTCACAAAAGGGATGTTGACCCCATGCTGTTCTTCTCTCCCTTGTGCAACGCCTACCGGCAGAAATCGATGCTCCACCTACACTCTGCCCAAGTTCGACATAATGATCTATCTCTCTCTTTTTACACGATCTTTTTTGTTGGGTCATAGGCTAGGTTTTATGTCGTATCATCTGTTCAACGTTATTATTTTAAAAAGTTGGTTGGTAATACGCTGTTATTCTATCCCAACGAATCACTGCTATGTTTCAAATCCCCTTCCATTGTTTTTTATTAGCATTTCCCAGATATCATTCCTAGCAAATTTCGCCACATTGTTCGAAGTGAGAAATAAGAAGAGAAGGGAGATAACTTTTGCTCTCACTCTCTAATGAACGAAGATAAAAGAAAAACAGAAGCTGTGGTGATTTAAGCATTCGTATCTTATCTTTCACAGTTGCTAGCTGGGATTGCACCATTTCCTATCTTAAGCTTGCATTTCAACCGTTTTATTCACCATAATCGAACAATTCGCTATCCAGCTTGATGCCCTCTGTGTAACATCGGAAAGATTTCACAATCTCTCGTAAAGTTTGTTCCGTCTTCTTGTAGCGAATCGCGGTCGAGGCTGCCCACAGGACTTCCAGGGCGGGGCCTTCGCTGGTCAAACTGGCCACACCTTTACGGTCGACCACAAAGCCAGCACCCGTCAAGAGCGAATACTTGAAATCCGCCAACATGTAGGTTTGGCCATTCTCTGTAAAAGATTCCAATTTCGTGACCTTGAAATTCTCGTACATGTTGTCTCCCTTTTGACTAATGGATTTGATGAGGGCCGTTTCCACGACTTCCTTGCTAAGTGGAAGGTCGACATGACCCTTCTCATCGTAGACATAGAAGGTCGACGTATCGCCCTTGGCGTAGTCTCCTACTTGGATAGTTCCATCTTCACCATTAATATCATTCGAAGGCAAAGTGATGACCCACGACAAAGGATGGTTGAAAGTGACGAGAATGGGAAATCGGTTCTTTCCCTTGCCGTAAACCGCAAGGATCGGTGTGAAGCCGTCGGCAACTTTTGCGACACCCGGCAAACCATATGCATTGAGTTTGGCATTCACCTTGCTGACACCACCGATTGCACGAGCAGGCTCAGGTGCCAGTGTCGTCGTCGACAGTGTCGCGGCGGCTGTGACGGAGGCCACCGAAGCCAAAAAGTCACGACGGCTGGCCGAAGAAGTCTGGGCGCTAAAGGCAGCAGTGCCTTCCAAAAGCAAGAGACTGATCAAAGCGATACGCATCATGGTAATGTATACAATAGAATCCAATCAAATAAGGACGACTGGACTGGGTTGTGCGTTGGCAGTCGGTGAAAAGATCGGTTGACACCACAACAGCACCACCCCTCATAGTCGTGTCGGATGATGAATCTACCTAGGCGACGGCAAGGATCGCATACGTCAGACGCGACCTGGTCGTCACATGGGACTCAAGTTCATACCATACACACCATGTTTGTTCCGAAGCTCTCTCGAAAAACTATTCACAATACCACAGACAATGTCGAAAGTTGTCAACATGGTATCCAATGATGGTGCGTCGATCTAACTTGTATAAAACGATTGATACCATCCAAATGATTCGTGTCCGTTTGCTCCCAGTTTTCCCTATCACATTTTACGCGCGGAAGTACCATTGATTAAGATTGAGAATAGTCGTCGTTAATGGTTGTCAACAGAAAATTTATTTTGATTACGTGATGTATCTAAAACAGATGAAGAATATACATTTCAAGTCGGGGTTTCAGACAATTTCCCAACACTAGCTGCTTTTAAATAGACGCTGGAAAAAGCGCCCCTTCCCACTGCGATCTTTTTGGGTCGCATCTTGTTGCTTTTCGGCCATTGTGGGGTCTTCTTCGGAAGACTTTTTACGTCCACTGCGAATCTCGAAGATTTCGGTCTGAATGCGCCGAATACTACCCGCCGAATGATCTTGGGCCGCAATTTGATGACGTAGAGCCAGTGGTAGTCTGTGTGCCGTTCGATGAATATCCTCGGCATTTGGTTCTCCGTGATATTTCACAGCAAAGTCTTCCACATTGGAGAAACGAGTGCTATCGGCAGGATTCCATTCCAGCGTCAAGGGTGGTCCGACCATGGTCCCTCCTGGATTGTCTCCCAAAGTCATGTTGTGCGTACGGACTCGAACGCTACCAAAGCGGACACCGGCCACTTTTTTACGGTCCCTCTCTGTCTTCATCGTGGCGAACTCGTTGGCACCCACGTCAATGTCTTCGTCGTCGCTGACATTGCTACCATTGCGAGTAATGGCAATTTCTTGCACTTTAGTGGACATTGAGGAAAGTACTCGATGACCTCTTTAAAAAATGAAGTAAAACGAAAGAACGAACGAACGAACGAACGAACGAACGAAC
>Ga0051981_10001521_pt1 | contig 11407 bp, 10 predicted proteins | sample CryGey13umfilter_3_FD_59644 | JGI IMG/M metagenome (GOLD analysis project Ga0051981, IMG submission 59644) | Groundwater microbial communities from aquifer in Utah, USA - Crystal Geyser 4/10/14 3 um filter | ecosystem: Environmental > Aquatic > Deep subsurface > Groundwater | place: USA: Utah... | reverse complement strand
TAGTAACCTGGTAAACTCGGCGTGAGCGCACGCCGTCGGCTCACGCTCCTCCAACAGATACTCTTTTCGTTGACACGGAAGAGATATCTATTCTGAGGAGAGACCACGGAAGGTCAAGTCAGTGTCGTCCCTATTTCACCGTTTATAGTTCCACAATGTCTCCAATACGACCGACGATGGTGATTGCTATGGCTGGATGTGCGTCGGGGCTAGTCGTTGCACTGGCATGGCAATGGCACAAAAAGAATCAAAAGAATAAACTCACGACAACCACTACCGCTGCCTACGAGGCCCTCGTTGGCCGAACACCTTTGGTTCAACTGCATCGGTTATCTCGACTCTTGCAACGTGAGATTTTTGTCAAAATGGAATCTATGAATCCGGGTGGGACGGGAAAAGATCGGGCCGCCTTGGGAATGATCCGTGCAGCCGAACGACAAGGCCACTTACCAAATCCTCATGACGACCCACCACAAAATCAGGACAGACAGAACAATCCCAATACTACGGGTGATGCAAATACACAGAAAGAGGTTTTGGAGCCTATCAAACAGGGGACGAAAATCGATGACGCTACATTAGATGCATACATATCAAGAGCCATGTTCCAATCCACGTCGGGCGGACTCGTCGTCGAAGGAACGTCAGGGTCGACAGGGATCGCCTTGGCCACCTTGTGCCGATCTCGGGGTCATGCGTGTTTGGTGACGCTACCAGATGATCAAGCCGTCGAAAAACAACGTATTCTCGCCGCACTGGGGGCTGTCGTGCTGGTCGTTCCGACTGCGTCCATCAGTAATCCTCAGCATTACGTTAATTTAGGCAGACGCGTCGCGGAGAGAGCAAAAAACCACCATGGCATCGCAGCTATCTTTATGAATCAGTTTGAAAATCCTGCCAACGTGGCAACACATTACTCAGAGACGGGACCTGAAATCTGGAGGGATTGTGGTGGAAAGCATGTAGATGCCTTTTGCATGTCTGCAGGGACGGGTGGGACGCTGGCCGGGGTGGGGCGCTTTTTGAAAGAACGAACGGGAGGTCGATGTAGAGTCATTTTAGTGGATCCACCCGGAAGCGTATTGTACCACAAGGTTCAAGATGGGATTGCGTATGCGCCACAACAGGCGGAACGATCATTGAAGCGACATCGTTACGACACAATCGCGGAGGGTATAGGCCTGGACCGACTGACACACAATGTGACAGTGGGTCTAGATTATGTCGACGGGGCAATTCGTGTTTCAGATCAAGAGGCTTTGGATATGGCACACTGGATACTGCAACATGAAGGTCTGTGGGTCGGTTCATCTTCGTCCATGAATGTCGTGGGAGCCATCCGGACGGCCATGTCGTTGCCCGTTGGCAGCCGCGTTGTAACGGTTATTTGCGATGTGGGAAGTCGACACGTGACCCGCTTTTGGAATCGAGAATTTTGTCAATCATGGGGTCTAAAGTGGCCTCACGAAGACAAAAACAACGACGGGTTCGGTTCACGTATCCCTGAATGCTTGGACATCGTGTACGATACTTTGAAAAAGGACGAAACATAACAAAAACAAAGAAAGTCATGCCGTGAATGCACTAGCTACTACTACCATCTTTTTTCAAATTCATGTCGGGTATCATATTTGGCTAGAAATCAACTTCTACGCTTACGGCTTCCATGACATCAAAGACGTCCTTTACTAAGCCTTACGAGCACGCTTGCTGCCAGGCTGTTTTTTACCCTCCGTCCAGATTTTACGCTTTGTTTTGGAAGAGCCTGAAGCACTCCCATCCAAGAAATCCTCGCCATCACCGTCATCTTCGACTTCATCGTCGTCTTTTGTGGTACCGTCCTCGTTAATGATTATGTTGCTTTCCTTCGCGGTCTTCGCCAACTTGCCCGTCTTCATTTGATGCAAGCGGCGCTTGACTTGCTCTACCGTCAAATGCTCTTCTTCTTGATTGTCATATTTCACCTTGAAACAAAGCTCTAATCCACAGTTGGTGACAACCCTCTCGTAGGCCACCAACTTACCGTTCACCAACTCTCGCACATCTTTCTCATCATCCCAAAAGAGGTTCTGGAGATCCGTCCCGATTGCGATCGGGGGCTTGAGAGGCTGGTTGAGTTCCTCCAAACACTTTTGGAGTTTTCCATTCTTTTCGTCGCGAATGAGCTGCTCAACTTCAGCGACCTTCAAGTCTTCCAAGTCGCCGTCGTCGTGCTGGACGAGAAATAAGTATTCCGTCTCACCTTCGACAGGTCCATATTCCTTCAATACACCCTCGGCGATGATGCACTTGTCGCCCTTCTCAAAGATCTTGAAGATCTTTGTTCCCAAAGGGATTGGAGGCGTCGATTCGTCATCCTCGTCTTCGTCATCCGAAACCTGTTTCTTGGTCTCTGCCTTGACATTCTTGTTCATTTCCTTCTTTTCTTCCGCACCAGCATCTTTCTCCTTGCCATCAATCTTACCCTCCTTCTTCTCGACATCTTTCTCGCCACTCTTCTTCTTGGCATCTGCACCGAGAATCTTCTTCGCATCTTTCTTGTGTTTCGTCTTCGTGTCCTTCATTTTGGTCTCCTTCTTGTTGTCAGCCGCCTTGACCTTATCGTTGTTAGAACGGCGCTTGTTCTTTCGAGAAGCCATTTCCTTGGTCTCTTCAGCATCGTCCGAGACGGTCTTTGAAATCGTGGTCATTTCATTACCTTGCTTGGATTCGCTTGCAAGAGGGACGTCTGCCTTCTTGGCATCCAAAGTAGAAGTCGGATCAACACTCTTGGTTGTCATGGTTAAAATGTTGTTGGTATCACAAGGATGACTGTGAATGCTTTATAACTTGGTTTATCAAAATATTGTGTCAAGATGAAAGGAAAAGTGGAACAAAGCCTCCCGTGTGGATTGAGTATTATTTAAGGAATGATGTTATTCGACTTTGTACCATTTGCCGTGGAATTTAACTTGCTGACAAGAATCGACGGAGAGTAGTCGTTGTCATGGTACGGTCAAGGGCGGTTGCTTTCAACATTTTGCTGATGCGTCCTGTCCGTTTCGGTCACATCAGCCCAAGTCTCTTGACGTAAATTTCATTGAAATAGTGCGCGGATGGGAATCCATCCGAAACTGTCGGAAATTCAGTCATTCGCGTTATCAATTCGAACTGTAACCATCACCTCGCGGAGTAATGAATCAACAAAAATGGTGCGCCGAAATTCTCTCTACAAAAGCTTTCCGAAAACTTTCCAAACTTTGGAGGACGATTGATGTGGTTTGTACTTGTAACATCTAATATAATTCAAGGTCGTTTGAGCTTACTCGTTTCTGAATGTTCAGAATAGGAGAAGACTGATGCCGACCTTGTCATCGGACACGGTTTCATTATGATGCGCGATACCGAGTACCGAGTAGAATCTAGAATATTACAAAGAAAGACTTCAGTCGCGTTTGTTGACAGGGAAAGCATTAATACAGTAACATTCCTAGCACCTGTCATGTAATGCGCACACACTTTGTCGTCCATCCCGTACAACCCTCACCATCCCTGGTACTAAAGTAGTAAATTTTGTACGCAAGCGTTCTTTCATTGGATCCTCTCATCGTGTCCCTTGTACACCTTTTCTTTTGTGTGTTGTTGCTTCTCAGGTGTGTGACAGTTTACGTACCATTTCGTCGACAACTCGACAAATGGTTCGATCTACTTGATGCGCACGTTCAGACGTTTGCTTTGTAGTGAAAGGAGTTGTAGAATTTGTATCTTTTAGTAAAAAACGTCCCACAAGCTTTCCTCTGTAAACACACAACCAATGTCGTTTAGTGGATGCGTCGTACGTCGTCCTGCAACAGGAAAAGAATGTTTGACGATGAGAGCTAGAGGGGAGATGTTGACTTGTGAATGTCGTAAAAGTGCGGTCAACAGCAATGTAGACGAGGTTGACAACCCAAGTGATTCTGTCACAAGTACCCCATCATCGTTTTCCGTCATGACATACGGAACCTGCATGGCACACGTACCAAATTCTGCCACCATCGAATCCCATTCTGGGCGGGAACTGCAAGGTGGCCGTCCCATTTGGATTGATATGTAGGCCTCGATCCAATCCCTGTTTGATGATCCACTCTGCCTTGGTTTCTTGTAAGTGTTGCAAGACAACCTTGGTAACATGATGCACATAAACCGAATTGATGACTGAAGATTCCGTCTCCACTGCAGACGCAGACGACCCTCCACGGTCTCCCTGCGTCGAAAAGAACGACGTCAGGGTTGCGGAGGGGTGATTGGAGGAGAAGACCTTGGAAACACTCTTGGACCGACACGACACACCCACGACAGCAAGCGGCGACGCAACGAGACGCATCATGACGTAAAGAGGTTAGAGAGAAAAGGTATAGCAAAAAATACTAGGGATGCAAACAATAGTCTGTCAAGATGGACTTTCAACTGCGAGAAGGAAACCGCCTGCAGGGGTCCCTCCTTTTCTTCGTTCGTCGTCACATCGGCACTCTGACGACGGATCATGAGAAAAAAATTCGTGTTAAAATTTGGGGGAAATTCTTACTTTTGGGTTGACGTCATCCGAATTTGTTACTGTAACTACAATTTGCTCCTGTCTGGAATAGAAAGTGCGACAATCCTATGGCTCACAGTCACATGGCCTTTTTCTTTTGACTGTGAGACAAGAGTTGGCTCATCAACTCTCCTATTTTGTGGTTGAGAAAAAAAGAAACAGGTGAGGCCCTCAAACATGAATGATACTCATTGTTGGCGGTGATTGTGTCGCACGGTAGCATCGAACTGGTAGGAGTACCATAGTATGACAAAGCGGCAGCCTAGATTTACTCATTCTTGTCGAATTTACAAAGCAGTATTCGTTCTTTCCGTACTCTCTTCTCTTCCAATTGCGGTGTATTCGATGAGACTGGTCGTCCAACGAGTCAAATCGGCCTCCGTCACGGTCGAGGGCAAGGTCGTATCACAGATTGGCCCGGGTTTGGTAGCCTTGGTGGGATTACACCAAAACGACGAAGCCAAGGATGCTGACTTTTGTGCCCGTAAATTATTGGCCTGTAAATTATGGGAAAATGACAATGGTGCACCGTGGAGACAGTCGGTGAAACAGAAAGGGTACGATGTGTTGCTCGTAAGTCAATTTACACTGTACGGTCGGTTAACCAAAAAGAATCAACCAGATTACCAAGATTCTATGAAGTCAGTTCCCGCTTCTGCATTGTATGCTGACTTTGTAGAACAAGTACGGGCCGCACATACGACCGGACAGGTTTGCGATGGTATTTTTGGTGCCATGATGGATGTTGCACTGGTAAATGATGGGCCCGTTACCATTATAATTGATAGTCCCACCAGGGAAACAATCATCGGAGAAGAGACAACTACCGCCTCTGTAACAACGACGGAAGATGGGAACAGTGAAACTGCATAACGGTGAGATTATTCAACACAATAGAGACAAGGAGGGAGCGACTATTGGCCGGTTCGGTTTTATTTTTCCGCAACTGGTAATACATTCACGCACTATCAAAAGCCGACAAGTTTTAAATTAAATGTTCACATTTCCAATGCTGAAAACAGTTGTACCACACTTTTCATCTGATAAGTCAGCATGAATCAATGCAGCTAAATTAAAGGGACTATTCCTATCGGTAATGGCGTTCTATAACCTGATTTACTATTCACGCTGTTTTTTTTTTTTCGCTCTCTAAGCAATCAGGAACCGACACACACTCTTTCTTTGTATTTTGTAAACATTGTGTACATATTTGTGCTTTTCTTTGTATTCTTGATGCATTTGTTTACAAGTTTGATATGGCAGTGTATGATGTGTGAAGATCAGCCTTTCTTAACTCCTCGTGAGTGCATGCTGACGATGATGACGAAAGGAGAAGTCCAAAAGAAAGGGGGAAGAGAAGAAAAGAGAGAGAGCGGAGGTATCTAATAATAGCGAGGTTCCGGGTTGTTGTTGTTGCCGCCGCGCGGGGGTCCTACATCCACGGGGACGGGGACCAAGGCATATTGTGGCGCGGCATTGGACACCAACGATCCAGAGGAACAGCACATTTTCTTGAATCCAAAGTCACAACAAACCTGAGGACGATCGCAATCCCAATTGGTTTCGCACGTGTCCTTGAGGACGTTACCGAACAACTTGTCCACGAAGGATACGTTCTTCTTCTCGGGTTTGGCCGCGGCCGCCGATTGCGCTTGCGCCGCTCGCTGCCTCTGTTCGGCATCCATCTGCTTGACTTGCGATTCGATTTCCATGAATTCTTCTTCTGTCAAAGGCTTCAGACCGAACTTTTTCCGCGACTTGTTCTTGGCGGCGAAGCGTTCCGCATCAAAGGCAAATGTGGAAGCATCTGTGGAGTCGTCATCGCCATCCTTGTTGGTGCTGGCACTTTCTGTTTCCGATGCCTCCATGGCGAACAGGGAAGACGGCAGATTCGACCGCTGTCCTGGCACCCCCACCGGTTGAAAGCGCATGATATTGTAGTGGCTTGGTTCGTAATAACTCGGCACCGTCACGGAGTGTTCGTCGCGAAGGGCGGCAATGACCCCCTCCTTGGGACGCACGGGCGTGTTGTTGATCAATAATTGTTCGATCCGGTGCTGAACGATGTTTCCGGACAGTTGGTCCAATTCGTACACGGAAATTCCATCCACGTGCAGGGTGGACCTGCTCCCCCCGAAGACCTCGCGCGGTATCACGGCCGCGTTCCAATGGATACGAATATTGCGCCTGGCCTTGTCGAAGCACATGCGAAAGGACATGGTGGATCGACCGGGGCAGTAGAGAAATCGTACCAATCCCTGCATCAATCGAAACGAATTTTGGTAAGTCTGGAGGCCGTGTACGGTCACACCGGAGGGATCCACAATTTCGATGTTTCGATCGTAGATACTGAGATCGGGCAGGCTCGTCAACAGATTCGGGTAATCCGATCGTAGCGTATCGAGTGCTTTACCCACGTGCAGTTCGAATTCTTCCTTGCTACTTTTGTTGGGGTCCGTGGTCGATATTCCTCCGTCTCCCATTTTTAAGACCGCACGATCGGATGCAACGGGATCGTATTGTCGTTTACGGTATGGTGCGGCAGAAGAAGGTGGTAATGACGAAAACTCTGTTGATTCTTCGTCACGGTTCAAGGGTACGGTAAATTCACGATCATTTGTTTTTCCCATGGTGACGCTTGGTTTGACGGTGACCGAAGAAAAGGATGAAGACGAAGTCGGAGTGGTCTTGGCGATGGACCGCGGGGAAGACGGTGTTAAAGCCCAGGCATGTGAAGTGTTCGAGAGACACAACGCCAGCAGAAACATACCCCCGGAATAAGTGGTGACGTGATTAGAATGTCTCCTCCTCCGATGTGGCGATGATTTCTGTTGCGGCGGGGGAACAAGCGAGGCTCCTCCTACCGGTGTCGATCGTTGCACTTTGATGACGGTGTTGAACATTGTTCGGAGCAGGTATCACTTCTGATGGGTATTTAGTTTGTTGTGGTTGAGCTTTCGTTCGGATTGTTGATGTAATGATGTTGATGGAATGTATCGTAGGGTCGTTTACTGTTAGTTGTGCGACGTTTGTGCTACACCGATGGAAATAACGTTGAATCGTATGCGGTCAGAGACTTGACAGTGAGTTGTTGTTCGTTTTACAGTGGAGGCAATCTTTCACGGTGTTTCTTCTACGCAAGGATGAGTGTATGTGGGGGCCTAAAAGCCTACTACTATTATACCTACTTTTTTTGTTTTGTTTCCGGCACACGAACGAAGAACGCAGGAGGAGGACCGATGGATGATGAGCTGGCGGCGATGGTGAAGCCCAACAGATGTCAAAGAGCTTTCGGTTTTCACCACACTCTTTTCTTCAAACCCGCGGTGAAATTCGCAGAACCAGAATTGGAGTAGATAAAATAAATAATACCGATCGATGGTAACGAGTGACGTCAGCAATACACGGATCTGGGAAATGCCAAGCCTTTCTCCGGATGACGTGTTGATGAAAGAATCACAGTCAATTCCCTATGACGTGTACGGGACCACGCGGTCGTGACTGATGAACGAAAAAAAAAAATCATCACTCGTGCTGACCGTGACACTGGTGTGATTATGATGCATGACAGAACCGACGATGATGATCATTTCCATGTGGAGCTGGAGCAAAAAAACAGCAACGACCTGACCAGCCGAAGCAGAAGAAGAACATTTACGGTCAATCACAACCCTGTGCTTTACTTCCAACGTCGTATTCTTACTCTTACCTTGACCAACACAGTCAAAACATCTTTCCCCTGACGGTAGAACCTTGAAAGCTATAGCCACAAGTCTACCACAGGCTTTCTTTCTTCGCTGTTTCTTCGTAGTAGTTTTTTTTTTTTTTTTAAATACTCTGTCACGACCACCATCGATTCACTTTATCATCATGAAATCTACCACTCGGATACGCCAACGGTCTCCGGGGATTTGCAACATGACGATTCTGTCGTTATCGTCAATTCTTCTTCGGTTGTCGTTCCTACCGGCCGTGTCGATAATAGCCTTTGTGGTCCCACGCGAGACGAAAAGATCCTTCTCGGGGCAACATTTGGCACAACAACATTTTACGACGAGAAATGGAAGAATCGCATCACGGCAGCCGCTCTATCAAACTCCACCCGAAAAGAAATACAACCAGAAATTGTCCGATAGCATCAACAACAACAGCAGCAGCATGAACAACGGCATCGGTAGCAACAACAACAACAATGAACCCAAACCAGCCCATCCCAATGATCCTCGGGCATATCGACGGAATCGTCGCATATTACGGGAGCTAGACGAAAGCAACAATTACAAGCGTGCGAAACAGAGGGTTCAAAAACGAAAGCACGACGAACAATTAGCGGCGGCGGCGTTCGATCTACCCGAACAACCCTTGGTGCGAACGATCGGAGGGGGCACGGCTATGATCTTTGCCATGGCCCAACGCATGTTCGAACAACAACAACAAGGCATGACGGCCACCGGCGGCACAACAACGGAGGACAATAGTTTCACACCTTCGTCGTCATCTTCCTCTTCTTTGTTTCCGCGATGGCGACCCGCCAGTGGGATTGCCGATCGGAATCCTTCCTTCCGGACCTCCAGTCCCAATATGAACAATCAAGGATACGCTGGAGTTATTTGGCGTAATGTTAGGAAGCGTGACAAACCCAGCTTATACAAGTACGCCCTGCGTACCTATGATCGCATGACGGAAACATCCATACCTAGCAATCGAAGCAAGAGCGGCAGCAACACGAATGATCCAGTTACTGCTTTGGGTACTGGCGCTGCGAATAACATGAACTACCAAAATGTGGCCGTAGGGAGCGATTTGGTAGTGCAACCCATCAATATACACCACGAGGGTGCCTTGCTAGCCACGGCCAAACTTGGACTGTGGGAACGTGCCTTGGATATATACCAACGCGTTCAAGATGAAGAAGCCACACTCCGTAGACGCCACGGCATGTCCAATGAAATGTCCTCGCGACAACCCTTTTCGGTGTACGTATCGGAAAGGATGGTCCACTCCGTCGTACGGGCCTGCGTACGGGGCTCACGTGACATGAAAAAGGCACCAGTACACGAGCGCCGTCGACCCTTGGACCAGGCTCGAGCCGTACTGGAAGAATTATCGGACCGTCACGATATCCCTTTGGATTCACATCACGTGAATCCATTGGCCGCGGCGTATCAGGCTATCGGATTACGTCACGAAGCCGCTCAGGTGCTGGAACTCTTTTTGGATGAACGGGTCATTGGTCCTGAACCGGAAACAGGTGACGAAATTTTGAACATCAACAATCTGGGCACGAAAGACAAAGCCAGTTATGCGCTCCTCGTTCAAGGTGCCGTTCGTGCCGAGGACTGGGGTGCGGCCGTTGACAACCTGACCAGCATGACCGAAGCAGGACTTTATCCTGTCGATCGGCATTTAAATGCATGGAAGGAAGCCTCCAGAACAAAACGACGAACAACGAGAAGTTGGAAGAAGAAGCGTGATCAGAGTTGGGTGGTCCGGACGGTACAAAATTGAGGAGATATGTGCTGGTCTGGACAGAGTGGAATACACGAAGGGCCCTTGGGGGTTGTAGTATTTCTATACGACAATGATATGATGCGTCCTAAACTCCTCTGAAAGCTACAACAAGATAAACTCCTCTGAAAGCTACAACAAGATACTAGATAGTCCTTACACTCATGTACTCGTATTTGACGGCGATCGCTTCTCCGTGTGCCGCTCGTTACCAGACTCACATCAAGATCGAAGAATCTCCAATGTCCGAACGCCACTACGAGAAAAGCACCCAATGCGCATCCTTAGAGCAAAAGCCACACCACCATTTTCATAACATTGTTTAAATTTTTAATACAGGCAGAACAAGGATAGTCTACTCTTTCCCATTAATTTCTGCCAACACGAGACGCTGATTCATTTCTCTTCGCAATCATAGCCGAAGGATCGATGCACCGCAACTAGAAAAAAGCATCTTCGTATGATTCACCGATGGCATCGTAATTATCATACAAGTCATTGTCACCGAACGTTTCAACTTGGATCTGACGTGCCTTCGCTTCTGCCGCCTTGTCCACCTTCTTTGATTTTTGTGCCTGCCCCTTGGACTTGCGCTTCGCTTGTTGCACTTTCTCGTTTTTGATCACGTTGCAGGTTTTAATAATGTCCGTGATGGCAGCGTCGTCCAACAATGTCGACGATTGTTCCAAGAGCTCTCTAATAAAAGACGATGCGAAGTGAATCTTTCCATGTTTCTTCATGGCGGCAGCAACATCACGTGCGTGTTTGAGATGATCCTTTGCGTCCTTGAGTACCAGGGCACCGCCGGCCGCGACCGCTGCCGATTTGGCTGCATCGGTTCCTCTCGCGGCCTCCACAGCACCAAACAAGTCATCCGTAATAGCATTATCCGCTTCTTCCACCTGTCGTCGCTTGAACGCCTTCAATTCTTCGGGACTCATGTTTGCCTCGGCTTCCGCTTCCAGTTCCATGGCCTTGCGGGCAATTTCCAATTCTTCTGCCTTTCTCTGTTCTTCGGCTCTCTTTTGCTGTAATGCCGTACCTTTCTTTTTCAAATTTTCTTGATTTGCCTTTTCGGCGGCTTCCCGTTCCTTGATGGCCAAATCTTCTTCATCGTCGAAGGTAGGTACATTGTTCGCAGCGCCCTTGGCGAGACCTAATTTCTGATCAAGGGCCTCGTCATCGACATCCCAATCGTCATCGCTACCGTCATCCCAGTTATCTCCCATTCTTGAACTTTGTTTGTTTTTTGAGTATTCGATATATGTTTTATCTAAAAGCAAAGACTTCCGGTAGGGTTGGTTGTTGCGCGTTTCCACGAATATGAAGAATGGCGCAGGGGGG
>Ga0051981_10001519_pt1 | contig 11410 bp, 12 predicted proteins | sample CryGey13umfilter_3_FD_59644 | JGI IMG/M metagenome (GOLD analysis project Ga0051981, IMG submission 59644) | Groundwater microbial communities from aquifer in Utah, USA - Crystal Geyser 4/10/14 3 um filter | ecosystem: Environmental > Aquatic > Deep subsurface > Groundwater | place: USA: Utah... | reverse complement strand
TGCCTTTTCGGTCGACAAGAATGGTGTGATCTACGCCGCTCAAGCTTGTATTAATGCCAAGGTTCCCCGATTGGTCGTTGTTTCGTCGGGTACAGTGACAAGGCCTGATTCGGCCGTCTATAAACTCCTTAACACGGTTGGAAAAGGCATCATGGAGGCGAAAATTCAAGGCGAAGATGAGGTTCGGGCCCTGTACGCTGATCCAAACGTCATTGAACAAGGCATCGGCTACACCGTCGTGCGTCCAGGCGGACTCACCGCGGGCGTATCGTTGGGAGCACAATCATTGGAGTTGAATCAAGGTGACAACAAGAGTGGTCGTTTGTCTCGAGCCGATGTGGCGGCAATATGCGTCAATGCGTTGGATTCGGCGTCCACTTGGGACACCACCTTTGAATGCTACGAGAGTCTCACCGGGAAACCCATCGAATCAGTCGGCTTGTCAAACATTCTGAAACTAAAGGGGGAGTCCAATTTCTTGTCCGGCAAAGAACGGCGAGGAAGCACATGGAGTTCTATCTTTGATGGCCTCGAAATCGACCCGGGGCACGCTTAGACACAAGGACAATGATTATTAACAAAAGCTACTTTAACGGAACCATTAATAATAATTTTATAAAAAGAATGTGAACACCTTACAGGACAAGCAAGAACACATTACGTTGTGCCATTCTATAGACCACCGGGTGTGTTCTCTCCATTGGAAGCACTAAAGGGACCATCTACGTCCTCGGGAGCTTCTTCGTTAATCACATGGGACAGGTACGTGCACTCTCTTTGAAGATGAGTGTCCCCACAGCAAGTTTGAGCGCACTGATTGCGATCACAATCCAAATTCCAGGCACCTAAGGTATTGCAGAATGCTTCCGGCCATGGTCCAACAAAAAAGTTACCCTGTATGTACAACGTATCAAATACCCCATTATCGAGAACTCTGCCGTCAATAATAGGACCAGAGAAGAGATTGAATTGAATTTGAAGGGAAGTGAGCTCGGACATGGAGGCAATAATGGCGCTCTCTACAGGACCACTCAGCTGGTTCCAACCCAAGAAGAGAAGTTGCAAAGTATCCAAGAGCGCAAAAGTTACAGGGAACGGGCCTTTCAGTTGATTGTCGCTGAGATCGAGGAAGGCAATATGATCAGGGTTCTTTCCGTGACAGCGGCTTGACGCTCCTTCAAGAACATGACTACAGCAGGTAACTCCAAACCAATCATCACAGATAGAATCATTCGTCAACCAACCCTGATTCAGGGTCCATTCGTCTCCTCCAGTAGCGAAATACACCGCAGCCAGAGCGAAACGTTCGACGATTTGGTGTTCGAAGTTGTATTCGTCTTCGAGTACAACCCAAGAAGCTGCTCGCACGATAGGATCTTCCGTTGGGTCGTCAGCTTTACCCTGCAATTCAGCAACTGTTGGAGGAATTACATCCAAAAGTACTTTGGTGACTTCATCAATGCCCGCCGCGGTGCGAATCATGTCGAGCCGGGCCTGTGTGCTTTCGATCACAGGGGCAGGCGGCCATGTCGGCGCTGGGGCTGTTACCGCCGGTGAAATCCCATCGTCATCGTCACCTCCGCCCACTAGAATCACAATAATAATGATCGCGATACCTACGACACCCACAAGGCACGAGAGCCAAAGATAGATACGTCCATCATCGTCGACGTCTGCCGACTTGTCGCTCTGTTTGTTGTTATTATTATCCTCTGGAGCATGTTCCACTCCCTCGATGTTACCTTCCGCAGTAGGAGCGAGAGGATCGACTCCCGAAGGCGTGGTGCGTTCCTCAAAAGTCATGGTCGATACACCTAGGAGGAACTACTTGGCCTCTCTTGTGTGCTGCACAGCAAGCCGAATCCAACACAGAACAGCTGCAGAGGTGCCAAAACGGAGTGCTGATGAATGGAGTACTGTAAGGGTACTCCAAGATACCACGCAGAGGAGCCTTTCTATCCTTCCCCAAAGCCCATAATAGATAGTAAAATGATTCTACTTATCATCCGATACTGCATACACATAAATGTTCTCCAAAAAATTGAACCGAAACAAGTTTGTTGGGTTGGGCCGGTCAATAATAAACTTAATGGCGGTCATTCCAGAGAACGACTAAATGGCAGACGGACAGACGAGTTCAACCCATTCCGGAAAATTCATGTTACTCCTACCCAGTCTAACGACAACACTCCTGGTCTTGGTGGTATTGAATGCCATGCCATTGTCTCCTATGTACAGCTAACCTCATAGTTTTCTGCAAAACTGCACTGAAAAATCTTATCACAAACCAAATGATGTGATAACTGTCATTGAGTTGGTGGTCAAAGGTAGGAGGAATCAAAAATACATTTGTGGCCAATCTAACAGTAAACAGGAGTAATAATGTTTTGATTCCTGCAGTTTTTGGAATGTCAGAAGCCCTCTTGGGTGAAGAAAAGCAGAAGTAAAAACAACAGGCACTGCACGTACTTTCACAATTAATGAAACTGTACCTAATGAAACTGTACCTCAAACTGCACGTGATCATTCTCTCAAAATTTAAACAGATCACGGACACTGTTTTTAGGGCAGTGGAATCTACTCCTACTAGTTTTGTCCGCCATCCTCGTGCTCGAGAAAGTACTTGACCGAGACATGAGTTCATGTGAACTCTCCTTCAACCAACTGTGGAAATGTTTTCGTGGTTTTCTCGTTGGATCGGATTAACAGTACCAATTAACGAGTTCTTAGTGCCTTGTCACAGTCAGGTTTGCCGAGATTTGCCGAGACCGGGGGATGCGTAAAAGGAAAAACACGTTCATTAGGGCTAGAGATTTTGAATCTCTAACGAATCTAAGATTCTACCTGGCAACGCCATGTCAATTTTACTTTTCTATGAAGTGAAATGTACAAAGCCATCTGTACTACATTATAACTGACAGTAAAAAAAACAATTTAATCCGGAAGATAAATTCGTGGTAGATTTGGTCGAACCCCCTTTTGCTCACCTCTCGCTGGAAGTGCTTGAACAACCCTTAACACATCATTAACAGTAACGAATAGCTTACGCAATTGCAGGGGTGCGAATTTCGGTAAAACAGCTTGTTGCATCGAAAGAGATTCTTAGCAGTAAACGAAAGACGAACCCGTAACGAATTTGTAACATCGTTGTGTTTAGAACTATTGCAGAGATGGTAATAAACCCAGTTGGACTAGTCAGAGGAGAAGCCGCCGTGAAAGAACCGCTCGAAAGACCTAAAAGCAGCGAGCAGGCACTCTCCGCAGCGTCTCTGGTGCCTTCACCGGCGCAAACGACTGAAAGGCCACAAAATATGGCTGACACTATTTCAGAAGGCAGTAACCAATCGGATCCACTTCCTTCGGCCCATCCTATATCGATTGGGTGGTCTGAGGTAGACAAAGGTGGACGTAGAAGTCTTACAGGCAAGATGTCGACACTTCACCGCGAAGATTCGAAGGAGGAATCTTCTCGTGAGAACTCTCCTATCGTGACATCGACTCAAAAACCTACCATGAATTCTTCCCTTGGGGACGACAATCAAGGTTCCGTGGCATCGAAGGAGTCTACATCGAAGAACAAACCAGGGTCTCTGAAACGACAGGTCTCTGTTTTGGAAATAGGAAGAAACGAAGACACGAGTACAACGTCCCAAGTGTCTCCAACTGTCCACAAGCGGCCTCGAATAACAACTCCCCCCGCACCCATCTCCATCGCACCCAAGCCGCAACAGACAGTATTGTTGTCTCGTCCGACCGATGTGGTTGCGTTGAGTCCTCTTCACGTACTTGTGCGGCAACAAATTGAAGTTTTCACAGCCACCGAAAGGGACATTACTCAACCAGCCCCGGGGCGTAAGAATCCTGTTTCACTTCATCAGATCGGCCTGCGATGTATCCATTGCCGTGACTTGGCTGTAAAACAAAAAGTCAAACGGGCTGTCTGTTATCCAAGTTCCGTAGGACGTGTGTACCACACTGTCTCCGACATGAAATCCGATCATTTCAAGGCGTGTCCCGGAATCCCCGAAGACTTGCGAAGACGATTTTTGGAGCTCAAGGATGAAAAGAAGGCCAAAGGCGACAAGAAGCTATCTTCAAAAGTAACGGGATGCTCATCCTCGACAGCACAGTATTATCATGACACTGCCTGTCAAATGGGAATGACAGACGGTAACGGAGGCGTATTTTGGAGCGAGCCAGTCCAAAATAATGTTCCCCATGATCAAGGAGGATCTTTGTCCAGCTTGCTACTCTCGCAACAGCTGATGGCACAGTTGGGAGTCTGCAATCAGCTGTCATTGCCGGATCATATTTCTGCAGCTTTGACAAGACATCAAGATTTTTTTCAACGCGCCCAGAGCCGACAGTACGCATTATCACTACTTGCCGCGGAAAACAAGAAGGACACCGCAACTGGTGCGAATCGGTCTATCTCGTCGGATGGTCAGGCTTCAAAACCTGCACCACCGACTTCGCAACAATCAAGTTGGATGCTGGCTTGTACCATGGATAGTCAGTACTTGAATCCAATCCATTGCTTTGTGCGGCGTCACGTGGAGTTTTTCGTAGCGGGACAAGAAGAAGTAAATGCGCCTTCTCCCGGACGTAAGACTCGCGTGAGGTTGGGACAAGTTGGTATTCGGTGCATTCACTGCGCTCATTTACCCCTCAAGGACAGAGTGAAACGCTCCAGTTGTTATCCACCATCTATTGGCGGTCTCTACCATGCCATAAGCAACATGAAATGTGATCACTTTGCTCTTTGCAAGGGACTGCCCACGGCTGACCGCGAGGAATTCTTACTTCTTCGAGACCAAACGTCCCGCAAAGCAACCAAGCGCGCGAAACCCCCTGTTGATCGAAGCTTTGCCAACTCGACAGCTCAATATTACCATGACTCGGCGTTGCGAATGGGTTTGGTAAACACGACAGATGGGATTCGCTTGGGGAACAGAGATCCCGGTGATGCATCCGTAGGGTCGGTCAGTACAATGACCCAAAAACCAGAAAGCCCTAAAGTACCCGATGGTATCGCCGCTTTGGTGATTGCCGCCACAGACTTTGTTTCTGCGGTCGACGAAGGAGAGTCGAAGAACCTCCACAAAAAACATTCGGGAACCAGGTGGTAAAGCAAGAAACATATTCATTATAAGTACGTTGTTTTGTATGGTGTCTTCTTAATCAAGCCGGGAATCGCCATTGCTGTATTTATGCGACTTTATTTGAGCCCAATCTCTAAGTATTCTAGCTGTACGGTCGCCTTTCGTCCTACTCACATGCGCCGGCACCCCTCGACGAAGCCCATCATTAGAATAGGTACCTCTTTCGAGCCCTTCTGGACAAACCAGACCGAGGCATTGTGCTGTAATGGCCATTTTCCGGAACTTGAATGAAACAGAGATGGATGAGCGTCGCCCTAAGGCTTTCACTACTGCAATTCGCTCCTACTGCTGCTGGTTTTTCAAATCGGTTTAATCCGGATCGTTATAAGGCCGCGAAAGCCAAATTGTTGTGGAAAACCTTCGAAGAATCTAACGCACGTCCTATCCTGAATCGTTCCACCAGGAATGCTTCACCAGTGAATTGGTGGGATAAAAGGACGGATGTATCCCCATAGGCACTTGCCGCTTGGGACGAACAATGGCAACAAACGCGGTCAAGACCCGAAGAGTTGGGCATTGCCCTGAACGAAGATTCGTTTTTGGACAAGTGGCCCCAATTATTACGACTAGATACAGATTTTGTTATTGAAACTGCAACTTGGCTCGTAAAGGAATTCAGTGCAGACTGTGTGGCTTCAGATCCTCGTTTACTAGCGTTTCGTTGTGCTGATGTGGAATATGGGTTGGAATTTCTTTGTACCACGATGATGCAAAATGCCAAGACAGCATGTTCGGTAAGCCCCGCCTTTCTATTGAGTGGTATAGAAGGGGGGATCCAGGAAAAAGCTGTACAAAAGGCGTTAGGATCGCCAGGAGCTGCCACTTCGGCCGCAAGCCAAAAGAATGCGGCGGATGCTACGCAGTCTCTCAAACATATTCAGAAACAAAAGCGCAAAGGAATGTAGTAGTCTAGGTAAAATTGTCTAAATAGAGGACTCCATTACAGTTGGATTGATGTGGCATTTTCAAACCGACGCTTAGAATATGTCGGCAAGAGGAATCATTAACCATTGGATATACGTGTTGATTCTCTACGGATGATCGAAATGTATATCGTTCTTTCGTCACTAACAGAAAAAGTGAAACGATCCTAGCACCGAATAATAATGTGTTTGATGTGACATTTTACACAGAAGTTAGACTAAAAACAAGTGATTCAATAATGGCTGTTGCACAGGTTTCTAAGTAGTAATGGTGATTTAACGTTAACGATGATGGTCCGCATAACGTACTCGGCACGAAGTTTTCGCTGCCACAAATTATTTCAACACCCAACATAAGAAATATAACGACACGAGGAAGAACGATTATTCGACGGCAAAATAATGGTTGGAAAGCTCTCCCTGGTTGCATTTTTATGTCACGTCTTCATAGTATTAGAATCAGGCCCATTCGTGTCTGCTTTTCCACATGCTCATGAGAATAAGTCCTGTCAAACGTCAACGACGAGACCGCTAGCGGCAAGACAGGTCAACGAAATTCTCTATCGCCGAAATATTTTTAACAAGGATGAATTGGAAATTATTCGAAAGGATATCACTACCAATCTGAGAAGATTGAAACCCGAAACATCGTCCTCGGTAGCTCATGGTCGTCGTGGTCTGGTGTTGCCATCGAATTCGCACACAGTTCAAGTGTTTGAGAAGGGAAGTTTGCTGGACTGGGTGGTCCAAGTGACTGGCAACCGTTGCTTTCAATTAAAGCACCAACGCGTCCCAGTAGAACTTCGTAGCTACGATCAGAGTGGCGCTGGAATGGCCTGGCATTCTGATGACGTTCTTTTTGCTCCCGAACCGCAGCTGGAAATTGTGTTCACGTTGGAAAACACCTCTGACTGTCAAACGCTGTACAAATCACCTAATGGTCGAATCGAAAGTGTACAAACTGAAGTTAATTCAGTCTTACTCGTACCAGCTGGTGGACCGGAACATTGTGTGACGAGTTTACAAAGGGGTCGGCGGATCATCGTCAAGGCTGTTTACGCCCTCGAGGATTGCAGATACTTGGAAGAAGCGCGGGTACAGCAATTCAAAGCAACCAAAGCCAAGAAAGGGAGACGACGATAATTCTTCACAAGAGGACATCACGGCAACACGGTTCGCCGGTGTTGTTTCAGCGAAATGTGGCGATTGGATAAATCGTCCCCGCTTAACTTTCAAAATGATTAATAGCATTGGAATTGCAGAACACCCCTCGTGTTCGTGTATCAATTATTATTTTTACATTTACTAGTCGACAATTTGCAAGGAGAATAATGAGTCGCGGTCTCTGCAAGCCTTTCAAGTGCACCCGTCGCTTCTTTTGATTGTGGTCAAAAGATGATCGAGAAACACTATCATTCGGCCATACTTTCACTCAACCGTTGACCGCCTTCTTCTTTCTTATTTCTTGGCATCATGCAAAAATGACTTGATCTCGTCCTTCAAAGTGAGTGGATCTTGTTTCTTGGTGAACATTTTGACTGCCACCCCTTCGCGATTAACAAGATACTTGAAAAAGTTGTGCTGGACCGGTTGGTCTGGTAATTGTTCGCGTATTTTTTGGTACACCGGGTTATCTTCCAGAGAAGACAGGCTAAAGATGGGGAATGAGGCTTCGGGGAATTCGTTGCTCCAAAAGTTGGCAATTTCTTCGTTCGATCCCAATTCTTGATGAAAATCGTTGGTCGGAAAAGCTAAAACAGTGAAGCCTTCTTCCATCAAATCTTCATGCAAGACCGCCAATTCCCGTATCTCTCGCCTGGTCTTGCCTCAGTGACAAGCCGTGTTGACCACCAACGATACCATACCGGCGAATTGCGACATATCTACTCGATTGCCCGTGACGTCTGGTATCGTCAAACGGTATATGGAATTCTGGGGCAAGTGCGGGTGTGGTTCGAAAAAATCGTCCACGATCGGAGGCCGCTGATGTTCCTCGTCGCTTTCTTCTTTATCATCCAGATCCTTTGATTTCGCCCCCAGTTCTGCCATTTGTTCCGGAGTCAGATCTTCGGAATGCGGCCTATCCTTGCCACCGGGTATTCTCAAAGACGGTTGCGCACGACGCTCTTGCGTGTACTGAACTTGTGATACAGTGGCAAAAAACGCCAACATAAACAGTCCAAGTATCATCAAAATGTTACGAAGTCGAGCCTGGGCAGCTCGTCTCCTGAGTTTGTCTCCCTTTTCGTTGTCATCCAAGTGACCATGCGTTGGCGCGGACGTTGACGGTGGTATCCAAAGTAACATTGCAGATATTCGATATTCTCAACTCACGGTACAGATTTGTCGTTGTTCGTCTCAAGAATTCCGTTACAACAGACCTTTCATACCACAACAATGTCAGTCAAAATATATTTGTAGATAAATACGGGTAGAGTCTTCTTTTGAACTCGTTTAATAGATCTTTAAACTCGACCAACAAGTATGTCCGTGTGTTACATCAGATGTAGGGTGTCTCCGTCCATTGTTGTCCTGCCATTTCCACGACACAGCGGGCACAACGCGTTGAAGTTGATTCCCGGGTGATCCGGGAATGCCTTTTAGAGACAGAATAAGACTCTAGTAGTAGGTGCAACGCAAGAAAAAATCTTTCCGCTTCGGCGGTGATCGTTGCGCATCCTCGTCTCTCGGTGTCTCCCTCTATCATCGTGGCCTCTTTGCAGACGCTGTTATAAAAATATACAACATGTCGGAAGAGAAAACAGACGATGAGATGACACCCGAAGAACGCCTCGCTTGGTTGCGAGAAAGGGTAAGTTGTAGCTAACAGACGTTACGGTATGTTTGATCGACGAAACCATGCCCTCTTAGCCTACTCGGTATTGCGACACTTTGCTTCTGCCCTAAATTCTCTTGATATCTCATCCCGTCTTCTTTGGGGTCATTTTTGATAGGGCGTTGTCGTGGAGACTCCGGAGGAACGTCGCGCAGGACAAAGTGTCGAGAGTATAGTGGGTGAACCCAACGAGATTGCCTTTGTTTGCATTCCTTCGGACACGTCGAAACCTATGGAAGAACGTACCGTTCAAGTGCCGGCAGGATACCGTGGAGATTACTTGGTGGAATATCTGCAGACGGCATTTCGTGGAAACAGCGATAGAGTAGACATTTCCTTGTTGCAGCAACAGGCCCAACAAACATTGGCAGCCTCGCCTGACACACCATCAACGGTCTCGGACAAGGCGCTCAAACAAGTTGCCGAAAAGGCCAGTGTCGAAACGTTTACGCTTGTTCACCCATCTCCTTCGAATCAATTCACGAGCATACATATTTATTTGGACGAGGTTGGGATGCTCAAACGACTTCCACTCAATACGCGAGCGTCTTCGTATGCGGAACGCGCCGGCTTTTCGCCGCCCCCGCAGTTTTTCGGAGACGTCTTCTTGGGACGTATCCAAAAGAGACCCGCCTTGCGCAACTTGCCCTTCAACTTGGGCGTCGATACGGCTCCCGAGGCTCCGTGGCTATGCAAAGCGATATCGGACAATTTGGAGTACCAAAAAGGCATGAACGAAATGACAGGCCGGACCGATGTCCGGCAACCAGACGTAGTGGGGAGTGAAGGGAAGGCCAAACAAGAAGATGGCTTTCACTGGACGCAAACAGACGATGAGTTGGAGGTTTGTGTTCCTATTCCGGATACAGCCAAGAGTAAAGACTTGCTAGTCAAATTTCGACCCCGCGATTTGAGTGTAACTGTTTTGAAAGAATCCAGGGTTAATATTCATCTTTTTGAACAGGTCGACGTTGATGGTTGTACTTGGACAATCGATCGAAAGGGAGGCGATACAGTCCTGGTAGTTACAATGGAAAAAGCAGAAAGTGCCCTGTGGCCGCGTATCGTCAACTAGCACTTGTGTTTCTGGGAAAGGCGTCATGCATGTTCATGTTTGTCTTATTGATGCTTCAGTATTCATCGTACCGTCGAGAAACGTGGTATTTATTTCGTCTCAGTAAGCAAATGCTTGGTATTAACAAAGAATTGCTAGAGTAGAGCACCCCAAACAACCGATTTTAGATAATATGTGTCTTTGGGTTTTGCCAGTTGATGATTCTCCTCGGCTGTTCGAGAACGCTACTAGCTGCATAGGCGGTGGTACGATACACAGATAATTGTACGTTGGATAGAGTAGGAAGTGACCGAAATAGCCCTACTACTATCACACAAGGCTCAGATTGGAGATCAGTAAAATGTTGAGAAGTATTGTAGTTATTTCTGCTATCAGAACAACACGTACTCATGCAAACCTCGGTCTCCGACATCTTGCTGTGTATCTTCTCCCTCGTCTACTTGCCATTGCTGCTCATTTGGGTGTCGTTCGTGACCATGATAGAATTCGGGGCGAGACGGCATTTCGCACGCACCAAAAAGTACGTAGAGTTCCACCCAGCCTTTTCCTTTCCGAGCTACGCTAGCATACCGGTGTTGCGATCTCTCGGCCGCTGTAGATATTTCCATTCCCCACGAAGTCAAATACAAGCGTTGTTCGATGGTAGACGTCTCACGCATATCTGAATACTCATACAAATGACCTGAACTCACAGTCAGCATGTCGAGAACGCTACTTACTACGGACATACCCCGAGCCGCGGAAAATTGTTCAGCCATCACTGGTGGTGCCGCAGTTCCACAGTGAGCTTCAATGCGCAAAAAAGTACTCGGGAAGCGGGTGAGAATACGAGTCACGTCGGCAATTCGTTTTTCGGAATACGGGATATCTCTTTCTCGTCTACGTTGAAATTGATGAAGATCAGGAGGAATATAGTCAGACTCAACGGTGAGGCTTCCGAATCCAAAACCAACTCGATTTTCCTCCCATAGTCCTACTTGGTCAATAGCATCCCAGAGAGCCAGGTGTTCGAGTGTCTCAATTTCATGAGCACCAGTGCGTTCACGAATGAGTTCCTTTAACAAAGAAGGTCGACCCAAGACGTGTCGAAAGCGGCGACACACTTTGAGACACCGGGCGAAATTATCGAGACCCGTGGCAGCCACCCAGCTTCCGATGGTAACAAGTCCATCATCGGGAAGTCTGTCAAAGCAACTATGATCCATCACAATCGATGACTGACTGTTGTTAGTTGATGGAGATCTTCTTTTGACAAAAGATTTCAGAAAGAAGAGGGCCGAGAGTTGTAACAAATGACTGAAAGTGATGTTCACCCACTTAACCTTACATTTGTTGATCGCTGATGTTGTTGTTCTACTCCTTCTAACTAACTGTAACATGTAACAGCTCTACTAGAGGTACCCCTACTCCTAGC
>Ga0051981_10001514_pt1 | contig 11426 bp, 7 predicted proteins | sample CryGey13umfilter_3_FD_59644 | JGI IMG/M metagenome (GOLD analysis project Ga0051981, IMG submission 59644) | Groundwater microbial communities from aquifer in Utah, USA - Crystal Geyser 4/10/14 3 um filter | ecosystem: Environmental > Aquatic > Deep subsurface > Groundwater | place: USA: Utah... | reverse complement strand
CTCAAATGAGCAGGCAGAGTCCTCATTTGAGTACAAAAACGTGGGCGGATAGACACTAGGGATACCGTGCCATGCCATCGGATAGTTGAAGTAGTTAACTGTACGTACTTCCTAGCTAGCAGATAGATCGACCGTAAACCACGACGGTTATCAGTAATCTTGGTCACATACTACTGCGGGATACACACTCAAGTCATCAGGATGTCTCTTTGTCACTGAGTACACTCGATTTTGGTTCCCGGGCACAGACAAAAAGCCGCCTGTCCTGCGATGGCCTCTCGATCGGAGACCCGTTGCCACAGCGACGCACAGGCGGGAAAACTGTGAGCCGGCCAACGAATAATAACGAGAGTTTGCGAAAGGATCCAACAAGAGTTTGTTGTGTTGGAGTACCTATTTTACATTACAATCTATTATCTACTATTCAACAGGCACAAATATCATATCTCATTGTGCGTTTCACAAGCAAGTTGTTTCGACGAAGGCTTCTCTGCATACGATCTTTTGTCAGCCCGAGATCTTTTTGGTGGTGCGCCCTCCTGGATTGACTGTGACGCTTATCGGCACGACTTTGTTTCAGCTTTGTCTCGCCGGCGGATACATAAAACGACAGGAGAGGAGTGCCCTTTCAGTAAGTTGAAGTGATATCAAGCACTAGGTAAACACCCACGTCAAGATGCCTCCAGTGACAATGATGGAGGAGTATTGGAAGGACGACTTTCGACCTTTAAGAGACATTGCCTTGGAAGTCACGGCTGCTCTGAAATCGGATGAGGCGTCACCGGAATCAGACTTGTATCGTCGCTTAGCCAATTCTGGTACCGCTAGTACCGTAGCGCAATCATATGCCTCGGACGAAGCATTTGCGCAACCACACGCTTATCATTACGACAAGAGCAACACAACTTTGACGTTGAAGCATGATTCCACTCGGGCCTTGCCCGGAATTATTGAAGATGCGAAGAAACGAATGAAACGCACTTCTTTCATGGGAGTTTTACCGGCGCTGGGTTGGGCTTACATGACTGTGGATAACGTCATTTATCTATTTTCATTGGAATCACATGCGACAGGGGCACCCGAAACGCTTCTGTCCTTTGAAAACCCTCGAGAGCAAAGTATTTTGGCGGCTCAGTTGGTAAAACCACGTCCCGGTATGTGAAATAGTTAGACGCGTCAACTTTTCTACAGTTGAAAATGTCGCAGAATATACATGTTCGTTAGACGCGTCAACTTTTCTACAGTTGAAAATGTCGCAGAATATACCTGTTCTCACCTACTTGCTAATTTGTGCGTGTTTCAAATCGTAGGAATTTTCAAGCGCTCAGTGGAGTACTGTTTGGTAGTAACGACAGTAGAAGATGTTTGGTTATTGGCTCTAACACAGGATGAATTCGGTGTATGGCACTGTGTGACAACTTCCTTCGTGGTAGCTAGTGAGGGTGTGCGATTGACTGCCATTGCCGGTACGGAAACGGGACGCATCTTCCTTGGCGGCGACGATGGATGTTTGCATGAATTTGTGTACGAAAACACTACCATGTCGGACAGAAAGCTAAGTGTTGAAGAACAATTGGAAAGCTTTTACGACGGTACCAAAGACTTGCCAGCTGTCGTTTCGGAACAGTCAGGGAAACGATCATGGTGGCAGTCGATTGCATCGTCTTCGTCTTCGGGGTCGGAACCGCCCCTGAAGGCTCGAAAGTTGAATCGCAGTCGACCTGGCCGTGGTTGGTTGCACAGCAGTGGCAGTAGCTCATTCATGTCCTCAAAGGAGAGTGTGCAACAGCTTGTCGTCGACGACGAAAGACAAACCTTGTCTGTTTTGACCACTGCGGGCTTGCTTCGAGTGTACGATTTAAGTAAGGACACTGCACCTGCATTGAAGGCTGAATGTCATATACCTGAAACGACGCGAATCTATCTTGAAGCCGTGGGACGTGGCCAACCATATCCACCCCCAACAAATAAGACGGAGCACGGACGTCCACTTGGAATAGTACGTTTCCCCGGTGGAGGTCCCGCTGCTCAAGCTGGTGTTGGCGGTATGAGTGGCGCTCGTGAATTACTCAAGGCCATCGAATCTAGCTCATCTCGTCTACCGGGAAAAACGACATCCATATTTTCCCCAGCCAAGTTAGATGTGATTTCCTGTCGTGAGTCGGCTCACTTGACTTTGTTGGTTGTCACACATGGAGGTTTGCGGCTTTTCCTTTCGACGCTTTCGACAAATGTATTGAACAATGGGGCAGTGGAAGCGTCGCAGATGGCTTCTTTTCGACGCAACCCTGACCTACACGCTTTGGCTCCTTCGTCACGCATCACACTTTGCCATGTCCGGGCACCACCATCGCTGCAATCCAATAGTAAGGTCGCCAAACCCAATACGACGGCACTGATGAATTGGAAGGTAGATGCAAGTTACCACGAACAGGGACAATGGCTGCTCGCTGTGGAAGAAAATAATACAGGCAAAAACGTTTTGCTCTCCACCATGCCTGATTCCGTAGCACGAAAAGTACCCGAAGATGATCCGAGAAAGAGTGCGGTCTTTCAGACTTCGGGAGGTCTTGCGGAAACAGTAGGGCTCCCCTGTGATAGAACTACCCTTGTTGGTGGATTGGTATGGGATTTCTGCAAACTACCTTCAGTAAAAAGGGACAGGGCTTCTTCTTTGTTGGATTTGGTATGGCGTTCACCTACACCTGCTAATGTCAATGATTTAGACATTCCGCCAGCATACTATCCGCCTTCAAAGCTTTTTCATTCGTCATCGACCACGGGTGAGCGACGAATGGCTGTGGCCCAACAGCCAGCTTCCTTACGGACCACTGCTATACATGTGATGGGACAAGCCTTTCTGAATTTTATGCTTTCACGTTCTCTAAGTCATGGCCTAGCTGTCACCAATGTGCCAAACAATCCGTCCAACGAAGGACAAATCCGGACGGAAATCGGTAACTCATACCGACTCTCAACACGGACTGGAGCTCGTGGGTTTAGCTCTACGGCCGCAGAGAAGGGAGCCACACGAAGTTCAATGAGTGTTAGTCATCGTCCGAATTCGTCTTATGGCTCATCAAGTTCTTCCTCCAGGCAATTTTCCTCCGGGTCCTCGACGAAAACGCCGTCACGGAAGGTATCGATCTCGGCGCGATTACAGGAGGCTTTGTTGCGTCCCATGACGATTCCTTTGCATCATATGGCGACACATCATCTAGTCACAGACGACTCTCAATTGGTGGCACTGAACGCAATGGGGGTCCATACTTTTAGTATCAAATCAGTTATGTCTGCCTTGGCAGAAGCCATAATGGCGGCAGGCGAAAGAATCGACGATGATAAGGCCGTAGACAGCTTCTTTAAAAGCTACGGATATGCCGAAGGCTGTGCAATGACATTGGCGTTAGCTATCGGCTGTGGCCCTGCGTCTGGGCAGTTTGCATATACCAATGACTTGCGAAAACTATCTATCCGGGCCGTCATGGCCCGCGCTTACACGCCAAAGATAAAGTTGAAGTCTTCGGGGAATGGATTCGTCAGTGATTCCATTGCCGTCGACGCCGAATCGAGTTTGGACCCCTTCGTTCCGTCCGGCTATGAATTCCTTCCTTCTCAGTTGAGTCAAGGCCTTACGCGTTTGTTCGCCCGTCTAGTTCGTCCAGTTTGGAACAAGCCTATTGTTGTCGTCACTGAAGGTCGCTCCGTCAAATTGCAGTGGTCACATGGAAACAAGATTACAGCCACAAAAGTGGAACTTCTGCTGGACGACGAAACACTGAAGGACGTGCGTACGCCGTTGGAGTCTCTTCAGCATCTTGCGAAAGACGTATTTAAACGCGCGATTGAACAGGTGCCCGGAATTGTTCAGCGCCAAGACGCCATTATGGATATTGATGATGGTCTAAACACTCCTGGCTCTTCAATATTGACTGAATCTCTTCACTACAAGAACAGCTTTCGCACAGGCAATGTCGGTACGACTTCAGAAGTGACGGAGAGAGACGCGACCACTATAGCTCACTTGGTCGAAGAGCGGAACATTCATTCCCTCTATCGCTTGCTCTGTCGAGTGGTACAACTACTTCACCTTATTTCACTTCTGCGCAAAGCCGATTCCATGCCTGAGTTACCTCAGGTCGACTGGGGCCTCTTGCACGGGCTCACTTTTTCCCAAATGGTACAAAGTCCAGAAGGCCAGGAACGATTAGAAACTCTGCTTAACAGTCTTGTTGTCGCCTCTGCCTCGAGTGCTGCCTCACTCTCATACTCGAATGATGCAGATGCCATGTCTCGCCTTTTTGCCGAGAATTGCTATCTCTTCTTTCCCCCCGCGTCACGCTTCGCCTACCAAGGTATCCGATGTGCAATGGAGGCTCTGGACAGTGCCCCTTCATCGGTCCGTCGCATGGAACTTGCCGCGCAGGCCGTTTCCAATTTGATAGACGCTGCCAAACATTGGTACAGTGCCACACTGATATCGGGCCGTTTGTTGCGCTCACGCGGTAACGAGACTCACGAAGAAATCGTTGCTCGTGCTTGTCAGCATGGCAGCCCCCTGGCAAAGTCTGCTGATTTATTGGTACAATTGGGAGATGTTGCTAGTGTTGTAGAGATATGCCTTTTGACTGCGAGCAACTTCGATAACCGACGATCTTTTGTTCAACCCCGTGATGTAAGGGATCTGAATGGTGTGTTCGGATGGGAGCTTGACCTCTATCATAAGCATCGACAAATGGCCCAAAATGGCACAGCATTATCTGGGAATTCTCCAAGATCGCCTGATTCTTACGGCGCTTCCGTGTCGGGGAAGGATGGTATCGAAACATGCTACGCCATAATTTTGTACCATCTAGCCGCCCTTTTTGTGTCGAATACAGCCCTAGCCGACAAAATGCTTTCCGCATGCACCGCGTACACCGACAAAGAATTCCTAAAGGAGCTGTTTCAATTTCTGCTGGACAATAATCATGCGGATGTTCTCCTCCGTATCAACAGTGCGGATGTTGAGAAATGGTTGCGAGAGCGGAACGATCCAGACCTCTTGTGGCGATACTACGACGTGCAAGGTAAAAAGCTACAAAGTGGAATAGTTTCTTTCGAGCGGGCCACAGCAAAAAGTACAGAGCTGTCAATTGAAGAGCGAATTGAATCTCTGACACGGGCGTCAAATTCGCTGAGAAACGCAACCCACGACGCGAATTGGCAGACGGGGGACTTGTCAAACGAAGATGCCAGTAGACTCGAGCGCCAAGTAGAGGACTCGCTCACTGTGGCCAAAATCCAGCATCGTATTATTCAAGCAATTGGGTCATTCGCAGATCTCCCCTCTGAAGTCACCAATGAAAAATTGACTGAGTTGTCGACTACGTTGCTGGACGTTTCTTCGCTGTACGATCTTGCTGCCTCAATTCCCCTCACAGATATTTGTTTGGTAATCTTCCACCGCTGTCGCCAACAAGATACTCAAACAATTCAAATGCTTTGGACTACACTCTTCGGTGAACTGCTCTTACCTATGGCGACGCAGAACGAAAATATTTTCCAGATGCTGACGGAGCTTGCAAGCAATGTCCGTTTTGACGAAGATAAAGTTGAGAAAATTTCAGGATCTGGCGCCAGTGGCAAAGGCTATCCCCGCTTTGAAGATGGGGGCTGGATACCAGCCTTTGAAAACAAAATAAGGAGCTTGGGAAATGAGCTGTACGGCACGGGCGCCGATTATACGTTCCCAGTTGAATTTCTCCTTACTTTTCTCGAACAGTTGCGAAAGGGAGATCCGAAATTGTTGTCTTCTGGTTGGTCTTTAAAGCTACTGGCGGGCGCCGGAGTTCCGTTCCTCGTCCTTTTGGATAGTTATCGAAATATGTCAGTCCATGAGGGAGTTGACGATTCGTCCGTCCGTGACTGCTTGGTCGCGCAACTAGATCTTCTTGATTTCTGGTTGGCACAGTACGGCACTGCTGGAGAGTTAGCTAGTGTTGCGAAGCAGGAACTCTCTCGTGCGAAAGCCACAGGGGAGGTTCGATCCCACATGGATTTTCTTGATTCAAAAATATCAGTCACACCAGGAACTCAAGAATTGCTTCCCTTGCTTCGCAGCATTGAGGAGAGACTACAGTATGTACTTTGAGGTGGTGCAGTAGGATGATAATCTAAAATAAGGTTTACAATTAGTTCACATTACTGCCAGGGTCTCGCGATCTCCAATCGCGTTTCACCAATTTGTAAGGAAACAATTCTGTTGAATGCAGAAACGAAGACGTACCTGGTCCAAGGTAGTCCCGCCAAACTTTCGAAACTGAAGCGGAATCAAGTCTTGGGTACCTGGCAAGCAACAAAAGAAATGTTTCTACCTGGATTTACGACGTTTTCATCTCTTATTTTCCCCCGGAACATGAATCGCTTTCTGGGCGGAACTGTCCAACCCCTTTCCATTTCACTTCGTGAAATGAAATTACTACATCAAAGAACTTCTATTTAAGCGACTTATTGTGGTACACAGGATTATGCACTTGAAAGGAACGAAATTGTGGGCAGCGCAATAATGGATGCTCTACCAATTATTGAGAACTCTACTGTTGAAGCCAAATATCTGATCAGGAGGACAGAAGCCAGTGATACACCCAGTGCAGTCAGATTTTGCGCGCACATGAGGCAAACATTTTAACAAACATCTCGAATGTGCAATATACCGTGTTCCAGGTGAATGTTGTAATCAAAAAAGTTCGTCGAAGCTATGCAGTCCCTGACTGGAAGATCCGCATCTCCACCCTCCTGAACTGTCTGAACATCCATGTGATAAATTACGATCACAACAGAATCGAGACAGAACGTTTTCAGCTTATTCATGACGACTGATTTGCTGGTAGGGTCTAATGGAGCCATAGTTTCATCAACAAGGAGGACATCAGGACACTTTTCATGTAGGAAGACTTGCCGAACCAGCTCCACTTTACTCCGTTGTCCACCCGACAATTCGCTGAACCAGTCTTCCTTTTCCTCCGTAATCTCCTTTATTATGCGATTGATCGTGCTCTCGCGAATTTCCTCATCCGACGGCTCCTCTACTCCATCTGGTTGGACCGGGCGCATAAATTCGAGAGAATGCAGCCATTCTGCAACCGAACGCCATGTCGTAGCCGTGTCTCCAACACGTTGGTGTCCTTGAATCATCCAGTCAATTGGTCGTGCATAGAGTGGCCAGTAGAAGTTTTGCGAGATTTCCACGACACGCTCAGAAGGCATCGTAATCGATAGTTTTGGAATATGCACTTCCGGAGGTTTCTCTGTGATCAGTTCCGCTTCGTCTTCCACAGGGATGACATCACCTTCGGGTGTCACGGTCGCTTCGCAGAAGGTTTCTCGCATAAGATCATCTTTTTCTGTCAGTGGTTCCATGGGAGTTAGCAAGTTGATCGACGGCGGCAACTCAATCGGTTTCCAGTTGGACCGACAACTCATCAAAACGCGGAAAAGTGTTGATTTACCAGATCCGTTGGACCCTGAAACGAAAGAAAGGAATACTTAGAAGAATGTTCACGAGCAAAAGAAGGCCACGGCAAACACCAGATGTTCATCGTACCTGTCAGGGCGTAAACACCCGCAGGCAACTCCACATGGTCCGCCCGCACTTGGGCGGTTCCCCTGGAATAATGCAAATTTCGCAACACGATATGGGGGGTATGTTTCGCATGCTCAGGGTTCACGCAACTTGGTGGCGAGACGGTACAAGCCAAAAGAGCCGAACTGGACTCTTGATTACGCCACAAATCTCGCACTTGTGCGAGACGTTCCAGATCGGTAGCCATTCGCGCTAGTTCAGCCTCACTACGAGACCGCATCAACAAGAGATCCACAGCGTCTTCCATGGCCCGAGAAAAGACAAAAATTTCGGCGCTAACAATCTTTCCAACCACAATCAAATTAGCCAGTGCACAATCAATAAGAACCGAGAAGACAAAATTTCGATGGATAAAAGCAAAGAAACCCTTTGACCGTTGAAGTAACTCCATCACGACGAGTCTATTCTGCACCTGGTTTGTCAAGGCTTCCCACCGTCTTTGAGTGAAAGGCAAAGACTGTGATCCACTTCTGTGCAACAGCTCAGCGTTTTTCAAGTCGAAAGACTCCACCTTGGTCCTAATGGCTCGCCAGTGTTGTAATTCTTCTTGCAAATGTTCGATTTTCGTCGTAAGGAAGGCCACACCTGACGCCTTGACCCAGTCCGTGACCATTATGAATGGAAATACTTGGACAATCAACCAAGGTTGCCGGGCCATAACACCAGGTAGCAGCAATATTTTGGGCAAAGAGAACAACTTGCGATTAAAGAGTTCGTATATAGTATTTGCAATGTTGTCAATAGACGTTGCATACTCTGTTGTGGTAAAGAAGGAGAGAGAACGATGGCGAGACACGTGAGATGGGAAGAGCGGCGTCAATCATTCCAAGAAGCACATTGATACAGATTCAATGTTGCTTACGTTCTGGTGATACGGGTGTCTGCGTCATGGCCATCCAGTGGGCATCGTGCGACAAAGTTTGATGGTACCGCACCGTGCGGTGTAAATCATGACAGAAACAGTGGAAAGAGAAAGCATTCAGGTTCCCGTATCCAATGATTTGTAACATATACGGCAAAGCCGATCTGAAGATGAATGGTAGGGCACTGCGTTGGAAACGTCGCGAGCGTGCTAATTTGGAAGAAGCGTGTTTGCTTTGTGCTGACGTCTCCAGGGCCGCACCGGGGGATGGTTTGGCGCTCTTCCCGTTGCTTGCGTCACTGTCGGTATCGGACGGTTCGTCACCATCCTCGGCGCCAGCCACATCCATACGAACCAGCATATTACGTCTTTGCTGCTCTTTTTTCAAAAAGTTTATACCCAAAAAACCCATCCCAGTTTGGATGTGAAACGTGACAAAAAACAAATGGGCAATCTGCGACGGTAACACTTCGTAGGGCAACGCAAGTGATTGGATCATCTCGTAGGCTTCCGTACACTCTTTGATCGGAATAAGATAGTACAGGCCTCGTAACACTATACTTGGTGTGAGAAGTTGGAGTGTTTCCATGACTAAACCTGTCACCAGACAATGGGCGAAGGCATACGACATGGCTGCTGCCGCCCCGAGTCCGACAGTACCATATAGGAGCCGATCCAACCACGTCGATAATACTTTGCGAGGTTGCAATGCCGACAACACCACAAAGCTGTATGAAAACACCTCCACGGCGAGAATCAATTCGTACGACTTGCGTGCGTACGCCAGTGCCGCTAAAAGTACAGCGAACGTCAGGCGAATGGCCATGGGTTCTTTCGTCGAATAGACCGTTGTTCGGAAAAATGCAATGGCAGTGGCAGCCGCAACTGCCTGATAGGGGAACTCAATAGAACCATCGGTCGCATTATACACACGATGTGTTGTCAAGGTATATCCGTAGAACTGCCAAGCATTGCTTTCGTCCGTGTAGTGATCCAACTCCAGCACCGGGCTGCTGATATTCCCGTCTTGTGAGGTCATAATGTGTGTCGCTTTGGGTTTGCACTCCCCTAACAAGTATATCTATCGTTTAACCTATCTTAATCTCGTTGGTGCAAACGAAGAGGGATGAGAGAGAGAGAGAGAAAAGAGAGAGGAGGAAGGATGGAAAGGCGAACGGTGGATGGAATGTGATGATGGCCTCCAAAAAATAACGTGGATGCGATGTGCGTGTTGTTGAGCGCTGACTGCGTCGTCTTTCGATCTTCGCACGTTTCACGTCTGCTCATCAACAGCACCCCTTCATGTTGGTTCTAATAGGAGTAATTGATGACGTATACCTAATTTTTAATCCCACTAAGGAAGAGGCTAGTATCTTAGGATCGAAGACGCCCCACTGCCCTTGTGACATGAGAAAAAGATGTCACAACCGATACTGTGACGACCAACTTGCTCGTTTTGTTTGACTGTGATGTAGTGCACGATAACAGGAAGAAGGGAGATGATTTCTCAACATAGCCGGAAAGATCAATAATGGAAGCATCATCGAGTCGTTGGTCTCATCTTCGCAGTCTATGTTTGACACCTCTGTCGGAAACCAAAATGCAGGCAATAAAAGTGTTCATTGCCTTGTTTGCCACAGGATTTTTTGGTTGCACGGTAGAGATGGAATGAGCACTGGAAGGTGCTAATAATTCCTTCCCAGATCTAGAAGCTCTACCGTACGCTTTCACATTATTCCAATTTGTATTCGGTTTCTTGTTGCCGCTACTGACTTCGCATGGATCCTCCCTTGATTCGTTTCCCAGGACACTTCATGATGCCATCCCCTACATTTCTCTCGTTTGTGTGATATTCGGATACTCTTGTTTTGCCTCCATAGCTGTTCGCTTCGTACCTTACCGAACGAAGGTTGTTTTGAAGAAAGCGAAACTAATACCCACCATGCCGGTGGCTACCGTTTTACGACGAGGGGGCCATTACAGCCTCTCTGGCCGCGAGTTTGCATTGTGCGGGGGGGGTCGGGACGGTGGAAATTATGCACCACAAGGGATTAAAGATCAATCTGTGATTGGGATCACATTATCTGTGATTGGGATCACGTTACTACTCGTTAGTGTTTATTGCGATGCCTTTACACCCAACATTCAACAACGTTTGGATGGCCCCAGCATCCGCTAGAGAGTCATTGGATGGCCCTAGCAGCAGCTAGAGAGTCACTGCCTTATCCGCCGCAATAGCGAGTGACTCAAACCCATACTTTCTCGACGGCACACAAGTTTCTATCATTCTTATGCTTGAAATTTTTGACGCTATTTCTCCCACCCCATGGATGTGATTTGGGTTTGTCGGCACGTCGTTAATGAGCAATGCGAGTGGCACTGGTTGCATGGGGTTGCTTTTGTTCATGGCTTTGAATGGTTCCTTGGTAGAAGCCGTCATTTGTTTACATCCTTTACTTTTGGTACACCTTATCCTGATTGACGTGTCTTTGGCAACAGTTGTGTTGTGCTACACAAGCTTGATCCAACGGGCCGGACCCGTGGTCGCCATTGCCGTCGCAAAAAGTCGCGCAAGGTGGCGACTATTGTTCTCTCCTACAATATCTATCCCAAAGTCCTTCTCTCCAAAGTACAAACTATTACTCGACTCTTGGTCCTCAGCGTGGGATTTTGATGAGCAGCTATATCAGGCAGAAAAGCAAAAAAGGTAGCTAGGTAGTTGAGTAAGAAGTAAACTGCATGCAGGAGAAGGGGTTATTGTGTACTCCTCGTTGTTACAGTTGTACGAGTACATCGCTGTCAAAAGTGTAAAGTATGAACCGTAAACGAGTGATAGTGTCATCGTTGTGATCCCCGCTCTACTAGAGGCAATCCGTCCCAAAGCGCCTAACAGTGACGTCATCCTATTACCTTACGATACAACATACAGACGACGAAAAC
>Ga0051981_10001511_pt1 | contig 11432 bp, 7 predicted proteins | sample CryGey13umfilter_3_FD_59644 | JGI IMG/M metagenome (GOLD analysis project Ga0051981, IMG submission 59644) | Groundwater microbial communities from aquifer in Utah, USA - Crystal Geyser 4/10/14 3 um filter | ecosystem: Environmental > Aquatic > Deep subsurface > Groundwater | place: USA: Utah... | reverse complement strand
TTTTTTTTTTTTTTGCGGAAAATTGAAAAAGCCCCTCGAGATACCGTACTGATACAGAAACAGTAATGGAACGTGAGTGTTCTCAGGGGCAGTAACGATAAGAGGGTATCAAATTCACTGTCAACAAAATTCCAACGCATGATCGTGATCGTGATCGTGACAGTGTCGTGACTGAAAAAAAAAAGATCGTGTTTCGTTCGAGTGCTTCACTGTTACTTCCCTCTTTTCCCCCACCCTAATAACAGAGACGGTTGCGTCGAAACGGAAAGGGTATCGTAGCATATAGGTGCGGAATGATCTCCACCACCACCAAGAATGCACATGTATATATATGTATGGTAAACAAAACAGAAAGCAACAAATGAAGAATCGTCATCTCGTTGTGGTCCTCGACGACTTTCTACACGCGCGGGTAGATGAAACAGGGTGTCGGATTGCTGGATGGATGCGTGCTTCTTATGCTGCACTATTCTTGATAGATCGGCTCCTCTTGGGCATTGACATACCACTGTTCTACGCTCCACCGTATCCGCTCGTAACCTTGGATCCATTTGAGAAATTTTGGACCTTGTTCCGATACTACGATCCTCAAGAAGATGATACAGTCTTATGGATTGTATATTATATGGGTCTCCTCCAAGGCGTCCTCCTATTATTGGGCGTAGCCCCTCGGCTGCAGTTGGTGGGCATTTTGTTTCATCTGGTGTGCTTTGAAAATCATAGTCCTCTATTATGGGATGGACAAGATGCCATGTTCCGAACGTGGGCTTTATTGTTCCTATTTTTACCATTACATCATGTGACTTTTTGGGTGGGAAGAAACAACGATCAGAACGAACCATCGTCGTGGCCCATGTGGCCCTTCCGCTTGTGGCAATCGTACATGACGCTCGTATACCTCGGAGCTTCGTTGGGGAAACTCCAAACTCCCGATGTTTGGATCGGCAGTGAACCCAGTGCTCTGTACAATTGTATTCATTTGGATGATGTATATCCAGGAATATGGAATCCGGACATTTTGTTCGATCGGATCGGTCCTCTCAGGATCATGACTTGGACTGCCATTGCCATCGAAACGGCATGTGGTTGGACCGTTTGGATTGCGGGCCTGCGAACGGTAACTCTCGTGTTGGTATTCCTATTGCATATTGGCATTGACATCAGCATGAACATGCATTGTTTTGAATGATTGACCTTGATTGGATGGTGTGCATTTCTCGTTGAACCAACCCAAAAGAGGATGACAACCACAACATCCATGATAACATCCGCATCTACCTGTGCCCACGGATCATCGTCCGTGTCCGTTACCACGACAACCACGACGACCACGATAACCACGACACGTACGGGTCTACTGCGAAAAGTCCTGGATACTGTCATCTTTGTGGCGATGGTCGCGATCTTTACCGTTGATACCGTACCCATTGGTATATTGTCCAAGATGTGTCCTGATTTCCTGCAACCTTACACCGAAGATCTAGAGAGAATACGGGATCAACTCGACTCGACAGTACTTATGAGAAAACTGGGCGAATATGGTTTGACAACCATGGGCCCATGGGACATGTTTTCGGAACCGGCCGATGAAAACACGCACTGGAAAGGGATCGTGCACAAATATGACGGTAGCGTGGTGATTTGGAAAATGCCAGATTTGAAGAACATGACGAGTTGGCAGCTCAAACGTCATATGCGATTGATTTCGTATTTCGACACGCTCTCTGATGAGGGTGCCGAATACGGACAGGTTTCGCTCGGTGTATACATTGTTTCGTTGCATCAACCTGGTGTGGTATCTCTCGACCTGATCCGCGAGTTCGAATCAACGCCCGACATGCCACCTAGGATGAGATTTTGGGACAAGGCCCGTCAGCCCATGATGTACAGCAGCTGGGATCGCCCATTGACATTACATGCCCGATGTTGGGACAGTCACCCCGATTGTCCCAAACTAGCCGAACAGGGCCAGTGCGATCATATATCGATACAAGAAATGTGCCATTTAAGTTGTGCCCTGTGTTCTTTAACATTTGAAATCGATGACACGCTTCTACAAGGTGATGGTCAATATATTGTCGGAGAAGTTCACATCGAAGAGGACGAAGAGCACCACGAAGAAGACGAAGAGCATGGAGAGGTTCATTGGACAGATGAGGCCGAAGAGCGTTTCGGATATGACCTTTATGATGAAGAGTACGACGGCGAAGACTTTGAGTACTACCATGAAGAGTATCAGTATTCGGAAGAATGGGACGAGAATTGGGACCAGGAAGTCGACGAGTTTGGAGACGAACAAATTTTTCATAGAGAAGAAGAGGAAGATGAAATTTTATATCCGGACGATGTAAGTTCGCCTGTCATGAAAAATATAGTGGCAGAACAAGAAGAGAAAGAAATCGTGAAAGAAAGGGCTCGCAGGAAAATACCTACTGTTTGGGGCGATAAGAAGATATCCTTAGTAGGCATCAAGTCCAGCAGTACCGCACAAGAAAATGACATTGATGAAACAGACAGGACTATCCGTGCCAACGGAGAATACATCGGAGGTGACCATGATTTTCACAAGCATCAGGGTACCGGTGAAGAGCTTTGAAACCGAAACCACACTAGAATACGGTGGGTGACTTGATGATTCCATCTTCATTTTACACTCGAGGGGAAGGGGAGGTATGGGGGATTCATTCAATTTCAATCAGGTGTATGTTGTCCCCCAGGTAGCTAGTGCTGCCGTACTTGAAGAAGAAAGAAATAACGTAACCAAACTTCGGCAGATTCTATGAGACCACGCACTCTTAGAAACTGCCGCATGTGCAACAGGTGCAATCACGCAATAAAAATACATCATTTTAACTATGTGATGGCAGCCTCACCATCTGTCGGACAGGATTGCCTGCAATTAGGCAATAACTGACCGGAAATGCTGAAATGTTTCTGATTGTTTTACAAGCACTCTTGTTAGTATCCCACTTTGTGATTCTTTGTTTGATGGTGAACAGGAATCAAATTTTGTGTACATCCTGTAGTGTAATTTTTTTCTCTACTTGTGTGAGTCAATTAGATGCTGCTTCCTCAGGGTGGCAAATACCGGTAGCTTTTTTCATCTTCCTAGCACACTGACGTCACCTCATGTTTAGCCCTTTATCCGTGTGGGTAATTATTTATTCGCACGCACACAAATCCGAGCGGTCCTAGTAGCTCCAACGACAAAAATTGCCGCCGCCGAGGAAGAGATCCGACCAACAACACAAACGAGGCGTCGTATACGGTGTTGCCACTCCTCTTCCTTTGGTTGTGAAGTAAGTCTTGGACTAAGCACCATCCTTGTGGATCATACTCAAACACTACATTCGAAATGACAGCTTCCGACATTTTAAATCTATGCGTGACGGTCGCAATCGTTCAAGCCGGTTGTGATCTTGTCGCCTATTGGCGTGTGTATCGGACAGAAGCCTACGAACGTGCCTTGGAGAAACGAAGCCGAGCAGCATTCCGTAAAGAAAAGGCAAAGAAAGAACTGGAACAAGCGAAAGAAAAAGAAGACGTCACCAATAGCAATACTAGTGCAACATCCAAAGACGGCAACAAGAAACCCAGTGGCAAAACTGTGCGGTTGGCCAAGGCGGCGGAACGAGCAGAGCAAGACATGAATGATGCCACAGCCAATGTCGCACGGTTTGGAATCTTACCTGGATTCATGACGTCCGTGGTATTTGTCATATTGATGAGAGTCTTAGGTACTGAACATCAAGGACAAATTATGGGATTATTACCTTTTGTACCTTTCCGATTTGTCCACCGCATCACAGGTCGTGGCTTGGATTTTGGTGACGCTACAGTATTGGAACCTTCCACCGAGGGTGAAAATACCGATGTCCGACATGTGATGCAAGGTTGTTCCTTTGTTTTTTGTTACTTCTTGGCTGGTCTCAGCGTGAAATTTTACGTGTCCCGCATTTTGGGAAGTCGTCCACCAGGTGTGTACGCCCAAAAGTAGTATTCGTAGGAGTTTGTAGTGAATAGGCCAGCTCCCCGTTGTATTCGGCAAATGCGAATTGCTCACCCATTTTTATCATTTGCTCTCGTTTTTCTCTCATCTATATTTACAGGAGGAGACAGTAATATTTTTAGTCTCACGCAAAGTACTTGGGGAAAGCAAATGCTCAGGGCAGCCGGTGTTGACCCGGACGAGCTCAAAATGGAATAATAATTCGTTAGTTAACGCGTTATCTGTACTACGATTACTTCACAAGTACGGTTCTTTGTGATCTTGTCATGGACACACATGCACACAAGGACCGTAAAGACTTTTTGTCGCACTTTAGAACAACAAAACACGAGACTCGTTTCACTACACATGACAACTTTCTGCATCTTAGCCGTGTACTAATTAACTGTAAGCCATTCATCTTTCCAACGTTGCTACTTACTGATGTCTGAGAATATAACTGGATCTCTTTACTACCCTGCAAATGCTCAGCTACGCACTTTACTTTTATCAACTGATTTGTCTCTGTTGGCTACATCTGTGTTAGACTAATTTTGGCGATACTCTCATGTTCATTTCAAGAGTTGCTTTTATACCTTTAGTATATTTTCCTTTTCTTCACATGTCATTTCAAGAGTTGCTTTTATACCTTTAGTATATTTTCCTTTTCTTCACGTCATTCCAATGGGCCCTTTAACTTTTCTCGGTGATTTCAAATTGATGGTGAAGGAGGAAGGATCCTGAACGTGGGTTCACACATTTTTAGATAAGCGCGACACCTGTTCTTGATCATGTGTAATCCACAAAACAACCATTCCATTTTCGACCGCTAATCTTTCTATGGAACGTTCCACACGGGTCTTGGAGTCTTGGTCCAAGGCTGCCGTGGATTCATCCATGAGTAAGACATCGGGTCGAGTGGCAACGGCAATGGCCAAGTACACTCGTTGTGCTTCACCGCCCGACAATTTACTCCACTCCATACCCATAACTTGAGACTCCAAACCCCATTCGTTCAATAAGGCTATTGTTGTCGTGGACCAAATAGAAACAAGTTCATCTTTTCCTTGTCCATGTCGCCAAGCTGAGAAGCCAGCGACTCGTTGCAAAAAGTCTGCGGGTGTACCTGGAATGTCCACTTTGTATTGACTTACGTAGCGGACCTGCCGACGCCAATGCGTCAAATTCTGGAAATTGGTCAGGTTCTGTCCATGCAACAATAGTTCACTGCCCCCGCTACTCTCGTCTTCCAGTGCATCCAATCTTGCAACGAGCCTCAAAAGCTGCGTTTTACCGATACCCGAAGGTCCTCGGACGGCAACAATGTCACCTCTTTCAAAACTAGCCGAGAGATTTGAAAAGAGCGTGCGCTTCCCTGTTTCAGTCATAACTGTCCGACAAACATTTTGCAACTCCAAGACACGGTTCCGGCTGTCACTTCTATTATCATTTTGGGAAACGATCGGCACTAGCTCCAAACTTCCCGATGAAGCTACAACAGCCCCTGGTAGAGCACTCTTGGTCTCGTTGTTTTTCTTTAGAGGTGTATTCTCATTCACTGTCTCACGTTTGCTCTGTGATCCCAAGACCTTGGCTACAACCGTGTAGAAACACAGTGACAATTGCGAAAGGAAGGTCGTCTTGGACGGTCGTTTGATAAAGTGCGACGTATCGAGACGCGCATTGTCCGAGAAGGCCACGTGATTGCAAATGATCGAAGATTCTATCAAAATCGTCCCCAACGTGATGGTGGCAATCAGGTACATGATGAGCATTTGATACTGCGCGGCGTCTCCGACGGATGATCCTCCTAGAATTTGACCCGTCATCATGCCCGGGATACTAATCAAACCAATCACGGACATGGAATTCAGGGTGGGCATGGCACCCACACGGATGGATTCTTGGACTAACCGAGTCGAAGCTTCTTGGCTGTTAGCTCCAAAGCTAAGGTAGAGCTCAAGTTCGGCCGATTGTTCGACCAATCCGGTGAGCAAGGCATTGATGGCCAAAGAGACACCATTGATAGCATTACCCAGTAACATGCCAACAATAGGAATCACATATTGTGGGTCCCAAACAGGGGTTGGTTGAATAATTACACCAAACGCAAATATAGAAATGAGCACGATACTCAACAAAAAAGCCATAAGAACCGAGCCAGCCATACCTCGAAAGTAATACAACGATCGCGACGAGGCTTCAAAGGACGCCAAAAGTACCATGAAAAAGACGTAAGCTGCGACAATCTCCCAGTAGTCCGTCCCCCACACGAAAATAGGTGTCAAAATGCCCCCCAAGATACTTAGTTGGATAAACGTACGAATCATTCCGACCACCATGGGACTTTCCAATTGCAAACCCATTCCGTATGACACAATGGCCATTCCAATGAGTGGGGCCATGGACATGGCCAAGTCGGTTAAAGAAACCTCCACTAGAAGGTATGGAGAATCGGGTGATGTCGAAGGCATGGAATCGGTTTGCATCGTAACAATACCTTATGTCAGATCTTAAATCCCTTTGGGTAGTGATGATACTAATGACAGACGCATTTAAGAGAAAGCTCCGAATGGAGGATCGCCTTCTTGATCTAATTACAAATGATCAGCGTCAATCAAGGGGTACAAGAGTCGGTCACAGTGCCTTCGTCGTGTGCAATAGGATAGGGCGATCGGTAGTTGGTGGGGTTGTATCCGTTGTGTCTCTCGACTCAAAGGTAACGCGGGAAGCAGTGAAATGTCGAGATGATGGCGTACAAAGGCGCACAATGTCAGAGTACTCCACCCCTTTTGTTAACAGACGGCAGGTTTGACACGATTACCGGGGGAGGGGAACCGTACCAACGTGTGTGGCAACCGATATCGGGAAGCTGTTGCAGTGGTAGGGATCCGACCACACCCTCTCTACGACACGACAATTATAACGTGTCTGGATGCAAACGTCTCGGTTTGTTGTTGTGGCATCATTCTCCTGCCGTTTTTTTTTTTTTTTTTTCCGAAAAACAACCCGAAGCAATAACTGTTTGTTGGCCTACGATGGCACGCGGTGTAGGGCAACCAGATCCGTGTAAAACGGTTATTTTACAGGTAAATATGGCATGGCGCGTGCATGGCACGGTCCCCCCCTTACTTGCGTCGAGAGTTTCTGCGACCAGTAATACTAACTTTATCTAACATAAAGATACAGAAGCAGATGAACAACACCTCATTACAGTCTATCACTGTGATCACAGACCATTGAAGCGAATCGAATGAACATCAGGTTAGAGCATTGAAGCAAAGTCTGGTCACATAGCAATAGACAAAGAGCGCTACAAATGCAACACACGACTATGAGTAAGTGACTGCATCCTTTCCAGTTACCTAAATCCCACAGAGAAAAGGAATGAGAACCTATGAAATCAAAAGTATAGGTAGGATATGATTAGTTGTTTTCATTTTATTGCAGTGCGCGGTAAACTTCCTTGGCGGTGTCCTTGATTTGTGGACTAAATGGTGAGGCGGCCATCTCGACTTTGGAACCCAAAAACAAGGCTTGTGCAGCCCCCTTGGCAGATGCATCCGACAAAACCAGGGTCCCGAGTCCCAGCAGGATACGTTGGACGGCGGCCTCCTCCCATCCCGCTCCAGTGCTGAGTACATGATTCATGAGGGGCAACAGACTCGCAACGATGGCCGGATCTGTGGTCGTACCGCTGGCATGAATGGCGTGACAAGCATTATGCACGACCGTTGCTACCGACAAACGTACATTTTTGTTGCCGTGTTCGAGATGAGTGGCACACAAATCCAATGCAGCCGGTAATACAGCTAACACGGCAGCCGCACGTGGAGCAGTAAAGGCGTTGGCAATTAAACGTAAACTCAACAATGGGACGGCGGGAGGTGAATTGATGCTACTTTGTTTGCCAAGATCAATGGCTTGCATCATGAACCCCGTCCAAAAAACTTCGCGTGACGCCTTGGAAGCGTCGGGATGCAAAATAGCCATACGAGCAATATCGAGAACCGGGAAGGGTTCTGGCAACTTTTGCAATAGTGTCGATAAGACTTGGAGTGATTCATCTGACAAGGTGCTGGCATGATATCGACTGGTCGCCTTGAGGATAAAGAGAAGCGACGACAAAGCCGCCAATTCGGCCTCGTTCAAGACGTTTGCCTCGACAATTTTTTGTTCAATTTTGTCGATTGTGTTGACTGTTTTTGATGTCAGGCCAAACGAAAGTGCTGCTTTGGTTGGCAAGTATTCATACGAAACAGCCGGTACACCCGCGACGGCAGCTGAAGGCGCAGCCGTGTCCATACCGATCGTTGGTGCTTGTTGCCCAACGCGTTGTTGAATATAATCCGCAATTTGCGCCAAGTGATACTGCGGTAACATGTGAGTATCAATAAAGCGTTGGGCTGCATTGAACGGATTTTCTCCATTGTTGTAACCTATCTGTAAATGTGCAACCTGCCCACCCGTCGTATCGACTTCGATGGGCAAGACGTGATCATACGGGACACCATCGATGGTGCCCGAGGCTGCATTATCACCACCTGCACTTCCCATGACTTGTCCCACTTCAATCCAACACCCACTTGCCACACTCCATTGTGCCGCAATGGCAATATTACCCTTACGGAAGAGCTGTACCTGTCCCTCGGAGGTACCCCGACGCGTCGCGTTGGTTTCCCAGACTGGTAATTTGGCCACTTCTTCTGCTGTGGGTCCATTTTGTGTTTTAGAAACTGCCGCTTGGACTTTGGCCTGAAAGGCTTCTCGTTCGTCGGTTGGTGCCAACCGTTCCGTGGCGCGCGTCCAGACACGCAGCACACCATCGTCTGATGCCGTGGCAAAATCGGTTTCGCCGACCGGTACCACTCGCCATACCGTTGTGGGGTGACGTATAATTTGTGGATCGCCCATGGAATTCCATACGACGACGTGTCCATCTTCCGCCGAAGCCACGATGGTATCATCGCCTGACAACGCCGTGACGCTCAGCAACATGGGTGGATGCGATTGTTGTGTCAAGAAACTGAGCGTCGTCGTCGCCACGGCCGTGTTGGGGTCACGTAATTTCACCGTCCCGTCGTTACTGCATGTTGCCAATTGATTGGTGCTGATAATATAACATATATCTCGAATCGGACCTTGATGGTCATCGGAAACCTTGGTACGTTCATTCACTTCTCCAGTTGTCGCATTCACAGTCCACAACCGAACGGCGTGACCCGAAATTTGATTATTTTGTGCAATCCCAGCCGAACCTGTCGCAATCCGAATATTCTGAACATTCTCGCAAGGTAAAAATGACACACAGACTGAATTTTCGTGTCCAGTTAGTGTCGCTACCATGGTAACGACCAAGGCACCGTTCCCATTGTTGTCTTCAAATTTCCAAAGCTTGGCGGTTCCATCCCACGATCCGGATACTAAAAATAGCGTTCCCTCAATACTTTGGAATTGCAGACTTGTTACAGGCTTATCATGTCCTTGTAAGGTTGTAATGAGCGTCGTTGTCGTCAAAGGATTGTTACTGTTAGTACTTCCATCCGCGTTCGGTCGCGCCAGGACGCGAATGAAAGCATCCTTACACCCTGTTACGATGTACCTGTCTGTACCGGCGACAGCTGTTACGGCATGATCATGTTGATGCGGTAAGACTTGCAATGATCCACTGGGAATACCGTACTGTATCACGCTACCAGCCTGACTCCCCGTGACGAGCGTATAAGTGTCCGCAGTGGTGGTGGTGGTAGTGGCGGCGGCGGCGGCAGTCTGGAATACAGCAACGCCACGAATTCCTTGTCCGTCACTCGTCAAGGATTCGCTCAGATCCCATTCTTCTTGCATCTTGATTGCAGTACTGCTCTGTTAGTCAAGGAAACTAAAACAAATAGTGCAGTGACAATGGGCGAAGGTCTCTCTTGCTGTAGGTTCCACTATTTGCGCAAATTTCTTCGTTTGGTCGAGAGCAGTGTAAAAAAAAAAAAAAAGATCACCTACGAAAGGCACCGAATCGAGTGAAGATTCGAAGGTAAAGAATAGAGGTGTATATTCAGACCAACAAGGTTAGAGCATTTCCGACTCGTCGGCCGCACCTCCGAAAACTGAAACAAGGACTTGGGTAGAAAGATATATAAAAATATAGTCCATTGTGGTCCGTTCTTCTCCCTCTCTGCCGTGTTGCCTAGGTTTACTACCCGGGAAGCCTCTATAGTAGGTAATTCCTCTTATACAGCCATATGTATACATATATATCTTCATTATTATTATTGTTGTTGTTGTTGTTACTATTATTAAAATTATTTTCCGGAAGACCAAAGGAAACCATGAAATGACAGATCCTTTTTCCAAGAACGTCCAAGAATTGACTAGGCAATATTCTGCAAAAATTTGCATCGGGTTGTTTCATCAACAGTCAGTAGAAAAAGGACGTTCGAAAGGCCCCCCAAAAAATTCTCCGAAAAATTATCGAGGGTAGGAAAATAGATTGGCAAGGGACTCGACGAAATTGTAGACTTATTTCGATAGTGTTCCTAATTCGAGTCTTTTTTTTTTTTGCTCGAAGGATTGTACTGTTCATCTAACCGTCATTACTAATAAGAGATCTTCTAATAATTTTACATAAATACCGTAAATCCTATATCTTAATATCAATCTGTTGTCGACGCCCCTAGAAATCATCAGGCATTAATGGCGAACTCGGGCCCTTGAAAATATCAAGAGAAAGATTTATTGCAAAACTCCATAAAAGTGATACTTGTTTAGGATACAGATACACCGCACCGTATTCACATCACAATAATGCTAACAGTTAATGTACTAATGATCAATTATTGTTTGACGAAAATCAAAAAAAAAGGTCACAAAATTTGTCGATGTGCCTTCGTCGAGAGGACGCACCCTCATAACCCCTTTCTCGAGTCAGAGGACCCATCATCTTTTGTTGCGGTACATCATTTTCTCATCCTTGGAGCATCGAAGATTCTTTTCTTCGTTGTAGTGATTAGATAACTTACATCAGGTTGCGAAGGTAGTAGCATTAGTAAGCAAGAGCAAGAGCGGTATCTCATCGACTATGAGGATCAGGAACACTGCCGTTCGGTGCGCGCTTGTGGCATTTTGGGCCAACAATGGTAGGTGATCACCACAAGAAGGGCGCAAAATAGTATCGTGAAAGGAGTAATCAAGCGAGATTTTCTCATGCTTTGCTCTTTGTTTCTATCTTCAACACAGTGTACGCGGGCAACTTAATCGAACCCAGCGAACTCAAGTGTTTCGAGACTTCTTTCAAGTGCAAAGTAGGAAAGAGCGGAAAGGGCGCCATGCATAGTAGCATGACGAAAAGAAGCCAAGGAGTGAGCAGCAAGAGCAAAAAGAAGACAACAACGACTTCCAAGGGAAACGATATGACTTCCAAGGGAAACGATATGACTTCCAAGGGAAACGA
>Ga0051981_10001508_pt1 | contig 11439 bp, 2 predicted proteins | sample CryGey13umfilter_3_FD_59644 | JGI IMG/M metagenome (GOLD analysis project Ga0051981, IMG submission 59644) | Groundwater microbial communities from aquifer in Utah, USA - Crystal Geyser 4/10/14 3 um filter | ecosystem: Environmental > Aquatic > Deep subsurface > Groundwater | place: USA: Utah... | reverse complement strand
ATTGAGATCGGCGTTGAAATATGTCTGGACTTGACTCGAAAAGACTCCACCGGGATGCAAGTGGTGGTTGCCATCGATCGGACCGTTTCCATCGGCATCATCTGGATTACGCGCTACCTCGGGGGACCAAATCAGCGCAAGCTGGATACATGGAGTAAAATATTCCCCGAATTGATCTGGTTCAAGTTTCTCCGATTCTGTCGTCTGCCGTCCAAAAAGCTGATCACCTTCCACTGGTACTTCGTCTTGGGGCTTTTTAAGGGGAAACCAGCGGATGTAAATAGGCGACTCGGTCTGGGGAGTTCCCCCCTGTACTAGAAATTCCTCTACAGCATTAACACAAGCAGCAATGGCTCCACCAAGGGGAATTTGCAAGACACCTATCTCTGTCTTAGCCGCAATTCCTTGATGTCTACTTTCTGCATTCACTGAAAGACGTAGATAACCGTTGGTCTGCTGCGGGGGAATGTAAAAATGCAAGTCGCCTGGGAGATATTCCATTGCATCTGCCCTCGGGGAATCCGGTATGCTACTGTGACCTTTGAACCAAGTCGGAAAAACCGTCGAATCTACGGTTTCTGTGGACTGGCTTTTCGAGTCGTATTGGACTTTAACGGACATTCCGGAAGAAGAATCGGGAAGATTTTTTGCCTGGATTGGGCGGATCGTCAACCATCCTCCGGGGTTAAGCGCTACTCGTAGAGCACACCGTGCAAAGCGCTCGAAGTTTCTTCTTGAATCACAGAATACGGAAGCGTAACTGATCGATTTCAAAAATGCTGAAGGCGAGAGTAAAGCAGGGATGATAATGCATTCGATTTTGGGCCTGGATGAAGTGCCATCATTTGCGTCAGCTAATTGTTTTCTTCTATTGCTCAATTCCAGTCTAACCTGAACCGAATCTTTCTCCATTGTAACATCGAAGTCTTTGTCATTCACAAGCTTTTGGGCATGCACCCAGCTCTTAAACGAGGTGAGCGGAAAGTGCCCTGAGGAAATAGAGTGGCGTAATTCGTGCTCCCTCTTTTTCGAAAGTATGTGATTTAGGAGCCCGCTTTGCAAAGCGTGTCGCTTTTGGACAATCATGTCCTCTAAGTCTTCAGATGATGGTGAAGCAAGACGATATCGGGGGTCGCTTTTAATTGCATACGGCAGCGCTGGAGGAGGGCGCGTCTTAGTCTTCGTATTACTTGACTGGGTAGAAGGTAGAGCATCAGTTACCATAGCAAGTGTGTTCTTCGCCGTATTCATCGCTCGAGATATTACAGGCTCAAAAATTCGTAATACCCCGCTTTCACGTATGTCCGCGGATTCGTTGATCTTCGTTTTCTTATGCACCAGATTATTCAGCCGGACGGCTCGAAAGCCATCGATCAACTCCATCTGCTTGCGGTCTTCTTCTCTTTTGCGGTCCAACTGGATGCGCATTCCTTCAATGCTTTCCTTCACTTCAGCAAGTTTCCTTTCGGAGAGAAGAATGAAGTAGTCCAGTAAAGCAGACGTGGTGTAGATCCAATGCACGCTCAGCCTGATCGAGCCTCGCCCCCAGTGTGAATTTGAGTTTTCTAACTCCCTTCGTCCCGTCCTTCCAGACAACGGAAACCAGCCCGTTAAAGGTTTTTGGTTTCTTACGCTGTGAAGATCTACTTCTGTACGGCCTAGGGTGGTATGGGTTCCAACTTTCCTAAAGTTCCTGACTTTGATCTTCAATGAATGCCCTCGCGTCACAGATATTGCCTCTTCCGGTACGTCGAAGATAAATACCTGTGCATTCCACGTCGGGTTCACAGTTTTCCGCACAAAATAAGTGCGACGGACGTCATCATTTGGTTGGAACAGTGATCGACGCCCGGTTGTACCCGCCGTGAGTGTCGCTTCCACATATGGGTTGCAGGCTCCGATGTAGCTGTCTGGACTCAGACCTACCGCTTCGAGAACTTCCAATACAAGTTGATGTCGTCCAGATATTGTTCTTTCTTCTGGGAAGTCATGCATAAGTGACCTCGCTGCAACCAGAGTTCTTCCCTCGATATCACTGTTCTCAGGTGCACTGTGCTTGTCTGATTTTATTTGCTGTCTCACGGCCCTGGCCATGGTTTTCAATTCGCCAATTCGTCTTTCTTCTTCTGCTGCTTTGATGTTCAAAGTATCAAGATGCCTCAGGAGCAAGTCCTCCCCCTCTTTCCTCGAAAAGTCTTGGACTACCAAGACGCGAGTGGCCCCGATGACACCAACTTCCATTTCGAGTGCCCTTTTGAAACTAGATGACATGTCGCTGGAGCCTTGCAGCTGTATCACATCGTAAAACCCGATTTCGTCGAGTCGAATATTGACCGAAGGCGAGAACACTGCATCCTCCTCATCACGAACTTTTCGGTCAATTATGCGCTTGCGGCCTTGCTTCGGTGACTTCGTTTCTCTCTCAGTGTCAATTAATCCACGGGACGAAGGCGGGTCGCATTCCTCCGAAACGTCAGGCACAGATACAACTTCTGACCCATTCACAGTATCAACCCGTAGCGAGAGCCGTTTGGTCTTAAGCGGTTCCTCCCATGTATACGGCTCCGATGCACCAGGTTTGAGGCTTCTCCATGGATGCGCATTGCAACCTCTTTGGCGGAAGTAGATCGTCGTGCTTTTCGAGCGATTCTGGATTTCATATGGAACAGAGACTGAATCACGAAGATGTAGGAACATAATATTGTGAATGGGTCTTAATTCCACCGTCAAAAATTTTGAATCAGCATTTAGGGCCTCAAGTTTCTCGCCCCCTAGTTCTGTGCTCCTTTCTGCTACAGCTCCCCGACCCCGTAATTTCGCCGCCTTGCGACGGACTTTTCGCTGTCTTTCTTCTGCAGTCCGGAAAGTTAGCAGTAGTGTGAGGGCTCGCGGCACGATGAAGGAGTCTTCGACTTCAGAATCCTGAGATTCTTGAATAGATTCTTGTCTGTAATTTTTCCCAAATCGTTGACTTCTGGAGCGTCTCCTCATGACTCTGTCAGCCAATCGCCGGCCGTCGGGTAGCACATCGGTATTGGTCTTAATCTCGGCGAGCCGGCTGCGCAGTAGACCCATCGCATCAGCAAAGGACATCCTGGAAACAGGAGCACCGTCAATAGATAGCAGCTCGTCGCCGACTCTTACATCAGTTTTGTTGAAACAGTACGAGCCTTCCTTCACGGCCTTGACAATAAGACTCCTGTCCGAGCCCCATTCAGTCTCAAACCAAATACCTAGTTCGTCGTCAAACGACGATTCCCCAGTCGGAGGTAACAGAATAGTGTATTGCGGCGATGCTCGAGTTGAAACATGTTTCAGGAGACGAACATCAGTGGCTCGGGATACCCTAAATGTGTGTTCGCCGGGGCTATCAGCTGATATACTTGATGTTAGGTTCCACAATGCTCCTTGTCCGATACGAAGCTGCCGATCTCTCCGCGAGTCTGGTAAATTGAATGGTCGCCAAGCTGAGACGGGGAGACTTGTGATATAAAGAGCGGTCTCACGAGCAGTGGTTCCGTTTGGAAGATCTCCATTTCGCTCGTCGAGTAGTACATTGACTTCCCTACCCCATAGACTCTCATATTGATTTACTTTTTTGTGATCGTTTTTACCCGATTTATGAGAATCGAGCTTCCAAGTTGAAGATCCCTGACCTCCAGACCCGCTCATTACGTCAGCGGTAGGTGGTCTAAAGGATGAGTTGTCCTGCCACAACCGGGCGGGGTAAGAAAGGTGATTGACAGCAATGTAGCGAGGTAATATGTGGACAATTTTTGTGTATCCAGAGAGCGCTCCCGGGGCAGTCTGGACGACAACCGTTAGCTCAAGGGCTCGACCGTCAGCACAGTGCATCCTGGATTCCAGATGGTTAGTCGCCTAATAATTTCATTTATCGGATATTTCATGCTTTCAACAAAAACACTTACTCGACAATCTGAGAAAACCCAACTGACGCCAAACTGAGACCTCTCGACCATTCAGACCGATACTTTGACTGGCCGGTTCCATCATATAATTGAATGCAAAGATTTTTACCGCTGATTGAATTTTCGTGAAAATTGAACATGAAAGCAAGTCTTGCCATCCGTTCAAGTGGCATGTTTTTGTCAACCAGCGCCGATACTTCCTCTGGGCTAAGCGAACATCGCCCAACTGAGCTCGCCAGAGCACCTGGAGTCCCAGCAAATATCGTGCCTCTGTTCAAAGGTTGCACTTTGTCGGACTGGGTTCTGGTAGTTTCAATCCGCCCAGCTTTGCCTCCGTCAATCGGTATCGAACCGTCTTTGTCGTTGCTAAGTACCGTACCGCTGACGAAATGAGTTGACTTGTCTTGTTTGTACCGAAGTGAGTGTTCTGTAGAATTTAGTATCCAAAAGGGAGCAAACACTGATATGCGGCGATGCCCGCCACCTCCACGAATATTTTCAATCTGTAAGGTAAGTTTTTGACCAACTCTGTCCACCACAGCCGTCTCGGATGCACAATCACCAGGGAGAAACACAGCAGTATCAACTCGATATGTCTGACCACCAACTTCATTTGCTCCAGTAGCATCTGTACAAGAAATGGTATGTGAGAATGCGTACAGCTAAGAACGAGATAAACGGATGTCATTTGGAAGTCACCTGTGTCAAGACCAAGAGGATTTGGGACATTTACAAAATGCGACTTTGTGATCACGGACCCGGTTTCTCGCACGTTTTGTATTTTCTGAAGACCTCTTTTATCCGGGGTTTCTCCAAGGGAGGTGAGGGTTTTCCCTAGTTGTTTCGTTACTGCCTTTCCGGCCTTCCCGATCGATTTCAATCCACCCAAATTATCTAAATACAAAATACAATGACGAGGTCAGTCGAACCAGGCCTTTTCGATATCTCGACCTCACAATGCATCATACTTACCTCTGCTTTCATTGGAAGCTTCGGTTCCGTGATGTATAAGTGCACCTTCGTCCACTGGAGTGCAGCAGAAGTGAAGATTGATGAAGAGTAACAGAGGAGCATCCAAGCCCACGGAATGGACGGGGACCTGCTGACCAGGTTCAAGGTCAGCAAACCAGAGCACAGTCCTTCTAACGGCATGCATTATCTCAAATCGCCCCCTTTCGGGAAGGAGATTGACGATTATTATCGGTGCATGGACATTTATGGTGTAGGCAACTGGCCCATGCTGCTGCTCTTCGCGGCGCCCTCTACGAATCGTAGTAGGTTGACGGAGAGGCGTCAGAGGGCTTCTGGTGATTTCGAGAGCATAGCAGAAAGGAGCGACTTCCCTCTCATCTGAACAGCCGACCACTGGGCAAGAAAGCGTAACACCACTGGTCGCACTTGCAAGTACGACTTCATTGCCTTTATGGCTAGAAAAAATTGCAGATGTTTCCGCCACGACCTTGGCGAGTTGGACTGGTTTGGTGCTCAAGTTGATTGAGAGCTCTTTTGTATCGAAACTTTCCGCTGTGAACACTTCGTCAAGGGTCTCGATTTTCGGACGCAACCAAAACGACCCAAGATGATTGCCGGTCTTTCGCAATGCATTCTCGAGAAGCACAATTGGAATGGGAAATATTTTGCCCACATCGATAGTGAAATCGGTCTCATCACCATTGATTCCCCGATCCGTCGGGTCGGGATTCAGGCGGATTCGAAGTGCATGTGTAGTCATATTATGGACGGAGAACAGCGAACGGATCGCAACTTCTCGTCCACCTCTTTCGAGTCCTACTTCAATGAGAAGTTTCATAACATTCGCAAGTCGCCAATCCTCGCGCACTTTCTCTTTCAAAATATTAGAGCGCGGGGATAAGTCGACGAATCGGCGACCAAAATGGTCAATCCTAAGCTTCCGGATCCAGGAGAAGCCAGGAAGCTGTAAATCAACCTGGTGTGACGTTCCGATCTCCTCCTGCCACGAAGATCGTGGGGAATTTTCAAGGCCTGGATATTCGACCTCAACAATTTCCAAATTCTTAATAAGAGAAACTGAAGGCAGTAAGGTCAGTTCCATAGCCTCGGTGTTGTCGAGATAATTAATTACCGCCTTCCCTTTTTCAGTGAATGAGGTGGATCCTCCGATGCGAAAAGCACGAATCATTTGTCCGGTCATGTTTTTCAATGAATACGCAACTCTATCGGAGTCATTGAGACGGGAGGGCCTAGTATGCGCAACAGCAAGATCACCAAATTCTTTAATCTCGCTGAATTGACCTGGTGGCGAAGTTGAACTTCTTTTTTTGTCATGCATATGTTTGCTGTCTTCAGATGCTTCTTGAAAGAGTGCATTGAAGGCATCAAAGCATTCGTCCAAAATCAAAAGCAGAGCACCAGAAATGTTCATGTGAAACGGAACCTCAGACGAGACCGTCAGCCCCAACCCGCGATATCTCGACTTCTCAAACAAAACAGTGAATGAGTACGACTCGAGGAGTGGCTCCCAGCTCCGCGTTAACCCAAATTTGAAGTAATCAGCCCAAATATTTCCCTCAACGAGAACCTGCAGGTCGTTCAATGGTGCCTGACCTTGCACTACAAAATCTTCGGCTCCAAACGTTGATGTGGTCACTCGCGTCTCTGCGACACTCACAACTGTAACGGGAAGATGCGGGCCAAGAACAGGGTCTAGAAGGAAAAGACGAAGATCACCGATGTTCGCAGTAAAAGACATGGTCGACCCCTCTAAAGAATCTGACGTCGTATCTTCTTCTACTTCGCCGTTTGAACCACCTTCACTCGACTCGTCTTCGATCACGTCGATCTCAGTGTTAAATAGTCCGTGTAGAGACGCCCAGGCACGGGGAAGAACATCAACGATGCATGTAATCTCACAAACGTTAGGTCCCAAATTTCTGTGAAGCTTCTTATGCGGTACCAACACCGTCGGGCGCCCTACAACATAGGGATCAGCAAAAACACCGGGGGCTGTCAAACTGCAGGCAGCCTCTGTCGTGTATGGAATCTGTACAGAAACATCTGTGTGGTCTTCTTCCCCGTTGTAGTTGATGCGTAAACCGAACGACAAAGCCTCGATGAGCACACCACCCGAAGTGGGTGCTTTGATATCGGCGGTTGTATTGTCTTCGAAAGACAGAGACATGCACTGACCAACAACTTCCTGCGAAGAGAATGTATCAGCCGAAGAAAACCTGTACCACAGTCCGTCGTGACTCTCTATGACCGAAAAGTCACTTTCTTTACTGCCGGGGGAACATGGAATCTTCAGGCGAGGCTTCCTTAGCCAACATCGAAAGTCCATGATTGAAATAGGATTCTCGGATTGCTGATCACCTCGGTTCGCCGCCACCATCAATTCTTCCTTGATGGCGTTGACACGCTTCATAGCATCGAAAGAGGGGTTGCCGTACGACTCGTCGGCGAAGTACACAGTTACGAAATCAAGAAAGCGAAAAATTGTTGTGAAATCAGACATGACAAGATCAGGGCATTGCATTCCAAGGTTGTAAAGAGACCACTCGGGTCCGATCAAAATCGAAAGCTGGAATCCGAGCGGCAAGTCGTTTTTAAGACGGGTGACATTTTCACAAATACCAAAAAGCGTGTCGGCGAAAGAGAAGGTTCTTTCGCCCGAACGAGACAATGTTATCACATTCTGAAAAGTTTTTGAACTATCAGTCAAAGAACAGTCCAAACTTCCTGCTCCCAGTCTCATGACACCTTGTGTGTCGGAAATGATGTGCACTATAGCACCGACGAACGACAGAGTGATAGCCGACCCATCGGGACAAACTACAGATTTAGCCTGCCTGCAGATTAGCGACATATCTGAGAACTTGATTGCCGTTTCAGAGGCTATTCCAGGAAGGGAGGCAAGAATACTGACAAGATCATCTGTCCCATAGTAGGGAAATCTCTTGAGTACAGCCAAACTGCGAGAATTTCTCTCAAAATCTCTACTGCTGTATGGGAAGAGAACCGGCATCTGCTGCATGTTACAGTACCACACCGAAAGTAGAAGACAAAATTGCGACAGAGACACATCCAACGCGACTCGATTACTAGAATCATCGCGGGGGTCAGTAATCAGCAGTCGCATGTAGGGTACGTAGTCAACGATAATGTCAAGAGATACAGGATTGCACGTCGCTTCAGACCATCGCCTAGAGGCTTTTTCTGTGTTTGTCCAATAAGCTTCATCCTCGGCAGTCTGTGCGCCCAAGGATGCTAACTTGACGTACACGGGTTTGTGGGCCTCGGCGCGACCGTCAATTCCAAAGAAGAAACCAAAAGCAGGACTTTCCAACGATGTGGTTCCTTGTTCCTCTGATTTCATCTCCTCTGGTATGGATGTGAATATCCGAAAACTTCTGAGTTGAACAGCTGTTCTCGATACGTCCTTGTTGTCACTTTTTCCATAACCATCGGTGTATTCACTTGTATCTTCAAATGGGAATAATGGTCCGGTGTCTAAATCATTCTTTTCCGTTGGCATGATAAACGATCGCGCAAGGCGGCTTGGTACAACTATCGCCTCGCTGACTTCAATCGCCACCATCGTAGAGCTTTCACTGTCTTTTGGCATGATGATTGAGCAGTCATGAAAATGCAACGCAAAACGCGTCGTACCTGAGCTGCTCTCTTCTCCTCCTTTTGCTTCTTTCACAATTTCAGTCATTCTTGACCGGAACAACCCAACCCCATATTCGGGATAGTAAAAAAATTGCAAACATTCGTTTAGGAATTGGCGAAGGAAAACTATCCGAATGCCACGAAAGTCAAATTTGAGTTTGGTATTCTTGCCTTCTGGTTCAACATTGACAAGGAGAGGGAGACCTAGAGATGAAGGAGGAACGGAAATGGGCTCAGGGTGTAATTGCCCCGTAGCCGTGAGATTGAGCAGAGAAATCGATTTCGCGCTAACCGTAGTACCCGTGGCTACCTTTTCTCTTCGATTGCCAACTGCCCACATGCAATCGTTCAGGTTAAATCTACAAAACGGAATGAAGCGATCTGACGAGAACAAGGCGGACAGAGCAGTGGTCGAGCACAATATGTGTCGAAGTTGATCATTGCTAGACCGCCCCGGTACCTTCTTTGACTTTGGGATGCAAGCGTAGAGAGGCCCCATGAAGTCTGCAAGTGTTTCGAGAAGATCATCGAACACGTCTTGACAGAACAATATTTCCGCGTCCCCAATTTCGATATCTACCAGGGATTCCACGGCCCTTACATCTATGGAGTCCTCTCCACCCAGGATTGTCAACGACTGGCCCCCCTTGCCAAAAAGAGACGAAGTATCTACATCGAATAGCCTCAAAGAAACTGCTGCTGGAGGGGAACTAGACACAGAGGTCTTGCTAAGGAGTGCGTCGGATCGCGTGTCTTCGTCCTCTTCCCCTACTCCCTCTTCTTGTTCGGCGTCGACTTCTGGTGTTAACCTCAGAATGTGAATTCCATCCCCATTTGTGACAAATATAGCCGGGCAATTTACCATAAGGTGGAAGTCGTAGTAAAGCTTTACACATTGAAGTGACACTCCACTAGGCATATCGAACACAAGGTGATGGTCGACGTTCCCACGCGGATCCATCGGCGTGCTCAACTTGTGAGCAAATACTTGCTGCGTCCTTGACACAGCGGACCGGACTTGCTCCTCTCCAAAATCGTTGGCATCTATATTTGAAGTTTGGGCAGTTGCCATGTCCTCCAAAAAGTTGAGCAGTGCAGTGTTAGCACACTGCCATCCTTCTTCAGTATCGAATCCAATACCCGCCAGCCGATCAATACAAATTTGCATACCAGCTGAAAGCGCCTCACCGTTAGGCCATCCTAAATCAAAACCTTTAACAACATTCAGGAAATCACACAAAAATTCTTCGAATTGAGCTGATTTCGAAAGCATACCAAGTCCAACCATCCCATCGTCTGTGACCAGGGACATTCGCACTCTCTCAAAAGTAACATCAGCAATATAGAGGAGAGACCGTGAAAGCACGTCCAGTCTCGGCTGGCACGGACTTTTTGGTTTTTCTGGGAACGGCAACGATGTATCTTTCGGTACCGATTTCGACAGCAACCGCAAGCGTTTTTCTGACACCCTCACGTCCACTGGCGACACCTCGACAATTACCTCTCTCTTCGCCCTCGTAAAATCGCGTATGGAACCGGAGTTTGTTGTGCCGAATACCTCAACCTCTACTGGCGCTTCGAGGAAACTTATTCCTCTCGGCGTCTCGCCTTCGATGCAAACGTGCATGACTTCGAAATCAACACCATTCGCAGCTACGATCTGATAAAATACGCAAGACAACATTAGTGAATATGGGTAATGATTCAGGCACTTTCATTCCTGACAACTTACCCAATCATATGACAGTAACGAAGAGTTTCCTTCCTCGAACATCTCCAAATCCAACATTTTCAACTTTCGTGTTTTGTTCTTTGCCTTCGATTTACCAGGAGTGTTTTTCCCTTCTCCGGTGAGAGCTGCAACTGTGGTTCCGCTGTAGAATTCGATCATGTCAACATGGAATCTTGCCCCCTCTCTGCTTTTCGTCGGCTTTACGGAGCTTCGGTCGCTACCCCATGAATGGTCATAGTCAATCCCTACGTTACGTTGTTGCACACCGTCGTTCGTTTCTGGAAAAACTAGATCAAAACCTTGGATTCTGATAGAAGAATCCAAAAAGACAAAGGTATTCGGGGCAGCATTCTGGTTTAGAACATGAAGTAGAGCCTCCTCCCTTCCAGTCCGTGGAAGTACATTTGAGGGATACATTGCGGGTGAAGACAGAGGGAATTTCAAGATTTTTGAAACGGCTTCCAGATCCATGCAAGCTTTGACGTGAGCTGAATCGCATTGGATGTAACGTTCTTCGTCTTGGAGTACCAAGCTGAAGCAGAGAGCATCAGCATTCGTATCGCCGCCGACAGATACGTTAGGTTCACCCATAACAGCAACTTCAGCAATCGAAGCAGCGGAGCCCTTTGGCTTGGTTCCAATCGAAAGAAGACTGCCTCCGTTATACCCTGTACCTTCCACACTCCGGACTTTAAGATTCAGATTTCGAGAGCCACCGCTGCGCCCCAACGCAGAGCAAGTCATCCCGGTGAAAACAAGATGTAACAAAGTTATCTCAGGTTCCTTGAATAAGAGGAAGTCGGTAGAATTCATGATTGGAGCAGATGACAGATCTTCGATCTTTTCCGATTTCACCGATATTTCTACTCCGTACTCGTCCTCCCACCCGCGAACATCGTCCGTCAGCCCAGAAACGTCTGTCCCTCCAACCGAGGAAGCTGGGGAATGATTTCCTTGCGACTTTTCGTCTTCGATCAGTAGAAATTCAAGTTTTGATAAGGTGGCAGTGAATGAAAATTTCATGGCGAGATTTTCCGTTTGTGCTTCACTTTGTGCTTGCCGTGCTTTCCGTGTCGCCTTTGTCGCCCGCGTATCAATTGTCATGCCGACTGTTGATTCCTCGACCCC
>Ga0051981_10001502_pt1 | contig 11459 bp, 7 predicted proteins | sample CryGey13umfilter_3_FD_59644 | JGI IMG/M metagenome (GOLD analysis project Ga0051981, IMG submission 59644) | Groundwater microbial communities from aquifer in Utah, USA - Crystal Geyser 4/10/14 3 um filter | ecosystem: Environmental > Aquatic > Deep subsurface > Groundwater | place: USA: Utah... | reverse complement strand
AAAATCTTATTTTTCGACAAAATATAGAATAAGCGCACAAAACCGGATACGTCCCAGAGTAGGAAACGATGTCAGGAGGCGTATGACGTGGTACACCGTTGTCTTCATTTCTATTTTTCTGCCACGCATATCATGAGGCCGATGCGTATCAGAAACGACGTACGCACTGTAGTAGGTACGATAGGTCTAACTGTAAGAGCAAGGTGCTATAGTCAACCGTTGTTATTTTGGACTTGCATTATTCCTTTTTTACGTAATGCGGACACGGACGACGGACGACGGACGACGGACGACGGACGACGGACGACGGACGACGGACGAATGACGGTCGTCGCGAAATGACTACTCCTACCTACTACGATACGGATAGAGATGTACGAATCTCGACCATCGCCTGCGCGCTTTCATGATTCGTGATGGGGCCACGAACGGAATCAACAGCAAATAAGACCCGGCAGGCTCCGCGTTCGAAAGGTTCACCGCTAGTATTTTTTGGCGACTTTTTTAGAACGGTTTTAGAGTAGTCAACATGACGTGATCGCACGCCCACATGGCAAGAAGAAGTCGACTGGAGTCTTGCTTGTGCAATATATTTGCTTACAGTTGCTGATACTAACGGAAAGGGGTTGTGGCGACGACACCAAAAATATCATTGTGAGAATATTCCCAACACAGCAGCAGCAGTAGCAGCGATAGTAGCTACTAGCAGTATCAACACAACAAAGCACTGGTGGGACGACAACAACTCTGTCTGTCTTTTTTTATTCTTAACCATCGTCGTACAGTAGCACAATTTCATCATGTCGGTAGGTTTGTTGTTGTGAAAGGGTTTCGTTGCGTGTACAGTAGAATAGTGAAGAAGTACCTCGTTTCAAGGGGATTGGGATCGTCGTGTTGAGTCCATCGGGGTCCCAAATAGAGAAGTCGATTGTGGTCTTTAAGTCTTAAGTCGATGTATTTTTTGGGGGTGGGGGGCCACACGAAATATTATTCTTTTTGAAATGCCACGATCTCGTTTTGCATTCTTCATTACTACTCCAGTATTTTATTTTTGGAGAATATCTGCCTGGTTTTTCATGTGCATCCGGGGCCGTCTCGAGTTTTCAGGCACTTCGGAGACAAGGAGCTTCGCTGTGGACCGTGATGAGACGCACCACGATTCGCCAATTCTACACATTTGAATGGCTAAAGACAACCGCCGAACACTTGCCTTTTCAACTCACAAGAATCGCCCACCTTATCATGGATGACTGCAACGCTGGAAGCGGATTGGATCCCATCTCCCCCCTCGCCTGGCATTTCTCCAGTCCATCTCCCTTCATCAACACATCCTCTTCTGGATCATCCCCGCTGTACAAAGATTTCAAGTCGCTGATTCTCACACCGTCTCTTTTCCCCTTCCCTTTGTCTCCTACACCGTTACGATCACCTCCGGCAAAATCTATGCCACGATATGTTACGATGCAAAACAAACATCAATATCAACACCGGCAACAACGACCACAGATCTCTGCGGATAAATCACAAGATTTGAATATTCTGAAACTTCTCGGTGAAGGGTCCTTTGGTGCCGTGTACAAGTCGATTCATAGACCCACCGGCGCCGTCGTGGCGGTGAAAATCATCCCCAACGCTGGGGGAAGCGCCAGCGAAGATGAAAAAATTAAAGGTGAAATCGATATTTTATCCAGATGCGATTCCCCATACATTGTCGGGTATTGCGAATGCTTCATCAAGCCCCCGACTGAAAAACCGGGAGAAATGTGGATCGTGATGGAATACTGCGAAGGAGGCAGCGTTACAGATTTGATTGAAGCGAGCGGAGGGTATCATTTACCGGAAGATTGTATCCGTTCGGTTTGTGCCTCCATTGTACTCGGATTAGAATATTTACACGGAGTGGCGAATGTTTGTCACCGTGATATCAAATGCGGCAACGTCCTTCTGACCAGCGATGGGCACGTCAAACTAGCAGATTTTGGTGTCTCGGCTGAGCTCACCAATACCATGAATAAGCGAAAAACCGTGGTGGGGTCGCCGTATTGGATGGCACCCGAAGTCATTCGTGAATCGCACTACGATGGACGTGCGGATGTGTGGTCGCTGGGTATTACACTAATCGAAATGGCCGAAGGTGCACCTCCGCATGCAAGTCTGCATCCCTTGCGTGCGATCTTTGTCATCCCCACAAAACCCGCACCCACTCTCGCCGATCCAGATATTTGGTCTCCCGAAATGCTAGATTTTGTGAGATGTTGTTGCCAAAAGGATCCAAGCCAAAGACACGATTCCGCGCTCCTCAGTTCGCACCCGTTCGTGAAGCAAGACGTTATAGCCTTGCGATCGATGCACCGGGGCTCGGCGTCGACTGCTAACGCCGACGCTCGTTCGAAATATCGAAAGATGGCAGCCGCGAAAGATCGTAAACCAGGCCTGAGTCCGATTTGCAGAGTCATGGAAAAACTTTCTCCACGGATGAACGTGGTACGCGAGATACGCGGGAAAGAAAAGACCGAAGGCGACGGAACCGGCGATTCCAACGGAACCGGTGCTGGCTCAACTTCGAATAAAAATAACAGCGCGAGTCCATTAGACATGTCGCAGAATCACAGTGTTGATATGGGGTCAAATTCATACAATAGCCGAACTAAGACGCCACCGATGGGAGCATTGCAGCCCGACGGAACGAACGCAAACAACCCGGCCACTAATCTATTCACACCTGACTCCGATCGATATCGCGCCTTGTCATTGGTAGACTTGGAACCTGAAATAGCAAACGATAAGAGACTGCTGGAAGATCTTCAGAAACTGTCAAAAACGTTTGAGACGAGTTTGGCTTCCCTACAAGCTGCTCATGAAGTTGCTCAACAAAGACTTATCGCCGAAGCCAGACTGCGGAATCATACTCCACTAGATGTGAGTGCACTGATGGAAAAGGCTGCTTTCCAACGTTCAAGCGAAGAAAGTGCAGACAACGCAATGAAGGACGCTATAACTGTTCCAGCCATACGGTCCTTCGTGGAATCCCTTGTCTCCAAAGACGAGCTGGACTCTCCTCGTAATATGGATACGTTACGCACTCCCAACGTGTCAAACCTCAAAAATGCAGCACGAGTAGGATCTGGTTCTCCAGACTCCAAAGACGAGCCCAGTCTGGTCCGAGACCCGTCAACGGAAGAATCGACCGCCACGGAGAAATCCCGACTTAACGGATTGAACGAAGACCAGGATGTGACACCTGAAAAACATGTCCGCCCTGAACAGTTTCTTGATAACAAACAACCTTTGGAGGTTGTTTGATTACGATTTCCTCGACGCGCCTTCTTCACTAACAGTAAGACAACCCAAAGCGCGATGTCTCGAGTAACTCTACGGTATTAGCCTCGTCATTTTATGCCAGTAGAAACACTTATATTGTAGAGATTTGTCGCATTATGTTGGTAGTTAAGGTTTGCACATTGGGCGAAGTTCGCCTAATCTCGTACAGTGCACTTACTCGGTAATCCAAACTTGGTTTCATCTCGGGGCAGGTTTCACTGTTTGTTATGATAGTCTGCAACGAGAACTCATGCAAAGTTGCAAATATGCGCCCGGACCCAACACATGTAATTGGAGTTGTTCCTTCAGCGCTTAAAGAAAATGATTGTGCGTGCCATCTTGATACTACTGTCTGAGTAGAATGCAACCCACCAACGCACCGTCTGTGGAGCATTTTTAACAGCTAGGTGAGAACAGGACTACTATTTTGGGTCGAAAAAGTAAATTTCAACAAAGACGTCTAATCTTATTTCTTCTCTGTCAGCTAAAGTTCATCGTGTCCCTCTTCATCTTCCATTTCGTCGTCGGGGACAGATGCTTCAAGTGCCTCGATATCCTTATACTTGATACCCACTGTTGCGAGAGCAAAAGTTTCGAACGGAATCACATGTTAGCAAGGGCCATAAGAAACGTACAGACATGAGATGACTCGACTTACAAGTATTGAAGCTATCCCATGGATTCTCTTCGTCAACTCCAAGTCTGATCCACTGCGCGATTGATGATGAAGAGGTTAGAAGATCTCATTATTTGTGCGCACTCAGCCACATGTACAGTCGTCAGAACCCCTAAACGAGCTATTTACCTGGGTTACAATCTTTTTCTCTCCTTCAAATACTGGACAACCAGAGTGTTCTGTGAATCCAGTATCCATGGTCAAAGTTTTGGGATCTATGTACGAAAAGAAGATGGCACTGAAATATTTATGTGAGTAATCATGTCATTAAATGTGAACACGCAGCCATTGTCCCTATCTAGTTTCGACTTACTTTCCCGATTCCGGCTTGACATGAACACCGCTGTTGCGAAAGTTGGTGTGACCGCCATCATCGGCTACTGTACAATACCTGAAGAAGAAGAAAAAAGCAAGTGAGAGTCGGGGACCTACTCATGATTTTTAAAAAAGGATAGTCGAAAAAAGTTCGTACATCACCATAGTGGCCATGCGCGTTCCTGATTTGTGTGGTTGGCCTGTACATTCCCCGTCGCAGTGAGGTGTGTAACGGTCCGGTTCTTCGTCGTTGCGGCCTCGTCCGAAGTACTGGATACTCATCAAATCTTCCTGTCCCTTTTCGTCGATACCGAGGCCAAGGACATGATTGGTGTAGTCATAGACACGACGAGAGAGTTGAGCTATGTGGTCTCCTTGTGCTTCCAGGTCCCATGGGACCTTGATACCGGCTTGCATGGCCTTTCGGTTCTCCGACAAGCGCGATCCACCACGTCCATCGGCGACCGTAGCTTTGTGAAGTTTTGGATTCGCTTGGTCCTCCATGGCTTTGCATTCTTCTTCCGAGATAAAATATTCAATCACATGAATCTGTGATGCCGGACGATCGTGTTTGACATGGACTGTGCGTCTTCTACCCCTTTTATCGATCCAAGTGCTGGTTGAGACATCTTCCGTGCTTTCCAATTTCTCATCGATACAGGTATAGTTTTCCAACTTTTCGGCAATAGATTTACGGACTCTTTCCTGAAATCCAATTTCTTCGTTGACTTCCTCCAAACGCGAAGCGACGCCACCTTCGACGCACACTACCAAATCTTTCATGGCTTGGTCCACAATCGATTGATCATTCTCGGCGGATTCCATTGTCTTTCTGGCGATAGCTTGGCACTCATCCACCAGAGTCGTCGCTTCTTTGCGCGCCTTGATTTTGTTATCCACAAAATTTGCTTCGAAATCTTCCGTAATGATCACAAATTGATTGTCATTTTCCGAAACCGTGAAAGACGTTTCGCGGCAAATGCTATCCGGGGCCTTGCGACAGGTATTTTCGTTCCGGACGGGTAATTCTACCACGGCAAAGGAATGTCCCACGAACGAATCCAGGTTGAATTCTGCGCCGGGCATAACATCTGGTTGACTCATAAGAACGCGCTCACCGGTTTCGGGGTGTATCCACGAGATGCTGACCTTACTCGGAGTCCGATTCATGACTTCAATTTTGCGCTTCGTATCACGGGCGCTTGCGAGAACAGCCAGGAAGCCAAGCAGAATCAGATTTCTCCACATGTTGTTGATGATGATGTTGCCGTTCTGTTTGATATGATTCGATAGCAGAGACAGAAAAACACTGAGTAATGATACCCCAAGATGGAAAGTGACCCGAACAAAGATATGGGGTTGTATCACCAGCAGGGGAGCGGGGGTTTGCTGTCGGGGAGATGCGAAGGGGGAAAAATTGCCATGTGGTCATTGCCGAAGGCCGATTCGTTCTTTGCTGCTGCGACGATCAAGGTGCGCGCTAACAGTAACACAACCGTACCATGTATCCGTTGGGATTTTTCAATATTTTAAACTCAAATATTTATGGCTTTTCCACGTGGAGAGCCGGAAGCGGAAGACGGCACGTCACAAATAAAATCAAAAATCTCCGCTTACTGTTACAGTTAGATTGTGACGACAACCTGAACTCATTTTCTCTCTTTTTGCCTCGGACCTCCCTGTCTTTACGTTCTAGTGGCGGCATGGTACGGCAAAGGAGCATGATACGGCTAATATTCTTGGCTCTATCATTGAGCTTCAATCATTCAGCTAATGGATTTTTAGGCGGACCGTTCAGATCGAGGATAGGGGTTCATTGTCAACGACGAACCGTCCGATCCATAACCACACAAGGCAACGACAACGACAACGACAACGATACCGCTTCCATCGGAGGACAACGCGAGGATAAAAGCGTTGTGGGAAAGACGTTTGCAGATCAAGCTTCTAGAAGAGAGTATATTGTATCCAGTGTCATCACTGCAGTATCGGGTCTGATTGTACGCCCTGACGCGGCGTTAGCCGAGTACAAGCCAGCAGTGAGGCCAACGGCATACCGCGTCGATTCAACGATTCCACCCTCTCTGTTGCCCATCGCTGACAATAAAAAGAACCGGATATTGGCTGAATTGGGGAAAGGATCCGGTACAGATAAGGATGCTGTCTTTATCGATACGGTGAATCTCAACAATGTACTTAACAAGGCCGTATTTGGGACTATCAATGCCGCCTCGACCGTAGGCAATCCCAGGGAAAGTGTCAACGGACCTGGTTTCGCTAGCTTTGTGTGCATGGGACTGCCCAGTGAAAAATCAGAGAAGGACATCAAATTAGCACTCAACTTACTTGAACCGATTGTGAAGCAGAGAAAGGGCATGTCAACCGCCATCGGATTGGGAGGAGTGCCCTACAGTACACAAACTACTTTGGACGCTTATACGAAAGGAGACATCAGCCTCGATGAGCTCGTCAGTAATCTACAAAACGCTGGTGTCGATAACACAGATACCGAGCTATACAAGCCTTTGATAGAATGGACGAGAAAGAACAACTTGAATTTGATAGCCCTGGCGCCTGAACGAGAGGATATCGAAACAGCTCGCAAACAGGGTTTGCAGTTTGTCGATTCGGAACGACGATCATCCTATGTTGTTGACCCCGATGGATTCATCAGTTTGACACAAGATCCTCGTTTCAAGATATACACTGATCGTTCCCTACTGAAAGACTTCTCACCGCGCAGTGATAAGGAAACAGCAGGCAACTTTTACGCCGAGCGTATTCTGGTGCACGAAGCCGGTGCCACTGCGGCTGCGAAGTACGCCAGTAGTCGTCCAGATTCTTTGGTAGTGTCGATAACACCCGTCAATGACGTTCGCTTTTTGAATGGAATCAATGGTCGTATCCCTCGTGTCTTTTCGAAACAACGACCAGACGACGGTAAGGTAACAGAAAATTATGTGACGACTATTCTGCTCAATCCAACTGCCCGTGATACGCTCAGTAAATCCAACTACATTCGCCTTGAAATCGGTACATCTCCCGACATTCTGGATTACCAAACCAAGGTGGCTGATTACCTGTGGTTTTCCTCCTCCCCGAAGGTGAATCAAATTCCACGTCTCATGAACTAATAAAACGTATGAGTAGCAGTCCGAAACATAACAAAATAAACTATCACTAAACGCCGTAGATCGCATATTCCAGGACAATTTTTTTTGACAGAGTAGAAGAGAAAATGTATTATTGGAACATGAGCTACCTACACCACGGGAGGTCCGCCGCCCTACCAGCGTCTACTCCCACGCATTTACTTACCGCCATCCACGGGGTTCCCGTGGGTTATATTGTGATCCATCGGGACGCGCTCGCTGCTGACCATTATTTGATTTCGAACGTTGGTGAACCATTCGCGGTGCAGCACTCTGAGCTCGTCTCTGTTTTCCGGACTGCTGGTCTCTGTTTCTCCGAAATCCCACGCGTTCCTCCTCTTCCATTACCATTTCTACTTCTTTTCTCGCCAAGTCATCGTCACGACTAAGTTGTTCGACATTGGGTCGCCTGCATTCTTCGCCAATATGCCCCGATTGGCCGCAATTTCCACAAGAAACGCCTTCGATACTAAAAAACCACTTGGGTTCCTGGCACAGGTAATGACCTTCTTCTCCACAGACCATACAAATACCTTTTGATGACACGGAAACAGCGTCACGATAGGATTGACGACAATTCATTTTGTTGTGCCCCCGTTGAAAGCACACGGTGCAAATCAACGGTTGTGGCATCCCTCGCGCCATGTTGCAACTCCGTGATACGTGTCCCGGAATTCCACAATTGAAACAAATCGCTTTGATGGGGCAACTTCGTAATTCATGATCGATACCTGCGCATATGGGGCATGGTTTGGCGCGTGCTGGGTTGGTGCAATCGGTTTCTCGGTGCCCAACCTCTCCACATCGATAACATTTTGTCGAAATATCCCTGGTATAGTAACGTGAAGACATGTTCCCTACCGAAGGACGCCCTCGAGTACCACCGTTTCCACCGGAGCTGGCAAGTTCCACTCTCAGGGGACGTCCGTCCAGTTCCGTGAGCCCCTCCACACAAGCTTTCGCCCCTTCTTCTGAATCGAAATAAACAAAGGCTCTTCCTCTATTCCTTGGAACGTCGTCTTCGAGTGTTTCCCCTTCCATGTCCAAATCTACCTTTGTGACCGCTCCATATGTTGTACACGCCTCCAAGAGATCAGTTTGACGCGTCGCGTAATTGAGATTAATGATTCTGACCTTGCAGCCTTCTCCATTGTTATTCTCATCCGTGTCTTCCACGGCAGTATTTATCGCCACACTTGAATTAGGAGTACCTTCATGTAGATCTTCAGTGTTGTTGTTTTCGATATCCCGATCGATTGTCATGTGTACCCCCCGGGCTTTATCAAAAGCCTTCTCTCGTTCGCCGAATGCTTTTAAAAATTCGTCATTGAGTGGTATTACTTGTGGAGGTTCCACCAAACCACGCGGTCTATCGGGATCAAATAAACGTGCCGCCCATTTGGAGAGACGTCCTTGTGCCATTTCTTGTATCCTTTTTTGTTTACCATTTTCTATGCGTTTTTTAGCATCCCTATCATGATATTCGTCCCCCGGGGACTCGTCTTGGGACATGTCTGATGAGGTTCGCTTCCGTACAGCTGGCTTTTTTGTCGACACATGGTCATCGTCCTCGTCATCAACATCATCGTGATTACTCGGCATGGTTTCCAATAATTGACGTTTGATTTCATCTGCCAAACCTGACTCGCATGTCCCATCCGTCGCCACGGACCAACCACGTTGTCGGGCATCGTTCTTGTTGTTATCACCTGTTTTTGTATCCATTATTTATTCGATCAACTCTCAGCCTACAGTTAGTGTACAGTGAATCGTCTTTTTTTTAAAACTAAAATCTCGAGCTTTCGAGCAAACTTGCTACCTACTCGAATCTTCGACAGGGACTCTTTGTCCCAACTCCCAACCACGAAAACGTCCTTGGGCTGATGATGATGGTTCGTCGTTGTTGTATGTTGTTGCGTTGTCGTGTTTGGTGTGTCGTTCGGTTGGCAGGTGCGGATTGCATCGGAGATCCGAACTTGGTGTACTAGAAAACGCCGAACTCCGAATCAAATTGGAATTACATTTCATCCTTATCCGTTTTGGACTTGAGAAAACAATCGGCTACGGGACCAAAACCTCTACATGCCTACAGCTCTCCCCCTGTGAGGGGTTTGGACACCAGGCGAGGGACAGCGAGTACAAAAATCGGCCGAACAGTCATCTCATCATAAAATACCGAATGACCATGACAGTGTCCATGAATCAATATACTCTTGTGAAGAAGACAGCTTATGTTGTCGTTATTCTTGGTCTTATATGGGTAATTGGCGACCAAGAGTTCTCCGTCTTCAAAGCCTTAGAATATCACGAACCCAGTGCACGGATCTTTCGAGGGCTCTTACAATTTAACCTCGTCATTTTCGGAGCTGCTTTTTCACTCCTTGTTTGGTCAAAATACATCAAGCCAACGATTACTGCAGAGCTTTTATTTGCTCCAGTTTTTCCTGATTCGACTCCTGATGTTTCTGCTTCTTCTTCCTCTTCCTCATCATCGTCGTTTTATTCTTCTGTTGACTTCATCGATGACGAAGAACAAGACTTAACGGAGGTCCCTCCTCCGGAAGAAGAACAAGCCATGGATGCAGCATATGCAAGCGATGGAGAAATCACCCCTCCACCGTCAAAACGCGATAATCGTCAACAACCTACTCTACCGACTGCTTCGTCAATCGCACACATTGCCCTGGATCTATTGTCAACAATTTTGATTACACTGTTCCTGTACACATTTGCATCGTCGTCGGCGAAATCAACTGGATTATGGCCAATCTTTGCACGAATTGCGGCTCCCACTTTTCCTCTTCTCTTATTCGTATACCTCTCCTATAAATTGGTATTCCCATGGAAGAAGCGAAAGGCGTTTATTCTGGTACTCTACACAACATTTTCGGCACCTTGGTATCCAGTGACTTTTCGTGACGGATTCATCGGTGATATTCTGACATCTACGGTACGACCCTTACAAGACATTTCCTTTACCATCCTGTATATCCTTTTTGGACTACGGAGCTGGTACACGGCCGACTATCAACACACTTCCTTCATCAATAGCGCCGACGCCAGTGTACCAGTCATGGAACGATCATGGTTGCTCCATACAATTGTTTTGCCCATGTGCATGGTGAGCCCACTGTGGTATCGTTTCTTACAGAACCTGCGCCAAACGAATGATAATCGGCGTCGATGGCCGTACTTGGGTAATGCTCTCAAATACTTCGTCGCGGCACAAGTTGCCATGTTCGGAGTATTCCAACCAGCGCACAAGGAAACTTGGACGTGGCTCGCTAGCTTTGTACTTGCTACACTCTATCAAGTGTGGTGGGATGTATTTATGGATTGGTCACTTTTAGAGCGTAAGCATGGTAGCTGGCAACTTCGTGAGAAACGTCTTTATCCAAAGAAGTGGGTTTATTGGAGTATCTTTGGTATCAACTTTGTTTTGCGCTTCTGCTGGACACTCAGTTTTTTGCCATTACGCTACTTGGACGCGGCGGGTGTGTTGACCAATAATTTCAAGGGGGATTTAAATGCTTTCTTTGGACCTACCATTGCCGCGGCTGAGATAATCCGCCGTACACTATGGGGGCTTTTGCGTACGGAATGGGAAGCTGTTCAAGTCGGAGGAATTTCTATTTTGAAAAAGTTGTCAGATGATGAATTGAACGATGAGCAAAAGTCGAGCTTGGATGAGGAGGAAGACGACGATGATGTTGAAATGATACCAATGAACATGCAAGGAGTTGGAGATACGACAATACCTTTGTCAAGTAAAGCTTTTCCCAGTCTGGTTGACATGTCCAGCATGAATCCGGTTCAAGTCTTTCTTGAATTGGGACTCTACGCAGCAACATTTTGCGCAATCGGTCTTGTCGCTGCAGCCCATCGCGGCACTCTTTAAACCACAATCACCGACGCTTGAATCCATCGCTGTATACGAAATATATTTTGCAAAAGTTCCTTTCTTCTTCATCAATTCATTTCAGTCCTTTTTTTTT
>Ga0051981_10001491_pt1 | contig 11488 bp, 7 predicted proteins | sample CryGey13umfilter_3_FD_59644 | JGI IMG/M metagenome (GOLD analysis project Ga0051981, IMG submission 59644) | Groundwater microbial communities from aquifer in Utah, USA - Crystal Geyser 4/10/14 3 um filter | ecosystem: Environmental > Aquatic > Deep subsurface > Groundwater | place: USA: Utah... | reverse complement strand
GCTCTGTGGGCGGTGATGATGGTAATGACGGTGAGGAAGAAGAGGGGAAGGAGGAAGAGAAAGATGAATGGCCTCGGGTTCCCAAACGAACCCGTTGCCAAAAGTGTTGCTGCGACTATCGCATTGTACCCCGAACTCGCAGAGAGAAGCTTCTTTTCTGGTCGTTCCGATGTACTTTGGGTTTCATTGTTGGCCTTTACACTTTTTTAGTTATGATCATGATTGGTAGCCGTGCCGAAAACCTGAACGCACAAGAAGCCCCCAGCACTTCCCCCTACTTCATTACCGATTTGGTTTGCGCATTCAACCCCCTGGATACGTCGGAACCTTTTCAAACGTTTAGCAGCATGCAAGATGCCGAGACAGTCGGTTGGAAAGTGGCTCATTGCGGAGCTTGCGGGTTTTGTTCGAACATGCCGGACATTGAGACCTACGTGGAAACCCGCAAGACGATTGCTAAATCGGCAAAGCAGTGCGGGCCAGTGAACTTTCTGGGCTCCTTTGACGACTTGGTCGATTGTTTGCAAGGGAAAATTGACTTTTCGAATGACTGTACCATTTGTTGGGCCGAAAACATGCGCAACACGGGGCGCGACTGTCTCTTCACGTGCATACATACCTTATTCACCGGCTTCATGGCCAGCAACAACGTCGCGGGTGCTGGAACCAATGGATGGTTGAATCATTGTTTATACTGTGACGAAAAGCTGTCCGGGCCAGCCTTTGCCACCTGTTCCGGCGTTGCGAGACGGCGATTAGGAATCGTCAGCGAAATTGAGCGCAACCCGGCTGAACAGTGCCGCAAAGTAGATGTCGATTGGGTGAATGTGGACTTTGACAAATTGCGCACGAAACGTTAATTCTCGGCAGATTCTAGAAAACTGTTGAAATATAGTTGTCTGATGAAATATTGAATGGCTGTTTTTAGCACAGCTTTTGTTCGTAAGCGACTAAGATCGGACCGCATTTCCTTAGTGGCGTCCGAAAACGCAATGAACCCAGAACCTGGATTCATTCCGACCCCTTCGTAGCCGCTATGAAATTGTGTCCATAACGTCCGTGCTTAATTGCGACGTCATGTAAAAATAAATAAATCGGCCGAGCCACAATCTCCGTGCCGCTTGTCGCTTCTACAAGCTTGATGTCGATGTCTCTATCAATGACCAGTCGGATCCGCACACTTTCGTAGTAAGCAGGAATATTACCTACGGATAGAGTTTCTTCTTAATGAATTTGTTTCTGGAGGGTAATCACTGCCGTGACAGCTTTCTCTAGTTCCACCCCAATCAAACCTGTGCGACAACAAGAAATGGAAAACATCAGCCGGTGGCAATCATCGTGTACCAAAGATACAAGAAACCCTTTCTCGACGGGATCTGAACGATATTGTGATGATACCTCGGAAATCGTTTGGGTTCCCGGAAGGCGCAACTTTGTAACGTAAACGCGACCCCCGACTTTTAGGACCCCGGGCCAATAAACGGTAATGTTGTCACCTCGCGCCTACATCTCTACTTCTCAAAATCACGCCAATGTAATTATTGTTATTATTGATGTTCAAATTGACGAGCAGCCCAAGAAACATGGCTTATCAGCAACATTCTATAATTTTCCGAACTTTGAAGGCGATACGACCAGCGTCGTCGATTGTCTACCTGCATTTTGAGCACAACATACAAACTTTACTTCGCTATCGTTTCTAATCCTCTATCTTTTACCTATCAATCTTGAACGACACGCATTCCTTCGCAAAATTCGATTTCTTCTAACGTCGACCCGAGGCTGCGGAACGAATGAGTGTGACCAAAGTCGACACGTGTGAGCCATCTTTGTGATTCTGTCGTACTTGCGCTTCGAGCAAGTGCTGCTTCCACCAGGCCCGTCCCCTTTGGTTGACGACACCCGCAGCCCCGTAACCAGGTAGAATACGTAACATGCGCGCTCCCGTCACCGATACTAGACCACTTCGCCACGCCGCCAACATTTGACCCATAGAATGTTCCGCGGATGCATTGTACAGAGTCAAACCCCATAAATGCAACGGTCCCGCAACCAGTTGCGCCGCCACGGGTGTGAAAAGTTGCGACACAGTCGAGGACGATGCATGAGACCATCCTGTCATGTCTTGTACCAAAGGTGTGACATAAGCGGGCAATACGAAACTACTGCCGATGACCACCCCATCACGCATGATCCAAGCAAGGTAACTGGCAGTCGGAACGGAACGCGGTGACAATCCAAACATACGTGCATAGGCTCTGTCCTTGACCAGAGATGCAGCCGAGTTTACCAAGGTAGTCCCCGCCACGAGGAACGTATTATTAGGAACTTTCTTTTTGACTGGTTTGGAGTAGTCCGCATTGCGATCCGCCGATATACTGGCTTGTTCGTTCCACGTTTTCATGGTGTTCGCTGTCGTGTATGTCGCCGCGTACGTCAACCACATCCAACCAAAGGTCGGTGAACGAAAGTAGCTGACAGGATGACTAAGTATACTGGCCGCGGTTCGTTTCATGCTATGCAAAATGACACCGCGTTCTCCGCTGCGAGCAGACTGTTCCACAATGGCTTTATCTACCACCGTCAGAGCCGGGGCGACCGCAGCCGTGACCGAAAGTGCTACGAACACATCTCCCATCCACAATTGCGGAAGCAAAGGATTGGACAGTCCCACAAGAGAAGGTGTTGCGTGACTAGATGATGACGACGCCTCCGGTGCATGTGCTACCCGATGTGTTGTTGATTGTCGTTCCGTTGTACCCCATGTGGACGGTGTCACGCACGTGGAAGGTTGAGTAGTCGTCGTCGTCGTCGTCGTCGTCCCTCTTGTCATCAACATGGATGTTACAGGCGCCGTTGCCGAAACCAGGGTTGGTTCTGGTTGTCGTGTACTCTTTCGTTCGAGGGACATTCTTCTTGAGAAGAAAATGAGAAGGAATCGGAGTACAGGTGAAAATGTGAGACACAGGCATCCCCCCTTATTTAAAAGAAATCTCGACGCATAGTCGCCACCCATATCACCGGATTATTTTCAGGCAGAGAGCCATTGCGCCCAACACCCTCACGTCGACACGATACGCACTCACTTTTGTCTTCTCTGTTCCGGTCGGCCTAAATTATACACAAATCATCGCAACCTGTACAGGACTTGTTTACCGCAAGGGAAAAAAAAAGAATTCATACACACAGAACGTTGACGTGTTGCAGAATAAAAAGGCCACAGAAGAACAAATGCCGAGAGAGTTCTCTCCAAGGCGAGAGTTCTCATCTTTTCTACTAGTATAATAGGAACGAAAGAAGTGTGAGCTGATCGGAGCTGTGTGTCGCGTTACGGTGAGGAGCGTTAATGTAACTGTAAGATTGCCGCTATCAATATTTACGTTATCTCAACTTCCCCAAAACAACCTGGAAACCTGCACCTGCTCACGTTTTTTGATGGTATCACCGAGAAGCAGAACTCGCAAAATCGTAGAAGAAAAGAAGAGGAAAGATGCGGCATTTCGTATTTCGGAGACACAACGACGCACACCCTCCCTCCCAGCCCCTTAACTCTAAGTCCATGATGGACACGATCTCGTGTTGTTGGCTAGAGTACATCGAGCAGCGTAGTAGTGGCTCTCATCAAGACAAGGAGGAACGTGTTAGTCAAACACTGGGATATCTAAAACGATGAGGACGACGACCTCGAGGACGAACGCGATTGCGTACGCGCTCCTGGCGTGCCTTGTTCAACTACCACATACGATCATGGCATTGACGCTACAGCAACAGCGGCATCAAAATGACGTTTCGGATACAACACATACTGCTTATTCCGTGAAGAATCGCCGACGCATAGTCCTCGGTTCTTTTCTTTCTGCATCGTTCACAATGAAACTCATCTCCCCTCCATCCGCCATCGCGGCAACTATGAAATCATCGTCTCTGGACTCGACGATGATAGATCAAGACGAATCAACCAACAATCGGACTCTTGGAGTGGAACGAATGGCAGATGCCATCAATGATGGAATCAAAGAGACGGGATGGCCCGTCACGGGCAACGGAAGGCCTCAATTGTTCAGTAATAATTTTATTTTCACGGATGCTACCATGAAGCAAAACATCAGAGGGTACGAAGCCTACTGTCGCTTTGTTAGACAACAATATTCCCACCATGATGCAAAATTTGAGCTGATCTGCTGCTCGGTGACCGGACCCTATGCCATATCGGCGCTGTGGCGAGTTACGGAAATCCCACCAGAATCATCCAAGCTCGTTCAGTCAGAGTTCACGACCAATCCCGAAGACGGTCTTGTTGTGCGACAAGTCGACACGGTGATCCAAACAGGAGACATTCCATCTTGGGAAATGCTTCAGATGCGATGTAATTGGTATACTTGTAATCTACGGTCTTAAAATTTTCATAGCCGTTTGCTTTCATATTGCATATCATCCAATCCCCCAAGGTTTCGTTCTATATGCAACTTGCTCCAAACAAAGGTAGGAGAGCCCGTTCATCGCATCGCTTTCTTTGTGTATCAGCGAGAACGTACCCCGTCAATGACAGCACAACAACTGAGTAACGTGCTGATATACGTAGCTGGGAATATTCGAGAGGAAAATATCATGGAGTACTCGTCAAAGAGTTTCACCCCCATTTTTGGGACAGAGACCGTACAGCGATAGTTTCGAAACAACGTAGACGTGCCGCTAACGTAGAGGGATAAAATTGTCTCCGATACTTTCGAAGAAAACGCCGTGGCGCGTATTGGTCATGAAACAATCCAAAACCAGAGCACGCACACAGTGGACAAGTGAGAAATCACATCCTCTGCCCCTCCCAAAAAAAAAAGATTACAACGCCGTCAACAATTTCCGATAGGTCGACAAAGCGGGCCGTAACTCTTTCAGCAGTCCCGTTGTGAGACGAAAGGAACACCGTCCCGCCTTTTCGGGGTTTGCAACACCGAATACCTCTTCTGGTTGCCAATGCCAAAGGAAGGAATCAACGTCGTTGGTTTCCATGGTAAGAACTTGCAAGCGAGTCTTATCTAGCGTAAAATTTTGTACCGTGTGCTCGTGTGGCGTGTAAACCTTAACGGTGGCTGTGCTGGAATTGTGATGGACATAATATTCGTCTTGATCGCCCGTGTCCGTGAGGGATCGACTGACGCGGTAAGCACCCGTAATCTGTCGATCAATAATAAATGCCATGAAATGCCAAACATCTGTGGAGTTTTCATACACACAGGCTTCGCAAGCCTCGCGTACGCGAATCGTACGCTTGTGTAGAAGCTTGTTGCACATTTGATGAATATAAGACAACAACGTTCGAGTAGGCTCACGAAAGGTTGTCAACAACAGAGTCCTGCGCTTGGGATCCGCCTGTTGGCATGTATGTACCACCTCCAAAAACTCGTCGTCAAACATTTGCCAGGACGAGAATTTGAGGTTACAAAAGTCTTTTGGATTTTCAAAGAATCGTTGCCGTAAACGTTGATGGCAGCAGGTGTGCATAACCTCTTGACCGAAGATAGGAAACAAAGCTTGTTCCAAAGTTGTACCACCGGTTTTTGAGACGTGATGATACATGACATGACAATGTGGATCGATGGTGCAACTTTGAAAGCGAGCGATAAATCCTCTGGGATCGCGGAGATAATTGAGCGGCGCACCCTTCAATTCTGAAACATCTTTAACCCATTGGGATTCAGCCGTTGCTTCTTGTGATGGATCAATAATGGCAGGCGGATGAGACTCAGTCATGGGATTACTTCCAGAAGTCTCGACTGGTTGGCATTCTAAATCGAGAATCTTGTTGCTTCCATCGTCCATCCACACCGCCAAAATAGCTCCCACGAGAATCAGACACACGGATTGCCAAGTTGAGATTCCCATGGTGTCTCTCTGATACTATTGAAATATAACTAGGACCGCTTTGTTGCTTAAAGGGGTATTCCTCCCATTGTCTCGGTTCATTCGACGTAACGAGAGTTCTGGCTTCAATTTTGTGGTGTGACCCACTCGGTCATTTCTCTTAGTTGGTGAGCACTACTGTGAGCGATACGTTTTTGTGCAAACAAGATCAGGGATCACGAAGTAAACCTTCACACCCGTCAGCTTGCAACAACAACCAGGGGGATCTATCTTGGTCGAGCACAGTGACACAATGACACAATGGCACAATGACACAATGACACAATGAGAGATGAGACTATATCATGATAGGAGCATTGAATTTTTGGTAGAGTAGGTGTATGTAGAGTGTCCCGATTTTTTAGGTAGATAGTTTTACTGTTTCCCGAAATTGGGAAGTGTGTTACTGTTAGTGGAAGTAACTGTTGTCGCTGTAACGGGACCGTCGCGTCACACCCGCAATGCGAACGCTGCTGGGATCGATGCGAACCTGAGCGTGTCAAGGACGTATAATCCGATGTGGGGGGTGGGAGCGAACCCATGTCGTTGTTATAAAAAAGAACAGATAACGACCAATATCATAATCAGAAGAAGGAATAGGAGAATATAGCAAAAAGCACTCACTTGCCGAAAAAATCAACGACGAACAAAACGATAAAGATGATGAAAGCCACCCTTTGCACCGTCACACGCCGTTACATGATGCGCCCTACCATCATCGTTCGTCCTTTCAGCGCCACCTCGACGCGTTTCGACGGAGAAAAGGCCATGATACGCCATACAAAAGGTTCCGCTAATATCCCAGAATCTGCCGCTCAACGACGGCAGCGATTGCACTTTAGCACCAATACAAAAGAGGAAAAACCTCACATGGAGCGAGAACTTCAAGGGGGTCTCAATGCCGAACAACTTTTAGTTTTGGATGAAATGTTTGGCAAGATAGAATTTCTTGAAACGGAAGTAAAGGCATTGCGCAAAAAGGTACAGGATCTCGACCCAACGTTTGCCGTCGACGCCCCCGACGGAGAATCACTTGGACATGAACTCGAAGAAAAGTTGGAAGTCCAACATATTATCGAGGAAGCAGCGCTCCACGGAGACAAGGAAGCCGTCGAAAAGGACCACAAGTTAAAAAAACAGGTGGAGAAGTTTCATGCAAAAGATCCCGAACATGACTGGTGAGGAACCCATTCATGTCCCTCAGAAGACTTAGCTTACGCTTTGGGTGTGTTTGCAAACGTAACTATCGCCAAAACAAGGAAAACTAGGTAAAAAAATATATTTACACATAAAGACACGGAATATCCACTACTACTTTTTATTACGTCGACGATGACAATCGTTATCGGTTCTGGGTGAATACCCATAGATGTTAAAAGCAGTCCACTAAATCTGGGTAGTCAAAAGAGAAAGTGCGCCAAACCAACAATTTGGGGAGTGGAAGGACGTATACAAATGACCACGGCAGGACCATAACGTTCATAGGGGGAGACAGGGAAGAGAAGTGGAATAACACTGATTATGGTCATCGTCTTAGATGCGAAATATATGTTCGAATGAGTCACTCGGACAAAAATACGCAAATCTACGGCCACGTGATTTTCATCAGGATTGATCGAGTACATATGGCCCACTATAAATATGCAATGGCTGATATTCGTAGTACGTATAAAGAGACTAGGATGCTTGCTTTGCCGATATTTTCCTGAAAACCTGTATAACGTAAAGGGTATCCGCAAATGTATCCCGACGAATTCTGGATATAGGAATGTTACCATGATCCGTATGGATTCAACGCGCACTATTTCCATCAGCATAGTCCTGTCCCATATAATTTGGAGACATTTAGATCAAAAATTGGGACAATACCTTTGGTCATCTGATACCTTTAAAGGTAATGGCTTGGTCTGGAACATAACGGACATTTCCGGATGTTGATCACCGTACATCATCTTATTTGCGACCCACAGTTGCTTTCGACAAGAAAAACCTGCTACTTAGCCAAGGTTAACAAATGTTCCAAATTCTTGTTCTCTTGCTTGAGCTGACGATTCTCTTCTTCGAGTAATTCTTTTTCATCTTGAAGGACCACCTTTTGTAGTTTGGCTTTGTGTGCTTTTCGCCTAGCGTACATGGAATTTCTCATCTTGACAAAGTCTTCCTGCGAGGTCAAACCATGCTTGGCCGATTTGCGAATTATGGTAGTCAAACCCTTGTTGCTACGGTCAGGCTTACTCATTGCAACAGTCGGTAATAGATTCCGCAGTGGTAGTGCCGCGCTCATGGCGTCTTCGACAGATAACCTCATGCGCACCCAATCCGACAATTGTTGCTCGAAGTTGGCGTGACCGCCCAATTTTTCCGGTAAAAAGATCCGCCGGACTCCGCCATCTTCTAGAACTCGCAAAGCCTGTTCCGCCGATTCGGGCGCTGCGACCGTGATTTGCGGATAAAACACCTGGTGTGAATATGCAATCAAGCTCCGATGATACTCGCGAAGGGATTCTATTCCAGCCGGGTACGGGTACGATACGATGACCATACTCTTGAGGACGACCGGGACGGAATTAACGTATTTTCCGTACAACTCTACCGCACGTTCGGCATTGACGTTGGCAAACCCGTCTATCGATAGGACGTAGACAACAGTCAGGCCTTCTCTCAATGTGACATCAGTAAGTTGCACGGTAGCAAGGTAAAACAACACCCTTTCTCTGACGGCAGCTGCCACCTTTCTTTTCATCAACGATGGATCTGATATAAAGATTTGTCTCTGATCGGGCATTGTTACCATGGCCAAGCATCCGCAGCGCAAGACTTCAATGTCTTCGCGAGACAGACAACCGGATCCAGTCTGTGTGTAATGGTTGAAATGCGTCAAGAGATGAGTTCACGAGTATCGCACACTAAATGTTTGGAAATGAAAAATCTCGTACGTCCTGTGATGATTTTGTTCGCCTACCTGTGTCATGGGAAGTAGCCAACGATCTTCAAAAAAGAAAGCACGTGACATCCAGTAGTTTGCCAATCGCTGCGCCGCTTTGGTGATGTTTCCTTGCTCTGTCAACAGAAACTTGTACGGCGCCGACTCTGTCAAGACCAAATCTACAAAAAGAAAAATACGACCAAGACGACGACGACGATGAAGAAGAAGAGGACTGAGATTTCGATGTTGAGATTAAAGTGCGGTCAAAGACGAAGGGTCGCATCTGAAGGGGAAAAAATGGAAAACTTTCGGGGACAGGAAGCACACTCAATACTCGATGCTTACCCGGAACGGTCTCTTTGGCGAGATAATAGTACTTGCTGATGGCACTATCAATCTCTTCCATGGCTGCAAAGAGAAAGAGAGAGAGAAGCGAAAAAAAAGAGTCAGTAACATGGTACGGTGCAACGTGCAACTTCCAGTTGGCATTGTACAACAACAGCAGCAACGGCAACAACGGCAACAACAAGAAGTTCTACTACAACGAACCTTCTTCGATTGGATCCATCATGTGGTTTTCCACCTCGCCGGAGAGAGGATGACGATGAATACAATGACGATTCTTCACTTCCTCCATCTCCACGGTGTCGGTGTTTGAGTGAGCCGGCGGCATGATGTTATCACTCCTACCAGTATTCATATCGTCGTTGACGTTGCCACAAAGAGGAAGGTACCGTACTAGGTAGTACTCCGTACGCAGTGTGAAGAATGATCAAATGAAAGTAGTGGTGGGGGTATAGCGTACGTAACAGCTCTTCGGTTGGCGTCTCTTTTAGTGTTGACTACCATGAAGTGTTGACTACCATGAATCTCTTCTTGACGAAGCTTTCAGAGTAAACTGCGGTGTTGATCGGATGATATGTTCACGATGTGTGTCGAGTACGAGGAGGACAGTGTTCTTTGTCCCCGCCAGGCCAACCAAAGGAGACACTTGGAATATGAAGACAAAAAGAGACACCAGAAAGCGCCGAATGGCACCGTCACTCTCTACCTTCCCACACAGGTTTTTGTTTTTTTGTTAATTAATCACTGTATAAATAATAATGTAGTTGATTCTGATGATGTGTAATTAAAACGAATTGGGGAATGTCCCCTCATACTGGGAGTACCTATTTTTCCGCTCTCACTCACTGTCAGAACCATCCGGAGGAACGCGAAAAATAACCCTAAAAGGGGTACGGACCCATTTGTAGCGACGTCACAAGAGGGACAAAATCGTCATAACAGTTTTACCAATAAAAGATGTTGTTATCTCGTGCTCTCCAGGGGTGCGTGACGTGTTTTACAGTTATCATCAAAAGCTATCCTAACTAACAGTAAAATACACCCCACTACCTAGTTACTCTAACAAGAATCGGGAAACGCCCCATACACGTTGTGATGAGAACCTGACTGTTGATGAAGGACGTTGCACGGTTCATCGAAGAATCTAGTTACCTGTAACAATATACAACTCCTTCAATATCATAACGTTAATGTATGAACAATTAATTCAAGCAAAATTCGTCGAACTCAACCCCGAACCCTGGACTCCTGCAGCTACTTCAAAAGGAGGGTGGAGGTTGACGGCATTTTCCGTGAACTAAAAAAATGATACAAAATCGGTTACCTCGTGTTCAAGTCAAAATCAGAGTTGGCAGATGCATCATTCTTTCGGCGGCAAGACTACCCGCTGGGGCACCCAGAAGGAGTTGTCGCTTGGCATAATGAGGTCCCAGGCGTGGCAGTTCCATGAGACGTACCTGGTAACCACCTGTTTCAACCGCGTATTGCAATCGATCCATTTCGATAATACGTTTCGCGTCTTGGCATCGCTGGCGACGAATCACTTCTTCCAAAGTTAAAGGGGAATTTTGCTGGATGACGTACTGTCCAAAGGACGTGGGAACCGTAGCATCGTGCTCGGAATTGTTGACACCGTAATCGGCAGCATTGGCCAACAATTCGTAGTTATCAAGTGCGGCGTCGTTTGACCCACCAGTTTTGATATTTTGCTCATCCATGCAAGGCTTGTCGTCAATTTTTGCCAGAATGTCACGAAGCCAATTGGATCGGGGATAGGATAGGCCATGTTCGTCTTCACCAGTCCTATCCGTTCCCCGTGGTCTCTTTACCTTGCCGATACAGCAAGGTGAGATGACGAATGGCAGATTATGTGATACAGCGGACGCGATCGTCCAATCAGATGCCGATCCACATGCGTGTAAGGATACGACAGCATCACATTCCGCGATAAGATCAACGTTACTATCGTCTGTTGCGATCAGATCTGCGATATCGGCATGTACAGTTTCCACCGTATTCAAATGAATACTCTGGGCACGCTCAGTCAAACGTTGTAGAGATTCTTGGTTCCAATCCACAGCTCTTATAGTATAGCTGCTAGTAGTCGAACATGTTTCCAACGATGATAGCCACCACGCCAAGGGGAGTGCCAGATTTCCCGAACCACAGCCCAGGTCGGCAATGATCTGCCGTTTCTGAACTCGAACGGGTTCGTCTTTTGTCGTCGCGGGTACTGAATGTAAAAATGCCCCATGCAGAACAAACCAAAAAGCCTCCACGGCTGCTCGTTTCCGCTCCGCTCGCTCACCTCGCCCGATC
>Ga0051981_10001488_pt1 | contig 11492 bp, 8 predicted proteins | sample CryGey13umfilter_3_FD_59644 | JGI IMG/M metagenome (GOLD analysis project Ga0051981, IMG submission 59644) | Groundwater microbial communities from aquifer in Utah, USA - Crystal Geyser 4/10/14 3 um filter | ecosystem: Environmental > Aquatic > Deep subsurface > Groundwater | place: USA: Utah... | reverse complement strand
TCATCATCATCATCATCATGGGAATCTTCCTCTTTGGATCCAACTTCGGATCGACCCACGTGGTCGGACGAATGGAAGTCTGTCGGATTGGGTGCAACCTTGCGCGACGAACCAGCGTTTCCCCAGAATCTATTCTTTGTGCAACTAGGATTCGGAGTGGATCAGCATGGAAAAGTGGATGCCACCAAGGCAGCCGTTCGGGCTGTACGGAATGCCATTGAATTTAATTCCATTCCTGGAGTGATCTCACACATCCCGGGGGGACGAGCCAAGATGCTCATTCATGTCAAGCTCGGTGTCCCATCGCTTTCGGTCAAGACTGAAAAAGATGAAGATCGTTCCGTACTCTTACCCGTCGACGCCTTGCAGGTTGCTAAAGTTTTCCCGTACGGACAATTGCTCCCCGTGGAGATGACATTCGGTGGATTATCATTTCACACGGGACGCGTCGTGGAGGAGTTGGGTGATACGAACGATGTTGGTATCTGCGTGACGGCCTGCGTTTCACTTGGGTACGGCGAAACGCGTACACACGATAATGTCGAGGATGAGTCGTCCACACGGAACACTGTGCACAAGACTTTCAGTACCAAAGATGGGTATTAGAGCTACGATACCAATATCAACGAGTGGTGTCTGAGAGGAGTAACTAAACTTTGCAGAATAGGAAACAAGGGAGGAGTCATTTCTTCCCCAATGTACAATAAATCAGCTTTCGAAACACTCAATTCAATAAAGGGATAAAAACTTTCATTGTTAACTATTTTGATAGATGGATTCAAAATACTCGTAATTATTCTTGTGATAAAAAGTTCCTGCGGTAGGATGTCGGGTGCTGTCGGTTTCTTGAACAAGAGTTACAGTTTGTATGTCTCATTTCAAGGTAGGACCCGTTACCTCGAATTCGATAGAAGAATCATAGTCAATCACATTTTTTTTTCTTCATAAAAGGATATTTGTACGATCACATTTTTTTCATCATAAGAGGATATTGGTACGATCATGTTACATGCCTTTGCAATATCGATTGAAAGCAGTACCAAGTGATCGAAATTTCCGTTTTCACCCAAAATCAAAACACCATTTCTGCAACATGGGTATTCAAAACCGAAATGCCGATCATACAATCATAATCGACGCGCAAGCAAGTTTTGAAGATGCAGCAATTAGTCCTTCTCGCTTTTGCCAGTGACAGTTGCTTTGTCCAATTCTGTGGTCAAACGTAGGATTTCCTTGTCCTTGCGTTGAATTTCGGCTGTTGCTGTTCGAAATAAAGTCCCCATGTTCCGTTTCAGCACATCATTCTCTCCCTGTAGTTTCATAACCTTTTCACGTAAGAATTTATTTTCCTCGACGAGTGACATCGGGACATTTGTGGCACGGCGACGGCTCTGATTAGCGTGGTCGTCGTGGTCGTCGTGATTGTCTTGGCCGTCGATACCATCCATCGATGCAGCCGCGGATGAAGAAAAGACGGGAGTTTCATCAATATCACCATAGAGATCGTGTTCTTCCTCCATCGTACAAAGACTGACAAACTATTCACCTATCATCTACCGTCGTTCAGTAGTTCAATAAATGAAATGATGGGAGAGGCAGATGCAACGCAAGTATTCTCTTCACCTTGCTCTTCTTGGGTTGGTAACTGCAAACAACGGCGTGATCACACGGGATTGCCCAGAAATACTCAATTCGTGATCAGATTCTCCACGTGGTTTACGTGCTCACACTCGCTGTTAGTTTCCACTGAGAATTTGAGGTGGTACGTGGTACGGTACTCGTCCGGTAGTTTGTCTTTGACCTATGATACCCACCGTGGTCAAACATCTATGTTTGCGACACTCCTATCTAATAGACGGGGGGTTCTATGTGGATATAAACCCATGGCAGACGATCGAGGCAAGAACAAGGTGATCCCGAGTTTGATGTTGTCACTCGACAAAGAATGTTACGAGATAATTCAATTGGGAGTGTCCTATATCATCCGCATGCTACAAATGATGGCCATTCTGGATTGTTCCTTTTTTGTTTTCCAATCATACAAATGTGATTTTAGTAAATAAAATGGTTTCTCTAGAGGCGTCAAGCGCCACGGAAAAGATTCTTCGGACAAAGCTTGCAACTCTGCCATGTTTCGCGTTCCCTTTGGTCGTTCGTGATCGACTGGGCACAATCATCATTATTTTTAAACATATCGCCTGCTAACAGTAAACAAGTAACAAACAACAAAATATACTGTACTCCTCCTAGTAGCGAAAAATAGGCGATTCTTGTGTATTAGTATTTCTTGGATCTGCATTTTTTTAATTATGAAATCCAACGCAAGATTCTTTCTTCTTCTAAGATCCTTTCTTTTTCTTGTTTAATTCTTGGCATTTCGTGCAGCACGACGATCGGCACGAGATGTTGCGTGGTATCCTGACCGGATGGGTGCTACACTACGGGACGATCCACAATCGCGGCAAGTGCAGAAGTATAGTCGACTGGCTTGATTCTTGACCAGATCCGTGTTGGGCGAACGACACATTTCGCACGTCACGTACTCCACCACGTATTTTCGCAACAAAGATTCGATGTACTTGGAAACAAACTTCCCACGGATGATGAGACGTTGGTTTCCATCCATACTCCCCTCGGTACCGAGTTCAGCCATGAAAAAGGAAAATACGTGCTGCGGATCACGTTGCATCATGGAGCAAATCTCCTGAAAGTTCACCCACAGGGTCTTCTTGGATGACAGCATTTGTAGCTGAGGGGGCTTAATGCGTGTGCGCTTCTTCTCCACAAGATCTGGATTGTTGGTTTGCAACAGGTCCACGACGCGTTCGAGGAGTTCACCGTACGAGTAATTCGCCTTGCGATCTTCTACGTCATCTACGGTCGCATCTTGGTTCTCGTCTTCTTCTTGAAGCATTCGCTGCTGTTCACTCATATCGGCGTCACCGGCATCACCGGCTGCATCGTCTCCGCCATCACTCTTTGACTCCTTTTTATTTTTCTTGGGCTTTTTCTTCTTCTTGCCCTTCAGATCCAACATCGCGGCGACGTCGGCTTCTTCGTCTTCCTCTTCGGCTATGTTGTTGCGTTCATCTTCGTCCGCCATGTTTGATTAAGTGTTTTTGCCTTGTTATCCCTCTGTTGTTGTTGTTGTTGTTCTGAATACCTCTCTTGGTGTGTATATGATATTGTCAAGGTACGGGAGGTGTGTTATGAACGACAAACTGACCGACGGTGACACTCCTCGTGCTTGTTGTTGGCGTGATGTGAATCTCTCCTTCCGCGTTTGATTAATTTTGGGGGGGCACCACTCATCGACCCCCCTCCACTCGTGGTCCGTCACCACACATTTTCTCTTACTACCAGAAAACGTACAACAGGCAGACGGATGGATGAACGCGTCTCGATGATTATTGCCGGAGGGTACTCTTCCTCGCCACACAAATTTTCTAACGGTAAGGAAAAAATGCGAAAAAAAAAAATTAGGTCAATACAATCTCTTTTTTGTCACTGTCAGTAAACTATCTTCAAGAACGAGAGATGTCGAGTGACGCGCGACAATGCGCTTTTTGTTCCTTCTCCCAAACGACGATATTAACAACAGTTTTGTAAACAAACCACTACGTACACCCGCACTTTGTCTCTACCTTCCCCTTCCTCATCACGTTGCTATTATCCCTATTTTTGTTCGAAGCGTATCCCCTTTTCTGAAAGGAGAGAGGGCCTGTTCGAACACGACGCGGGTGGTTGTTCTTTGTACGTAGTAGGGATTTGATTTTTTGGCAATACAAAATATTTCCTTTCTACCCGCCGATTGGAAACGAGAGGCTAGCTGTATTAATAGCTCTGACGGCGTTACATACATTCACTCCAATTCACCCTGGAATAGTGATTGGTTGTTTCACAGATAACACCAATATCGTTGTTCGTTTGAATTTATTTTTTGTTTTTGACAAGTGAACGAACGGGATTTGGCTGAACTTTCTTCCCTCAACCTTTATTTCCCCGTAAAGACCCAAAAAAAAAACTTCACATCAAACATCAACATTGGATTATCATTAGACACGGGAGGACCAAAGAATCGGTTGGCGTTGTGAGATTTGTTTTTGAAAACGACGAAAATAGACAAATAGCGGAACAATGAATACCGGAGAAACGATACCTGCAACTCGCATGAAGGACTCTTTTGCCACCATTGACTCGGCTCTGCAATCCGGCCTACGAGACTCCCGGGAACGTGTAGCGCTGCTCCGATTAGAACAAACTCTCATCGAATTTATGACGGGTGATCCTCGCGTGGGTTGGATGGAAGTGGGTGGTCCAGCCAATTCTTTGGTCCTGCTGCCCAACAAGAACCCCCCTCAACCCGCTGCCGCTCCCGGTGCAATTCATCAGAGTTCCTTCCACCGTTTGCTTGTCCATCGCCTTTCAGATCGCTTTGGAATCATCCGCGAAAAGGGACTAATTTTGGAAAACTCGCTCCGCCTTATCAAGGTACCCGAAAGCAAAGTTCCGCAGACCCTTTTACGTGATTTGGATCCTGCCGAGTACGCTAATGACAATGCGTCTGCTACGCCGTCCCCAACCACCATGACCACGAAAGCCTCTCCTATACTCGCTCGCTCGGAATCTGCAGGCGCGGGGGGCTCTAAACCACGGAAACTCAAGATCATGAAACGACAGTCATCGCACCCGTTGAAATCATCTACCACCGGAGGCCCTGCGAATGGACAAAAACTACTCGCCGATAGTCGTCGCGTAACGTCCTCATCAGATTTAGAATCCCGAGAAAAGGCCTACGCCGAAGCCCGTGCACGGATCTTTTCCGATGGATCTACCGAAGAGGCCAAATCGACGTCGAGTCAGAATGGTGAAATGGATGATTCTTTGGGGGCAAGTGGCCATGCCCTCGCACAAGCGGTAGCTTCAAAATTATCCTTGTCCGAAACGACTAGCGCAACCTCTCTTTCTCCACAAACTCCCCAGTGCAACCAAGCAAGTCCCGAGCCCACAACTTCAGACCAATCAAGAGCGGTTTACCGAAACCGAGCCGAGGAAGCAGCCGATCCCGATTTTAAACGTGGCTCGGCTGCGGTTGTTTTCCAACAAAATAATATGTACTACGGAACCACGCCGTCTGCGAATCACTACGGGTATGTTAGTGCCACACCGGGAGCGGTCCCGGTCACGAGACAGCCGAATCATTTGACGGCCTCGGCACCCGCTTTTTTCCCTAGCGCTCCCGCGGGTCCATTTGTCGCGGCGGTGGCGTATCCTCCCAACGCTTGGTACCAACCCCCGACGCAAGCCCTACAACGGCCTTCCAATCGTTCCGATCAAGAATCATAAAATTCGAGTAATTGTACACTACATATTAGTAGAGAATGGAATACCATCTAACCTTTGGTGCTAATACGTCAACGAAACCGAGGTTTAGTTCCGACCACAGTTTACCTTTCCTCACATCATCATCATCATCATCTTTTTCATCATCATCGGCCGCACGCTGGATCTGCCGATTGGAGATTTCTTACTCATGGATGAAAAGTACCCCTTTCCATAAGACGAGGTTTTGCTCATGTACGAGGAATATCCTTTTCCGTAGGACAAGCCCTTGCTCGTGGGCGAGAAGTACCCCTTCCCATAGGAAGAGGTCTTCGATGGAGAGTATGCTTTGCTTGGTATTCCAGACATTTTTATCTTCATCGGAAATGAATCTTTCTTAGGGGGAAAGACAGGTTGTTTTGTGGGGTAATCTGTCGGTTCCGGGACTGGGGATGAAGTTCCCGTCGGCATGGGTGTTGGAGGAGGAGATGCCGTAGCTGAAGTTACACGAGTAGGCGATGCAGTGTCTCCCATAGTAGGCACCAGTGTTGGAGAAAGAGATGGCGTATCCGAAATTACGCGAGTAGGTGATGCAGTGTCTCCCATCGTAGGCATCAGTGTTGGAGAAAGAGATGGCGCATCCGAAATTACGCGAGTAGGTGATGCAGTGTCTCGCACGGTAGGCATCAGTGTTGGAGAAAGAGATGGTGTATCCGAAATTATACGGGTCGGTGATGCCGTATCTACCACAGTTGGCTCTAACGAGGGCAAAGCAGTCGTCGGCATCGAAGAAGGTGACGAAGAAGGGGCATTACTTTCCTCTTCGCAAGCCTCTGCATCGAAGGGTAAACACGCAACTTGCCCATCTTCTTCGGGGATTGTGTCACTGACAGCCAGAAAGGAACATGCGAGGTTTTCATCAACGCTACCTCCATTGTTGTCCACCACCAGGTCTTCGTCGTAAGAAAATACCTGAACCAAACCGAACCCAATCACGCTGTTCGCGCAAAACGATGAGCCTGTCACGTCCACTGGTGCCCCGAAGCTTCTGACGACATATGTACCAGGCTGTCAGGAAGAACAAAGGATGATGAGGCCAAGTAAGATATTAGTAGACCACAAGATGCCTTTAAACTTACACCAAAGTCTTGGTCATAAATGTTGCCCGAGAAGTCACATGAGTCCAACAAAAGAGTGTTAAGGTCACTCGTGATAGTTACAACACCGTAGGTAAATACAGCCGGTGGGTTGCGCTGTTGATTATCGGCAAATACACAACCTTCAAAAGCTACATTCTGGAATCTCTGTTGGAGTTCTCGGGCGTCGCCGAGCTCTCTTCGGAAGGATCTGTTGTCGATGATGACTGGTGCAGCGTTCACGTGATCCTGTAAGAAAATACAAGTAATTCGGTCAGGGGTTATGCAGCCATGTCGACAAAAAGGAATATGAGATAGACTTACCCGAATAATACAGTCGATGAAACTAATCTGCCCACTTCCCTGGAGATAAATGGAAGCAAACGTTGCATCCCGGAACGTCAGGCCTTGCACCAGGACCGTTTCTACGGCGGCACCGGGAGGATTCCAAAACTGGATGTCACCATTTTCAAAGATACAATTGTTGCTTGATGATCCATCCTCACCGCACATATATTGTACACGAGGAAAAGCAACGAGAGGCATGGTTCCTCCCTCTACTGCTGAGCTGTCCATATCGATATTCCCAATCGAAAAGACCGTGTCGGGACAGAGAACCACAGCGATGTCATCTGATCCATCGGCTACTTGAGCCAGATAATCAAATAAATCAGTGGTGTTCGTGAAACACGACGAATCCTGGGCTAGACTGCCCTTACACAACCAGAAAAAAGACACAACGAGAGCAAAATACTTCATTTGTCAATCGATAAAACGTGATCGTTGATCGTATATGGAACCAAAACGCAACTATGTGGGATGAAAGAGCCGTTTCCGACTTTTTCCGGCGAGGGCGAGATTGTGTGTCCTGTTTTGCGTCTCTACACCTTCCACTTAGATTGAATGTCCAGTGCATCAACAGTGGGAAACCACATGGCCGAAAAAATGAGGTGACTTAGCCGAAATTATTCAAGTAGCAACAAAAAATCGTCGAGTAAAGCCCAAAAAATTGTCGAGTTCAAAGCGGTTGGCGCGCACAACGTCGAGCCAGTCCGTTCATTGTCAATGGGGTTTCTTTTCTCACTGCTACTACTACAGTATCTCTCTTGGCAAAACCGCGGTGCACAACAACTCATTAAGGATAAAGTTTCTGACATCCGGACTTGTTGGACTCCGATCTCGTGCTCTTCTCCGTGCTTACCTTTTAGATATTGCACGTGAGTTGCCGATAAGTGACACCACGGCTGGCGTACCTCAACAAGACCAAACTTTTCAGTAAATCGAACAAAGAAAGATTCATGGACATGGTGATGTTGTTGTAGTAATGATGTAGGAGTAATATATTCCTACCGGTAGTTCATAGGTCGACTATGCGAAATGCATCACGGCCTGTCTCACGAATCGAGGATGGGTATCTCACGCTCATGCTTACGAGAAGCGACCACAACCAACAAAAAAAAATCAAAACACGACGACCCAAAGTCGACGAAAGTTTCGAAGATACAAGCAGTGTACCATGGAACTACTCTCAAAATCTGCCAAACGCCAAAGGGCAAGTTCGATTACGTCGGAAACTGAGTTTGATTCGCCTGGAAATTCCCGCAATGAGCTTCCCGTCTGCGCGTATCGAACGCAAATCTGCCAAGCCCTTTCTAGCGGTGAACACAAGGTGGTTCTCGTCACGGCGGCTACGGGAAGCGGAAAATCGACACAAATTCCCGCTTTTTTATTGAATACTACACATCGTATAGCCGTGACACAGCCAAGAAGGGTAGCGGCCATGACCTTGGCCGAACGCGTCGCCAAGGAAAATGCGTGTCGGCTAGGTGATCGAATAGGATATCGCGTGCGCTTCGACGACCGTACGACATCCAATACACAAGTGGTATACGTTACAGATGGTATGTTATTACGAGAAGCAATGGTGGATCCTATGCTAAATCGATACTCGGTAATCTTTCTCGATGAATCGCACGAGCGAAGTCTACAGACAGATATTCTCTTGGGTGTGGTCTACCGCGCCAGAAAGCAACGCGGAAAAGGCAATCATCCATTGCGTGTGGTGGTCATGTCGGCTACTTTACAAGTCGAAACTTTTGTCAACTTTTTTGGTCAAGACCAAGTGCAGGTCATTGAAATACCGGGACGGCAACATCCGGTGCAAGTTCTCTACACACGAGAACACGTCGAAGACTACATCGAAGCCATGCTTACCACCGTAGTTCAGATTCACGAGAATGAGGAACCCGGTGATATACTAGCATTCCTTCCGGGACAAGAAGAAATCGAAGATTTGGCTGGACTCTTGCGTCACTACTTGGAATCCGAGGACAACGAGGCGCAATGGACGGGAGACAAAGTCGAAGCATTGCAAAAGCGACAACACATTGGTGGGGCGTCTCACTTGGTGAATAATGTGTTGATTTGTTTGTTGTACGCTGCGTTGCCACCCGAAGCCCAATTGGCCGTGTTTGCGGACAAACCACCCGGATGCGATCGAAAAGTGATTTTGGCCACCAATATTGCCGAGACTTCGGTTACCATCCCTGGCATTCGTTACGTCGTTGATTCTGGAAAATACAAATCTCGTCAGATGATGAGCACTGGCATGGAATCTCTGACTGTAGAGTCGGTGAGTCAGGCTCAGGCTAAGCAGAGAACTGGACGAGCGGGTCGAGTGTCGGCCGGTCTCTGCTTCCGATTGTACAGCGAAGAAGCGTTCGCGTCGCTTGATGTGGAAACGACGCCTGAGATTTTACGGGTTAATCTTTCTCAAGTGATTCTTCAACTGAAGGGAATGGGGATACAGGATCCGGCGGCTTTTGACTTTGTCACACCCCCTGATACAGCTGGATTGGTCCGTGCTACAAAGGTCCTCTACGCGTTGGGGGCATTGGATGATAAACTCGACTTGACCGATCACGGGAGAAAGCTTGCTAAGCTGCCACTGGACCCAACTTTTGGTAATTTACTATTAAAAAGCGAGGAGTATGCATGCACAAAGGAAATTTTGACGGCGGTTTCAGTTCTTTCTGCGGAAAACATTTTTTACCGTCCTTCGGCAGTTGCGCAGAAAGCCGCTATTGCTCATCGACGCTTTACGAGTCATGAAGGAGACTTGTCAACCTCCCTTCGTGTCTACGATGCATGGAAAAGCGAGGCTGTCTATGTCCCTCCTAACAGGGGCGGTCGCAAAGCGGAACGAAAATTACTGAAAGATCAAGGGGGGCGGAATCGGCTACCACACGAAGAATGGTGCCGCGGAAACTTTATTTCCGGGAGATCTATGGTCCGTGCCTTTCATATTCGACAACAATTGGAGGGTATTTGCGCCCGGGAATCCGAAAGGAACGGGTTAGGAATGGATGTGAGTCTTTCGTTTGGGAAAAATGAGGAAGCTTTCTTCAAATGCCTCGCGGCTGGACTCTTCTTGCAAGCTGCCTCACGCGTGAAAGCAGACACCACTGTTGACGGACGGGGCAAGTCGGGAGACTTGCAGAAATTTCAGCGCGGACGGTACCGGACCATGTTGGGGAACGATTTGGTTTCCATACATCCCACGTCTACTCTGTTTGGACGAAATCCGCCTCCAGCATGTGTTGTCTACACTGAATTAGTTACTACCAAGAAAACATACATCCGTGGAGTGACGCAAATTCGAGAAGAATGGCTTCAAGAAGTGGCTCCGTCGTTTTATTCCAAGTAATTCTTTCGCGGTTCGATGTTCTGATAGAGCAGCGTACCGTACCTCTGCTTTTTAAGGAATCAGTTCAATTATACTGCCTCCCATTTGAAGAAAACGTCTGACATGGAAACGGGTTCTTATAGGATATTGAGATAGAAAAATTTAGAGCATATCAGTATTCCAGTATATCCGTCACGTTGAAAAACGTACCATCATTCTCTTCGTCGTATTCGGCCCAATCTCCTTCACTGAGATCAATGTCTTCAGTGAACGTTTTTCCACCTGTACTGGTCACGACAAAATCATCACCCAAGGCAAAGAATGCGTAGGGTTCGATCCCTCGACATTCAACAGCCAAAATGGGAGCCCAGTTCCCGGAATCGTTCGCACTGTAGCTACGTGGGACTTCGACTCCCTTTTTCTTTTTGAGAGCCGTCTTGACAGCCGCAGCATCCAACACGGTGACGATGCTAGCTTTCTTATTTCCTTCCCATTTCAATGCAAAGTGATGCGGTGATTCGCGGGCACCTTCCTCTTGTTCCAAGGTCTCCTTAAGATTGAAAACAACCTTGTCACGCACTTCATAATCAGACAGTGGATTGCGCACATTTACACAAATATTAGCATCTTGTTTTAAAATAACCGACTCGACATTTTCAAGTTCCGCTTTGAGATAAAGGAGAAATAGAACCATCGTGCTACAGCTTTTTGTGTTTGTGTTTTGTGAACAGGATTGTATTGGTAACAAAACAACAAATATGGAACCTTTTCTAGTCGTTGTTTTGTTCTTGTGGTGGTGGTGGTGGTGGTGGTGGTGGTGGTGGTGGTGGTGGTGGTGTGTTGACAGTGTGAGACATTTCTTCGTGAGAATATAGATAGCGAACGTGAGGGACTGTTTTGACTGTGAGCGAGCAGCTATCCGTACAAATAACTAATAACAATAATAATAATATCGGGCAGGTTTTATGAAAACTATCCCAGGTTTTTAGGGATGATTTTTGTCCTCGAGCTAGGCACATCTACCTACCTCTTCTAGGTCGTATTGAGTATTGTTTCTACTTCTACCTTCTATCGTACCGTATTGCGATACCGTAAACAGACTTTAGAAAGTTCCAGCGCAATATTGATGAAAATGCATCAAGACGCTGTTCGTGGCGATATAGAAGGAAGCTTTGCGTGTGCTCGCCCTATTGATGTTGACGATAATTTTTTCGTTAAATGTAAATTCAAACTCCTGGACTAATGTCGGCTGATATATATGAGAGGCAAGCTCAAAGTTTTAATTGACAAGTCTGGCCTTGAAAACTGCTGTATCCCTTTGACATATATATATATATATATATATATAT
>Ga0051981_10001479_pt1 | contig 11520 bp, 9 predicted proteins | sample CryGey13umfilter_3_FD_59644 | JGI IMG/M metagenome (GOLD analysis project Ga0051981, IMG submission 59644) | Groundwater microbial communities from aquifer in Utah, USA - Crystal Geyser 4/10/14 3 um filter | ecosystem: Environmental > Aquatic > Deep subsurface > Groundwater | place: USA: Utah... | reverse complement strand
TATTTATTTATTTATTTATTTATTTATTTTTTGATCATTTCTTGCACGTTACAGCTGTCGGCTTGCCCGATACGGATTCCTTGGTTCCTGGCTCGAACAAGATTACCATTTAACAGTTGTAAGCTTGGGAATAGTATGCATGTTTTAATTACATATAGACGATTTATTTGTTGTGTATGATAAAAACTTTGTTCGTGAAAGACACACATTGTCGGAATAGGAGTTCGTATGACGAGTGATGCATCCGTGGCCATCTAGAGGTAAAGTTCGGATGAAGGACTTTGATTTTACTTAGAAATTGCACTTGTCCAGGACATTTGCTTGAACTCTAACCATCGGAAGCAAATACACTTGCGAATAATCAAAGAGGAGAAAAGTAGGTAGAAGTAAATGCGTTTGTACTCTATTTTTTGGTGTTGATGAAAAGGACGAGGAACAAGCATCGTTTATCATTTCCTCAGCAAACATTAATAAAAGTATTATTATACTGTAATGTTGTTCTTTTAGTGTGAACAAATCGCAGAGATGGTCTAGTTGGTTATGACGACTGCTTAACACGCAGTAGGTCGGGGGTTCGATTCCCCCTTTCTGTACTTTTTGGTGTTTCGCAATGAAAATATTTGTTTCTCCTCCATACTCCAATCTTTTTGAAACTATTCTTGCATCATACTGTTTCAGACAACCTTACTGTAAGGATAAAACGTCTTTCGACAATACTGACAAAAAAGAAAGACATTTTTTGAGCTTTCATACCAGGGACGTATCCGGTTTTGTGCGCTTATTCTATATTTTGTCAAAAAATAAGAAGCAAAAAGAGGTAAAACAGACTGTCTTTCAGTAAAATACAAACCGAAGAAAAAAGGAAAAAATGACCAAGGGGGGGATCGAACCCCCGACCTTCCCGGGTTTTAACTCATCATTTAAGTAGAGATGTAAACGGGACGCGATAACCTCTACGCCACTCGGTATCCGACCAAGACGAAAAATGATTATAAAAATAGTCGATACATGAAACTTGGGAAATAATACCACCGATTCCACTCCTACCGAAAAAGGTTGGGAAGGATGCAATTCACAGCAACAGTAAATTCGTCCCGGCCAAAAAGCACATCAAGTTACTGTAGACGCTGATCTACATAACCGTCAATCTTTTGACAGATACCAAAATGACGAAACTACCGACAGCGGCAAATCCCATCCAGTCGCATTTAGAGAACTGCGAGGCTTGCCTCTTCGTGTTCTCTTTTAGAATCTAAAAATGAAGTCGGTTACATTCCGTGTCTCTCTTTGCTTGGGAAACAATATCTTTGTACTTCCATTAAAAGTTTCAAATACCATAAAGGCTCGCAGGCAACTTCTACCCACGCAAACACAAATACTCTACGACGAAAAGAGGTTTCAAAGTGTGACACCCAATAGCGCAAGTCGACACAGTTTGTCATCGGTGCAATATCTTGTCGAGTTCAGAAAAAAATTGTCTTGACCCTTTGGATCGCCAAAGGAGTAAAGTACCTTTAAGACGACAACTTGGTCTCTAGCAATGCCACGATTGCTTCATGTCCATTGATAGAAGCCGCCTGCAAAGCGGTATTTCCTCGTTGATCGGTTAGCGTCGCATCCACGTCGGGTAAACCCAACAGATACTCTGTAGTGGCGTATTGTCCCGATCGTGCCGCAAAATGAAGTGCCGTCATGCCTTGACGATTCTTGGTATTTACAGCGAAGAGTGAGCCAAGATGTTCGTGTAGTACTTGTAAGACTGTTACATTTCCCCGACGAGCCGCATTATGCCAGAATTGCGATACCTGCTCTTGTGTTAATAATGATACCCCATCTTTGTTGTGGTTTACCAGCGCTTGGCAAGCTTGGATCAATACATGGCAGTCATCCGACATTTTCGAAGTAGTCTTTCCACTACTCCCCAATTCTTTATGCATTTTTTGCAAGAGTCTAACTAAAGGTGGTTCAGTGGATTCATCCTCATCCATAGACAAGGTATCCACCGCCGATACCGTCACAGCAGTCGTAACGGCTCCCGCGTCTAGCAAGACCTGTAATATTTCCAAATCCGTAGTAGGACGATCCTTTGCAATGGCACGATCGTCTGCAACAAGTCGATCCACGGCAAATTGGACGGGTGTTCGTTTCCGATATTCCATCGTCTTGACTGTTTCCGCAGAGGACACCAAAAGTGTTTTAACGGTTGCCAAGTCACCAGCTTGGATCGCTTCCAACAATGGTGGCGCCTTGGGCTGCAATTTATTCATTAGGATCTTTCGATTAGGAGCATCGGCCGGTATATAATCTACGGGAAGACGGTTGTAATTGTCAGCAATGGTTGGATCTGCACCATATTGGAGCAAAACATCCACCACAGCTTGTCGTGCCGTGGAGTTGTTGTCGTCCATTTTTCGCGATTGCAACGCCATGATGAGAGGCGTGGCGGCCGTCAAGTGATTGGTTGCGTTGGGATTGGCCCCTAGCTCGCACAATACTTGCACACATTCGACATGCCCCCATAGTGCGGCAATATGCAAGGCCGATTGTCCTACGCCGTTAGCGTGACTGGCAGGCACGCCCTTTTGTGTCACGTAACCACGAATGTCGAGCGGCGAATTCTTTTGCGCGGCCGAGAGTATCAAATCCCATTCAGGAGGGGAGGGGCTACCTTGAGGGAGGGGAATATTCATAATACGTGCTACACCCTACCTAGCTGTTGTAATACAGCAATAGCGAAACGGAGGCTTGCACTAATAAGAGAGTAATTATGAAGAAAGGCAGGAAGCAGGAATCCTCCTCGATCCTCGACTGTTCGGAAAAAGATCGGGAGGTGTGTCCTGGGGATGGCGGTCACTGTCAGTACGTCGCATCTCGGACTGGGCATTCCGAGCTGACCGTGAGTAATGCGCGCAGGGAAAAAGCCTACTGTAGTCATTTTTTCACTTTCAGTTTTTTCGTGCACTTCCAAAAACTACCTATGATTGGACTTCCCTGCCCTACTAGGTAGTATGTCAGCTATCAGTATAGACATTGTGGTAGCGAGAACAACATGAATTGAGTGTATGCTACGTACAAATGAGACAAATTCTTACACAAACAATTAGAACACCTTTGATTTTAAGAGTTGCTCCAGTTTCACTTCCGGCAAGAGCGGCTCGGCATTCCAATCGACACTCCTGGTACGACGATTAATGGGTGACTGTGCTGCCAACGCCGCGGGGGTGATAGTGGTAGGCGGGATATTTTGGGAAGATTCGTCGCATAGGTGCCCACTGCGAAAGAGCATGGTACGGATCAGAAAGTAGTACTTGGCGTATTCTGACGCGGGTACGCGTACATCAAAGCGTAGACTCGATAAGAGCGCAATTTCCAGTTGATTGATGCGTTGGATTGTAAAGGAAGATAAACCTGTCGCTACACTGACATTGGAAAAATCAATGTTCCACCTGTGGAGATAGAAGTCGGTGGTGAGCTGTACATGGTTGTAGATTTTCACGAAAAACATATCCCTACTATCAGAAACAAAAACGTACATGGACAAATCATCCCAAACTTTGCTGGCCAAAATCATGCAACTAAAGAGCATGGACCGCCAATTGAGAGGAGTAGGGCGTATTCCGCCTTCTGTTCTCTTAACTAATCTCTCAATGTAAATAAGGGACATGATAATTGTATCATGTTCCATTTGGCTCCTCCGAAAGAATTCCTTGTAAAACGATTCGATCTCCGCTAGGCTGGGTATTCTTTGAGAGATGCTTTGCGGGGCACTCAGCTTCGCACCACAGTCATCTCGAAATACGTCGGGATTGATGACCGATGATCCCACTGGAACCACCGAAGCGGGAGAATGGGGAGATTCCACCGACTGAACAATATGTGCTCGATAAACACCACACACACAGCGAATTGAACCTTGAATATCAGGACTTGTCATTGTAGAATTTACAAACATTGTATTGGACGTATTCCGTCTCATATGACCCTGTTGATAAGATTGTTGCTTGTCCTCTACCGCGTGACCGTCACCACGAGTGTACGGTTCGTCCAATAAACGCATACCTTCCAATTCCGGGGATCCGATATTGGCGTGCGCCGAGGTATTATCGGGTGACAATTCCAAAGAATCCCAATGATCGTACTGATTCCGGCTGGCGTCTGAATTGTCTGGGCTGCTCTGGGCATTGCCATCGTCGTCATCACCAGCCACAGACGAAGATACGCGAGACGAAGGCAACGGAGGTCTACCGGGTGGACCACTTGAAGGCTGACTGTGAACTGGCCCAGGTGTCGTAGCAGGTGGCGTTCGTTTGGGGGAGGGCTGTTTTGGTAAATGATGTGAAGAAGTTGGGTTGTTGTGGTTGTTGTTGTTGTTCTGGGCAGGTGCATGTCCGTCCGCGTTCACTTGCGCTAAAATATGTTCGTCCATGGCCGATATGGTGCGAATACGTTGTTGTTTCGAAGGTACTTGCAATGCCAAGGGCTCTTTGGGAGGTCCTCCTACAAAATTCCTCAATTGTACGGCCGTAAATTCTTTGGTCAACCGTCCCGCCGTAAAGTGCGATCGCATGTTCTGTTCCATTTCTGTGAAAAACACTTTATCACGTTTGCGTTTCTCTTTCCTCTGCTGCTTTTCTATAACACGAATTTCTTCCGGCTGGTATGGTAGCAAGGGACAGGGAGAAAGAGAGATAGAGAAAGTGAGATAGAGAAAGTGAGATGTACTTTTGTTCTTCAAAACACTTTTTCTTTCGCGCACGACGACAATACGGCTGCACTGTCGCCTCTTGCGTCGCTTTCGTCACCGTTTCAAGTAATGGAATGTAAGGAGAAGGAACACGCACCTTTTCCCATTGCGTCTGTCGGGTCATAGGGTCGTAGTAATAAGTCTGTCCCGAGGAAGTATCGATGGCCGTCTTCCACCGTGTTTGAGGTTGATTCCGAGGTGGACGGTCGTTGTTTGTAGTTCGCGAAGTCTTCTTACTGTCAGTGCTGTTGTTGTCCTGACTGCTCACGCCGCGACTACTCCGACTTTCGCTGCCACTACTTTGGCATCGTAGTAGCTCTGATGGAATTTCCGAAAACTGACTCTGATAGTACTGGGGCGTCCGCAGCACAATATTATTATTAGTTGTAGTAGCAGTAGCCGTAGCAGTAGCAGTAGGCGCTGGCAGACTCCCCCAGAAGCACAAGTCTTGCAAAATGTGTCGCAATGTTTGATTGGCTTCGTCTGGACTCAGATGGGAAAGGTCAAAGCGATTATGCGGATTGATTTTGATACGAATCCCCCGTCTTGGCATTATGTCGTTTGTTTCTTCTTCTTAGTTGGTTGTTGTCCAAAAGACGGGTAAGAAGACACGCACGCGTTGATGTGAAGAGGTTGTTTTCGAAAGTACGGTAGCTGACTGTGAAGTATGCTTTGTTCACTTGTCAAAAGTCGTTGCTGCCGCTGCCGCCGCCGCCGACGCGTTTTTGTCGTGTTTTCGCGTGGACGCGCAAAAACAATCCCTCGCTCTCTACTCCTAACGATAAGTGTAAGTTATTTGCCCCCAGAAGAGTACTGCCTACCCCTACATTGAAGGTCGGGCGTTGGTGAGGGCGTTCGGCGAGCCGTCCGCGCGTTTCGGACCTACCGTACAACGGTGAGAGAGAACGTTCTAATACCACGAACAGAAAGAATATTATTGGATTCGTCAAAGGTTTCTCATGACAGGCCTAATAGTCATGTTATCGACCGTCTTAATGTACCAACAGCTGATCCCGAACCCTCCGTCAACCCTCCTCGGATCGACCCTGCTTTGATGACCAAGGCATCAACATTTCACAAGGAAATAGGAATAGTACATGAGGAACTGGGTATAGGATTTAAGTTATCTGATCTTGAATGCGTATGACCTTTCGACGACAGTATCATATGAAAGAACAGACCTACCATACGATTCAAGCTGGAGACCTGTCACTTGATCTACCAATTGTACCAGTCAATGACGGGCTAGCAATCTCGCTCTTCATGTCGATTGATGCTCCCATTTCCTTTGTCGAGAAGGCTGGACTGACGCTGGCAAAAGAACTCAACGACGAATGCGCTCCTCAAGTAGTTGTAACAGCCGCAACACTTGGTATTCCAATAGGGATTGCCGTTGCCAAGGGATTGGGGCTTGATCATCTTGTGGTTTTGCAAAAGACCAATAAGATTCATCTGAAAGACGCTCTTGTCGAACCACTCAAGTCCATTACGACAAGTGATGTCCAAATGCTGAGACTTGACAGAGCCCAAATTTCAAAGATTCAAGACCGACGAGTAGTCTTTGTGGATGACGTTATATCGACGGGTGGTAGCCTCAAAGCAGCACTGCGTTTGATTCGCCAGGCGAAGGGTAAGGTTGTGGGTATAGGAACAGTGGTGGTGGAAGGAAACGAGTGGAAACAAACGATTGGTAAAGACGATGCCAGCTTAGTCCATTGGCTGGACAAGATACCTCTCTTTCGGAAAACTGATCAAGGGTGGAAAGCAGATTGGGAGTAATAAATTCACCCCGTAGGTACTCTTGACATGTTGGCTACATTGAACCGTTTTGTTGACGACGCCATGGTTTAGAGCTGCTGCCCACAGATGGTGCTATCCCAATCACCCTCCGAGCCTTTGACGGTTCATTTCGATGTGATAAAAGTAAATAAGTGTTTACAGTTAGTCCCTTTCTATCCTAGTTTTATGTTTCCATCCTAACTTCAAGCGCGCGCCTACACAGAAATACGGTAGAATCGATGGATATGCACAGGATGTGTCAATACGGACCCGGAACTTAAAATAACGGATCTACTGCCGCCGCCCCTCATTTTTCGCTTGAGCGAAGTGTCCTCCCTCGACCCTCGACACAACGACAACAACCAACAACGAACATCATCATCCATATCATCATCAATTGCAGGTCACACAACACAAGCAAAGCAACCATGCCACCCTCTAACAGTGGTTCTAGTGCGCTATTATCTCCTCGTCAAGAAAAGACACTCTGTGCTCTTATCGATGCTTTTCTACCGCCATTGCCAGAACCGCCACAGAAACTCGACACGGCCGAACAACACGAAGCTACAACCATCCGAGGTTTCGCGAGATCGAAACGTGCCGCAGCGCATTCGCAATATTGGACCCATCGACTCTCATCGGATCCAGAGTTTCTCAGTTATGTCAAGAGTAGATTAAATCGAAAGCAACGGCAGTCCCTATCTATGTTGTCCAACGTAGGTGGTACTTGTTGGGCGACCGGGCGTCTAGATGTTTATGCTTTGGCGGATTGGCCCGTACCCAAACTGGCTACACTGGTCCAAGATGCCTGGCAGTCTCGTAGAATGGGTCTTTCTGCTCGTGTGCGGCTATGGCGGTCGTGGAAACAGTTTCTTTGTGGAGCAGCATTCATGTACGTGACCAGAAATACTACCAAAACTCATACTCATGACACGCAGGGTATCATAGCCGAGCACAGGAACCCCTACGCCTGGCAAGCAATCGAATATCCTGGACCGAGTCGCTTTGTGGACCGTGCACGGGATGCACATGCCGCGACGAAAGGTTTGGAAATGCTCGAGAAATTGAATATGAGTGACAATGTAACCGAAGTAACATCGTCGTCCTCCTCCTCCTGTGAAGAATGCGACGTAATTGTCGTGGGATCTGGAGCTGGTGGAGCTATGGCAGCTCGTGTTCTATCACAAGCTGGTTGGGATGTCCTTGTGGTAGAACAAGGACTTGCACCTCGATGGCCGCACCGTCTTTTGGAAATGGACAGCTCGTATGCTCGACCCTTGGATGGCAACACGGATATCCTCTTGTGGACCGGAGGGATCATCCCGAATCTTGGAGGATCAACGAGATTCAGCATGGGAATCTGTCAAGAGCTGCCGATGTATGTACGCCAAGAATGGGTTGATTTATTTGGTTTGATTGACTTTAGAAATCAAAATAACGGTGAATTTGAAGAATCACTTCAGTTTGTTGTCGAAGAGATGCAAAAATTCGTGGCGAGAGATTACCCTTCCGTTAAAGAGTCGGATTCTTCCTTGCAATCAACTTTCACTGCTGCGTGCCATCATCTTGGCGTAAAGCCAGGTAATGAAGATTCGTGTGTCGTCGGTCCAAGTAACACAGGGGTGGCAACTCTCGGTGACAGGTATGTGGATACCAAACGTACCTCTCTTCACGACCTGGTCCAAGCAGCAAATCTAAGAATAATAACGGGTGCACGCGTAGAAAAAGTAATGACGGTTAAAATGCGTGGTAAGATGCTGCCGAGAGCGACAGGAATTGAATATATTGAGTTCAAGACAGGTGAAAGGAAGTCCATTAAAGCAAGAAAGAGCGTCATTGTCGCGGCTGGGGCTCTGGAGACTCCGTGCCTCCTGCGTCGATCAGGACTAACCAAAAATCGTCATATCGGCCGACATCTTCACTTGCATCCGACTTCAACAGTGTTTGGATTCCTACCACAAGCTGGATGCCGTTACCTAGAAGATTCAAGCGTTTCGGTTGTCTGCGAGCAAGGCGAAAATAGCAGTGGCAGACTGATGCACGCGTTAACGCCGCATCCAGGACTTGTGGCAATGCTTTTGCCATGGTCATCACCACAGAAGTTTAAAGAACGAATGCTTCAACTCAGGTATATGCTTCCCATCATTTGCATGCAACGAGACACTAGTGAAGGTAGTGTGTTTGAAAGAGGCGACGGATCTATGGTTGTCGATTATAAGCTGAACAAAGTCGATCGTAAGAGAATTCTAGAAACGGTTCAAGCTGCACTTTTTGTCGAAGCCGCAGCTGGTGCCACTGAAGTAGTCTCAGGTAGTTTTCGTGACCCAGGTTCCCTTCTTCCGAGCAAAAAGAACTCAACGTCATTGCGCGGGTACCTTGGATCGATCGACAAATTGGGGATGCATGACTGGGACAATAATCTGGTGTCGATGCATCAAATGGGGTCGACAAGAATGTCTGCCACACCAAATAAGGGCGCGGTAGACCCGAATGGAGAAGTTTGGGAGTGCAACGGTGTCTTTGTGATGGACTCTGGTCTTTTCCCAACCGCGATCGGGGTGCATCCAGTTATCACAATCATGGCGGTGGCACGAATGCTTTCACTACGACTCTCAGAAAGGTTGAAATTCGAAGAAAAGATGATTAAGGGTTCACTCCCCGCCTCCCACGATAAATCCGAGATGTTATCGAGGAAGCGTCGGCAGTATGCCTTGGCATTGCGCATATCGGCGTTTTTGAAATTCTTCGTTCGTGTTGCTTTAGTTGTTTTACTGCTTGTGCCTGCTTTCCTAATTTGGTCTTACGAACTTGGCAGTTTCTTGTCTTAAAAAGCTGCGGAATAAATGTATACGGCTACAGGTTACAATGATTCAGACGAAAGAAGGAAATTTGCTTCCTTCGCGCTTTTGCCACCGGGATATAAGGGCCATGAGTGGATACATTTTCTTTTTAAAAAGAGGTATCCGCATGGGGTACCCATGATGGGCAAGTACTGAAAAAGAATTCCAAATTCGTGCTTCAACGAGATCACTCGCGCCGTGCATTCTCCCCACCACGAGTATATCATTGCCGCTGATGATTCGGTCTAATCGAAGGCTTGGAAATGATAAACACCACACAAAAAAAAGTATGGAATACGCGTAGAAATACAAGTTTTTAACTCATAGTAAAGAAATTGATTTACAGCTGGTTACATCTGGACCATGTGTTCTAGGCTAGCTTTCAGCTCTCCCTTCCCGCCGTCTGCGACAGACTTGCTTCTCGTCATTAAACCAGGGCGCGGGGGTGTTTGACTAGCTTGGTACCGTGCGGTCATTTGCTGCAATTTCATAGCACCCTGTACATCCAAGGGGTTCATAGCTTCAAGATCCTCGCTACCCAAACCTGATTTGATCAGCATCGACCGCAGCAAAAAGTAGTATTTCGCGTATTCAGAGGCAGGCACTTTGACGTCATAGGAAAGGGCGGAAAGAACTGCAATTTCTAATTCGTTGATCCGCTGCAAAGAAAATTTAACACCAGCAGGGCATGTTTGACTAAAATCGGCGTTCTGGAAGAAAAAAAAAAAACAGAAAAGCGAGGCGGTGAGTGTACCAGTAACGTTACTAGATACACGCGTGTTACATAGTTGCCCATGTTGATACTTACCCACATGCTGAGATCATCCCACACTTTACTGGCTAAAATCATGCAGCTAAAGAGCACCGACCGCCAATTGGTGCTGCGAGGGCGCAAGCGTCCGTCCGTGCGACGAATCAGCCGCTCCACATAAATCAACGACATGATAATGCAATCCGTTTCGAGCTTAGATCGACGAAAGACGTCACGATAGAACATCGTGATATCCTCCAAAGTAGGCGGATCTACTTTTTTCATAAGAGGTGAAGACGATTTTTGTTGCGACTCCAAGTCATTGAAGACCAAGTATTCATCAGTTGAAAACGAGTTTTCCCTTTCGGATTGGAGAATATGAGCACGAAAAACACCACAAATGCACTAAGGAAGAGGAAAAATGATGAGATACTGCGATTCAAGTTGCATGGATAATACAAACCAAAACTCACTTTAATCGTGGCATCCTTGTCAGGGGCAGACATAGTGGAACCAACATAAATTGTTCCACAAGTGTTCCTTCGTGTCATGGGAGGTCTTTCCAAGCCCTCGGAAGCGCCAAAATTATCCGACATCCTTTCCAAGACTTTGGCGCGCTCTGCTTCAGCGGTGTCTCCCTTGGCACTATATTCTGAGTGTTCGCTAACATCTTCCTTGATCAAATCGAGTTCAATGGACCTCATACTTGCACGGGCGACCGACAACCGCCGGCTACCCAAGGAAAAGCGGGACCTATCTCTCGTCTCCTCCTGCACCATTTCTTCTCCTTCCACAGCCAAGGAAGACATTTGGTCGGATATTTCGGCTAACTGTTCCAGGGCTTCAAATTCATCGTCGCTCATTCCAAAATCACCAGCAGATTTATCGTAAAACGAATCTCCCACGGAACTCAGATACGAATTCCCCATCCGAGATGATACGTTGGGGTCAGTGGGAAGACCTGAAAGAATAGTTCCGAGGCTCCCTTCTCGCTGTAACGACAGTTCACTTTCATTTCGCGTTTTCTCCTGTTTGGCTCCGAATTCTTGTTGCGAATAATCGGCTAGACTCAGTGTCTTTGTTTGATCGGTAATAACATCATCTCTGCTTTTGGTTCCTGCAAATCTTCCGGCAATCACATCTGTGGGAGAATTTCCAAACAAATGGTGGTTCGAAGGTTGACGCTTCACAAGTTCCGAAAGAACTTGGCGATCCATTGTACTAATGGTACGAACCAAACCCGGTCGTTCCAGTCCTTCCTCCGTGCTATTTACACTCCGAGTTTGTAAGAAGTCCGATGTCTTTTCCCTTTCTTCCGAAGCTTGAGTCGATTCCACCATGGCCCCGGTTTGTAAATTCTTGAGTATATTGGCTTCCATGGCTGCAAAGAAATTTCGTTGTTGTTC
>Ga0051981_10001473_pt1 | contig 11530 bp, 8 predicted proteins | sample CryGey13umfilter_3_FD_59644 | JGI IMG/M metagenome (GOLD analysis project Ga0051981, IMG submission 59644) | Groundwater microbial communities from aquifer in Utah, USA - Crystal Geyser 4/10/14 3 um filter | ecosystem: Environmental > Aquatic > Deep subsurface > Groundwater | place: USA: Utah... | reverse complement strand
AGTAATTTAACGGTCGGACATGCGTCATAAGGGGTCCTTATAATCCATAGTTTACGGTAGGGTGGATCTCAAGAGAATTAGCTCGTTCGAAGTCGCAAACATATGTTTTGGAAGGTGATGGCTCTGGAGATGGAATGCCCTTAACTTTGAAGCTGACGAACGAATGCTACAACACCTGTTCCAAAGCCGCTTGCCCGAAGTCGTACCGAAATATTTTCACAAACATTGTCCTACAAGTTACATCAAGAATTTTCTTGTGACATTTCACACACACAAAATGCTTTTAAGCGACGGACACTTGATTACCACAAAGAAACAACGGCTACGACGACGAGTCCGATCAACGTTCCTAACATGCTTGTGGATGGGGCTCCACTCGGGGGTTGCGTGGCAGCGGGGTTTAAAGTCGTCGGCGGGCCACCCAGAATCTTGCTAGTGGGACAACGGAGGTTTTCGCCCACGTTGGGTTCTGGAATGGCACAAAACAAACCAGTGCATTCTGGAGCCGTCGATGACAAAATTTCACCATTCCACATCAAAGGACCCTCGGCGCGGCGATAAGTGGGAGGGAGTGCGCACATAAAAGGACCATTACGCTCGCCCCCATTGTCTTCGCAGATCTGAGTATTGTTGTCAGAATAACATGTATTACCTTGGCAGTACGGACCGATTGGAGGAAGACGACGTTTGACGAGACAAAAACGTCCTCCAATGTCGTAGCTTTCCAGTTCGGAAAATGGAGGGCCAATTTCATCCCGCAATTCACGACAGAAACGTTGGTTATCGTTGATTCGTTCTGATTCAAAAAATTCGTTTGGACCAATCATTGTCCAATCGGTTCCTGGAATGAGACAGAAATGCTGCGCAAAAAGCTAGAGGCGTATCAAGGATGAGATGCTTTCCTTCATACATTTACTCGACGTTGATTTGGTTGAAATACATACCGATCCACCCACAGCGTTGCAAACGGACACCGTGTCCTCCTGTATGTCAGAGAATGAAGATGATGGCGATGAGGGCACTCCTTGCTCGCGCAATCCAGCACGACATCAGTGATAAGCAACTTACCTCGAAACATTGGTCATTTTCGGGGATCATGGAACACGTAGGACCAATGACTTGAGAAAAAAAATCAAGTGAGATGAACCCGTCTAAACATGTTGAAATTACAAATTTTCCCTTCCGACGATCTGGAGGACTCACCGGTGTAGTCACATCCTTTGACCAGACACCACCATTTCGCAACTGAAGTACCTTCCAGCGCGATACATTCGTTTACCGTACTTGCAAAACAAGCTGATCCCCAACAGACAGGACCCACAACAGTATAGTAATCATCAAGGATACAGTAATTTTGGTTCCAAACTTTCCCATTTAGGCTGTCGCAAGCAGCGGCAAGTTCCTCTGGATGGCATTCTCTGAAGTGCGTAAATCAAATAATTGAGAATCGTTAAACGACGCGAACAATCGATTGGTGAATGTTTCTACCATACTCACCCACGGTAACAGACAGGCCCAAATACTGTACGATCTCCTGTAAACAAACACCATTCTACGGTATCGTCTCCGATGGTAATACCCCCCACCGAGGCGCACGTTTCTCTATCCTCAGCAATACAATCATCCTCCCAACATGAAGGGCCCGCAATCTTCACATTTTCAGGGAAAGAACAGTAAGATTCGTGCAGGAGAGTACCTTCGTATGCTTGGCAAGCACTCGTGACAGAGTAACAGGTCTCGTTGAAGCAGAAGGGGCCGTAGCCTGCCAAGGGTTCGTTCCATGACCATCCAGGACGACGAATAGCATGTTGGTATGCCCAATAGAATAGATCTTGGTAGTGATGTCCAAAATTTGTGTCCCCCCAGGGCATGAACTCGAAAGGAAGTTCTGGAGTCGGGAAGTCGGTTGGAGGCGGGGCCGGAGTAGGTGAATCCGTTCTGTTGGTGCCATCATTGATGACAAGTTGCGAAGATGCCGGGACGACAACCCAGATTAGACAAACCAGGAATGCTTTCATCGTGAAGTGTATAAATTAAGGATCAACGCTGTCTAAAAACAAAAGCCTGAGCCAATATAGACAGCCAAATTGGTTTAAGAGCCAAATTGGTTTAAGAAAGTGTCAACCGTTGTATGGAAAGACTCTTTGTTTGGGGTTAGTCATCGATCGGACGAAAAAATGAACGACGCGATCTTTAGAGGTAGCCCCTTCGAGCTTCGCGGACTGGTATCGACGAAACATTTAAATTTCAAAGTACTTGTCGTTATGACTTCTCGATGACCCACAATGACCATATGTAATAATATGTAATTTCCATGAATTCGATTCCCGAGCGCATCCAATCCCGTACAGTTCTCTCTCTTTCCTGGGAGGATGCGCGCCGCCCCGCAGCAGAGCCACGATGATGAGTGGCGACAAATTCACAAACGAAGAGTAATAAAAAAACTAGCAGCCTCTTGTTTGGCATCTACAAGAGCATTGCAGCTTGTTTCTTTCGCATTGGCTTAGCACTTTCATTTTTTATTGATAAAAAGATGCCCTCCAATCAGGCGGCGGGAGCCGAGGAGTCGAAACAGCCTGAGACGCCAATGGCCCTGGAGGATACCTCGCTGCCCGAGTCCTCTCCTTGGCAGCGGGCCAAGTCCGCAGCGGAATTGATCAACGCTCAGGCTGTCATGGAAGATATGGAACGAAGATATTATGAATTACGTCAAGAACGTGATACTTTGCAAGAAAAAGTTGAAAGTATTTCTGCCGAGAAAGCAGCGGCAACGGCGGCGCAATCGGTTATGACAACGATCCAGCAAGAAAAAGATAGCCTGCAGAGCAAATTGCAGCAACAAGAAATCCAAACCAAGGGCTTGGAAGAGGAGAAACGTCTTCTTCAAGAACGCATGGACCGCATGCAAGTGGAAGCTGATCAATTACGAGAGGAACTCGGGTACGTAGCGACTGGCCTAGGATGTCTATCATTCCCGTCCATATCTTACTAACACGATCGTTGGTTCGACTTACACAGCCGTGTTCAGAAAGCTCATTCCGAAGTTGCGAGCAAATTTGCTACTATGGAAATGGAATCAAAGCTGAAGGATTCCGAAGCCATTCCGCTCTATCACGAAAAACAACGCCTGCAATCGGAATTGGACAATTTGCATGCTCATTCACGCTGGTTGGAAGGGGAACTAGAGGCAAAAGGGAAGGATTACCAGCGGCTGCTTCAGGAATCTCGCGATCGCCACATGCAATTACAGATGCATCTTCAGCACACAGAAAATGAAAAGGTTGCCGCAGCGACGAAAAATGCCGAGCTTAATGAACTCCAAAATCGTCTACACGCCGAAGTGGAAAAATTAACCGCGGATCTCAAAAAGAAATCACAGGAAGCAATTCATTTGCGAGAGACTACCGATATAGAAGTACAACAAGAACGGCAGTATATTCAAATGCAGCAAGATCAGTTGAATCGTTGGGAGTCGCGTTACAACGATGTCGTCCGAGAAAACCAAAGTCTCAAGGCCGCCGCTACTCAAGCGATCGAGGCAACGGAGAATGATGTTGAACGCATTAAGAAGGATCTCAAAGAGGAGTACGACAAGTTACTACGGGAACAAGCAGCTGAGTACGAATCTCGACTTGCGCAGCAAACGTCGACGGTTGCAGCATTGCCGGCATCAGACCGTGTATTCGAAGATGATGAAGAGGAGGATGCTCCGGTGGGACTCACGGAAGTTTTCAGCCGCTTGGAACAAACCAAAGCCCAACTCAGGGAAATGAAACACCGTGCAGAAACAGCAGAACGGACGACTCAGCGACTGTTGGCCGACATCCAGAACAAGACGCCCATGATGTTACGCCAGCGTGAGGAATATGAACTCGCAATGGATCAGATCGAAGATATCCAGCGACGTCTTGAAAAGGCTATCGCAGACAAAGAAAGCGCACAAGCTGAACTCGAACACACTCGCAAGGAGCTGACACAGACGGACCGTCGCTATACCGAACAGGTTGCCGAAACTAAGACATTAGCTCAACAAGTCCAAGCACTTCTGACAAGTCGAGCGACTGGTGGGTCGAGTGGTCAGAATTTCCCTACCTCTGTAGCTGAAATGCAGCAGCAGAATCAACGTCTTTTGTCAGATAATCGCAAACTACAGAAAGAAAAAATTGATCTTGAACAGAAACTACAAACGGACGAACTTCGCGCCAGAGTATCCGCTCTGGAACAAGAATGCGAAGAGCTGGTCGCCGAGAGAGAAAAACAAGAAGATCTGGTACTCAAAATTACGAAAGAACGTGACATTTACCGATACCTCAACGGCACCCAGGCATCGGATGGTCACCAACTCAGCGTTGAAGAGGTTTCTCGGCAGCAAATAGAAAAGACGAAACAGCTAGAGGCTCGAGTAAAAGCTCTTGACAATAATGTGGCCACATTGACTGCCGAAAAGGACCAGTTGGCTCGAGAGAAGGAGGGAATCGTGGAACGCCTTGTTCGCATCGAAACAAATCGCAAGAATCTTATGGAGAGCAATTCGAAACTGCAAACGGAGATGTACAAGACAAGGGGGGACCTTGCTCGTCATCAGTCCGACGCAACTTATTACAAAGAGAAACTGACTAGGGTCGAAGAACTCTTGAGGCGAAGTGCGAACGAAGTCACAGCTCTCGGAAATGCACGTTCTGAGCTGCAACGTATCAATGCTGAATTGCAGCAAAGTGTCTCGAAAGAAAAAGATCTGGCCAATCAGGCGAACTCGGCCAGAGAACAGGCCGAGACGAAACTAAGACGCGCTCAGGCTGACTTGGAGGCTGCTAAGGCGGGCGAGCGCCGAGCAAATGAAGACAATTCAGAACTTCGACGTGAAATAGCCCGACAAGGCTCGATAATTGAATCTATCCGACGGATCGAGTCGTCGCTGTCAGCAAAGAGCACAATGGAGACTGAAAGTCTCAAAGAAGAAAAAGAGCATCTTAAACAGCAGCTTGCGAATGATCGAAAGAAGTTCGAGGCCGAAACCGATAACCTTAAGGAACGAGTCAGAGAAACTGAATCTCGTATTGTCGAGGCGGACAAGCTCAAATCGAAGGCAGAAGCCGAAATGCTTGAAGCAAAGAAGTCCCTACTCGCTTCGGAAACCGAAAAGCGTTCCCTCGCTCTAAAATTCGAAAATATCGAGGCGAAGCTTCATGCCGCGAACAAGAAATTAGGGATCACCGAAGATAGCGATCAAGCAGACGTGTCGTTGCAGGCAAGAGTTGATGAATTGTCTGCCGAAGTTGAAAATGGAAAATCAGAAATTACCTCACTTCAGAAGAGCGTGGAAACTTTTAAGAAGATTGCGAAAGACGGTGAGAAGGCGTACAATGATCTCTCGACGGCAGCGGAGGAGTTGAAGAAGAAGCAGTCCAAAGAACTTGAAGACAAGTCCTTAGAGCTGGAGAGTATCCGTTCTGAAAGCGCAAAGCGACAAGAAATGATTGTAGAACTATCTAACGATCTTTCAAAACAGCGGGAAGAAGCACAGCAGGCCGAGTCCAAGTTGAAAGGGGAAATTTCCGTGCTCCGAGCTCAAATGGAGACTTTTGAAAAAGACGCAGAGTCTTCCAAGGCCGCCGCCGCCGCCGCCGCGCTCGATTTGGAAACAATCCAGAACGAGTTGAGTACGACACAGGACAATTATGAAAGAGAATTAAAACTACATTCTCAAGCGCGAAGTTCCTTGCGCGCCTTACGCGAACAGCTTGAAGAGGCCGTTCGCAAAGGCCAGGCGTCCGAGGAAAAGATTGCTAGTCTGAACCAGTCGCTTATCCTCGAACAAGAAAAAGTACAGAAGACTAATGACGAAATGCATGAAGCGACAAAGATTCTTGAAGAGAGACTCGAAACATCGAAATCTCAGAATAAGGTCCTCCATTCTCAACTGGAAAGCCTCAATGACATGGTCTCGAAATTCCAATCTGATCGCGTAGCAGCAGCATCTGAAGAGGATGCTTCGGTTTCGGACGCTGATATTCAGGCGCTTCGTAAACAGCTAGCCGAAGTGCGTGAAGTGGTTAAGTATTTACGTTCGGAAAATGATATGATTCAGACACAATTGGATACTGCCAAGCGAACGATCGACCGAGAAAAGTCAGCCGGTAATGTCTTGAAATCAAGTCTCGAAGAAGTTCGTGCGGAGCTTGCATCGCTTAAGGAAGGAGCCGGTAGCTCCGACTCTACTTTAGTGAAAGAGCTGACCGAAAATAAGTCGAAACTTGTTGAAGCTGAGAACCAACTCCGACTCCTCCGAGACAGCAACATGGTCCTTCGCGAAAGCAGCGAAAAATCAAACCTTCTTCTAACTGAAGCGAAGCAGGAGATTTCCAAGTTGAAAGAAGCCACAAAGCCACTCGAAAAAGCGAGCCACAACGCGTCCGTCCGTATCTCCCAACTTGAGGCAGAGAAGGAAAGCCTTAGCAGAGAGATTGCGGTATGGAAGTCCAGGGTCGAATCTCTGGTATCAAAATTCAACCAGATTGATCCCGAAGAGCATAGAAAAGCATTGAAACGTGTAGAAGAGCTAGAAGAAGAAAAAGACGCCCTGAACAAGTGGAAGACAACAATGGAAAAGGAAAACACCCGTATCCGTGAAATCGCTCGTCGTCTGAAACAAAGTCAGACAGAGAATACGGGTGTAATCGAATCGCAGAAGAAAGAAATCGATAAGCTCAAAGAAGAAAAGACAACTCTTTCAAAGGCTTCATCGGCCAGTTCTGACTTGGCCAAAGAGAGGGATACACTGAAGGAGAAAATGACGAAACTCGAGAAGGACGCGGCTTCAACAAAAACTGAGCTTCAAGGAGCGAATACCATGAACGATCGACTTCGTGAGCGCCTCCGTCAGTTTCAGAATACCATCCGAGAGCTTAAGGCCAGGGAACAAACAGTGCCCCCTCAAGTCATTGCTGCCGCGCCTTCACCTCCACCTAATAAAGTTGAGACCGTTCAGGAGAAGGCCGCCCCTCAAAGCGAAATCGGAAGTACAAAAACCCAGTCAATGGCACTCGAACAGACGCCAAAGACCACCGCGACGAGTAGGCAGCCGGAGGTTCCTCAAGAAGGATTCAAGTATGGACCAAGCACATCGGAGGACGTCAAAATCGCTAAGGAAACGGGATCGGGACTTCGAAGCGAGGCACCTGCATTCGCCCCACAGTCTTTGGGCGGAAAGCAAGATTCTGTCGCTGTATCTAAAGCTGAGTTGCCCGAAACAAAGTCGCAATCTAATCCATTGTCAGCTCAGGCAAATGCGCAGACGCCATCACCTGCCCCCGACTCGTCAGCAACGAAGGAATTGTCCTATAAAGAGAAGCTTTTGGAAAAGAAGAATCTCCTAGAAAAGAAACGCAAATTGGCCGAAAAAATGAAGCGGAAACTCATGGAGAGTAAAGCCAAATCCGAGTCAGTAGAGGAACAGCCACCGAAGAAAGCTCGTACTACTGATCCTTCAAGTGATACCGCGCCAATATCCTTAAAGGTTGATCCAGGCTCGAAAACGGAGTCAACTGAAATACAAGCGTCCGCAGGGAAAGATGTTGATACACAGGTTGACGATTCCAGAGCTCTTGTACCGATTCAAGAGGGAGAATTGGCAGATGAAGAAGACACCGGAGGAGAAGGCGACGAATCAGAAATGCCTGGAAGTGGACAGGAAAAGAAGGAAGGGACTGCATCTTTGCAAGCGAGCAATCCATTTACTACAACGTTATCTGGTGGAGCCGGAAACCCTTTTGGAACAACATCCTCATTTTCCGGAGAGCCGACTTCTTCGTTCGGACAAGCCTCTTCATTCGGGGGCGTTTCGGCCTTCGGCAGTAGCACCGCACCAAGTAGTACTACGGGAATGGGCTTTGGAAGCGCTGTCACAGGCAACGTCCCAAGTGCATTCGGAAGCGGTACACCGCTCGCGGGTGGAGCTCCAACCCCAAGTGCATTCGCAGGCAGTACACCGCCTGCGGGTGGAGCCCCTACCGCTTTTGGAAGCGCGTTCTTAAATATGAAGCCTCCTGGCAATGCAACACCGCCTACTTTTTCTTTTGGGTCGTCGACAAAACCTATAGTGTTACCAACTCCAACTCTAACTGCGCCAGCGCCGTCTCCTTTTGGGGCTTTTGCAGGAACCACTTTTGGTTCTGGGTCGTCATTCGGAGCTCCATTTGGCTCGCCAAATACCCAGTCTTTCGGTTCTCGTCCTTTGTTTGGCGGTGCGCAGCAAAACGACTCTAAAGAAGACGAAAAAACAAAGGAAGGCGACAAGGATGAAGAAACCAAGAATTCGTAAAAATATGAGATCCGTATGTAATGAAAATTCCTTTGTTCTACTCGAATCATCTTTCCATTTCACTAGCGTTGGGTTCTCCTCTAGGACTACCGAATGTTCCGTTTCGATAAGCTTCTAGTCCCTCCTTAGCTTCATCAGCTGTCAATCTGTGTTTGATCCAATACTGTCCATCGAGATGTAACACAGGAATGTCGTATTTGTATTTATCGTACCACCTCAACTGTTCCTCATCGGTGATGTCAATTTGGCTTAGGCTGTGCGGATGGGTTTCACGCAAGTCAGTCAGCACATCCTTGACTTTATCACACAGTGTACAGCCTTCTTTGGTAAACAGTGTTACTTGTGGTGCCTCGGAAACTGCGGCTTCGTATACCGTCCCAGTTACGCTGCCACCCCGGGGTGGCAAGAAAACGGAACGACCACGTTGAAGATTTTTCACATGATTATTCTTTAGTATATAACCTAGCACCCCACCGTTGTGCATGATACATCCAGGTAGATGAAATAAGAGAAGATACAGAAAAGAGGCAGGACACAACCGAACCATTGTCATGTTTTTTGTTTTCAACGTGCTCGTTATTTTCACGTCGTTTCGTTTTTGTGCACCATTAAGTGCGTCATCGCGGCTTCACGTTACTGTTATGCGACCGCTGAATCGTCTCAGTTGAAGGTACTCTTTTTACCTACCAAGGTAGGTAACCCATTTATTTGCCCAACACAATATTATCTTGCGGGTCTCTTTTGTCACACTCGAATGATAAATCCTCTAGTTTCGTATCGTATCGTATCCAACGCTGTGTTCCATGCAATTAAAGACGAAATAAGGCACCGACAGAGGGGTAATAAGGCTGTAACGGACAAACACGGTCGCTCTGATAATGAATGATTTTTAAATATAAATTGGCATGGCTGTTCGAAATGCTGTTACATTACTTTGCGTTTGCTCCAACCGTCGTATGAAACTTCGTCACGAAACGACGGCTGTCGTGCATGGAGAATCGCACCGAGTTGCAGATCGCATCGCGTTCTGTTCCGAAAACAATTCGCTGAACACTGAGTCGACCATACCTTCATTCGCGCTGGTATACTTTTTAAACAGGACTTCTGATTTTCCACTGAACCCGATGGCCTTAAATCCAATGGTCAATAGAGTACGGCGGGGGGTCCTGTTGAATGCCACAAGAATTCGTATCGTGCCATTAATCCACATATTTCTCATCCAAAGCAGCCGAAAGATGCTCGAGATCCATCCAGTGGTCAATCGCATTGACCCCCAAGTCTTCAATATCCTTGACACCATGAAATGTTAACACGTGGTGTGTCGGACCTGATAATACAATTAACGTTGGAATTTCATGTTTACGTTCCATGCCCAAGACGGGCAACTCACGTCGAGCGCACGTGGCGAACCTTCGTTTCAAGGCTGCCCGTTCTTCCGAATCAAATGGGACCGTCATCCAGTTAGGTTTCAAATATTCTTCCATTTCTTCCTCATTGCGATCGGATGATACGTAAACTAACGAAACCCCATGACGCTGTAACAGATTCCGTGGAGAATCTTCATCCGGTGGTTCCATCAATACTTCTCGAAACAGTTTGTCGATCTGTTCTGTCACGGGGGTACTCATGGGACACCACGACTGCAACATGCACCCAAAAAAGTAATGAGTGAGAACCAAATATCGTTTCTTGGATTTGACGGCAAATCGTCCCTTATCTTTTTTCTTTTCTGCTGGTGAAGAATTCTAATTGAACTTACAGCCGCAAAGTACAACAGGGTAATCTCGGAATTTCGCAAAGCATACTGTAGGGATGGAAAGTCTTGTAATGGTAGATCACGCTCCTTGGCTACTAATTTCCTCGATGGTTCTTCCATCACGTCTGGTGGTATCGATTGCCCCAGCACAAAACGTTGTGCAGTAGCTACCAATATTCCGACCGCGAGTATGGTCACCAACAATGCCAAGGAAGCCTGCAACGGACTCATGGAACGCCGTTGTTTCTTACGTCGTTTTCCAGATTCATCGTTTCGATCTGTTTCGATCATGGGTAACAAGCCCTGACCTTTCCCGGAAACGCCATTTCGCTTCTTCATTTCTTCTTTTGCTATTAGTTCACTGTTAGGACAAGTTCACTGTTAGAACGACGAAAAATGGAATGTAACAAGAGAAAAACAAAAAGTTTTTCTTGTCGTTGTTGATTTGACAGGCGGCCCTGTCCTTTCGGGCAACTTGGCACATAATTTACATGAATGTGTATTATGTATGACACATATTTTTCTAAACCGGTAGGAGTACCATGAAAACTAATCGGGATGACACAAACCGAAAGTTAATTCGGGTTTCCGCCTCGACGCCCACGGGACCACAGGACAGCATCCTTGCCCCATACACTCTATCGAAACATGGCATACAATCAAGATAATTAAGCAACATTTTAACTACTACGTGGCAGAGAATTGTTCAAACGATGATACGGTTGCCATTTTCATGTGAGACTCATGCACGTACTACCAATCTGTAAAGGTGAATGAATTCTAAAAGCCGTATACCACGTGACAATTGCTTGGTACACACCATTCCGGTGCGGCATGCCCAAAACGCTGTAACGATAAGAACTTGTAGGCCCAATTACCACCAGAGTTGGTCACAACAAGGAAATCATTAGGAAAACTGTATAAAGCACCATTGACATGGAGCAGGGGGGGCATTGTTTTAGAACGCAAAGCATTTGAGGGGTAATCTCTAAAAGGAATTCGTTACAAAAACTTAAACAAATGGCACTTGCTTGGTTCATTCGATCCGTTTCAGGCAACATAGGTGGCTGACTGTGATATATTTCGATGGACTGAGGTACTCCTTTCTCATATTTATTACAGTGGAAAAAAGAGTCATTCCGCTTGACTGTTAGTACTCTGGAGTAGGAAGGACGTGTGGGTAGGTAACAGCAAGTGTATTGGTAGGTTTCTCCACTAAAAATAATAATGTTGCGAGCTCCAAACGCTCTTTTTGGAGTTCTGCCGACCGCTGACCTCTCTGGCTTGGGTCCAAACTGTAGCTTCTAAAAGTAGCGCCGGCAGTACAGATCAGACGCCGGCACCTCATATCCCAAAAGCCAACAACGCCATCTGTGCGCAGCAGGCGGGTAAATGTTGGAAGCGAAAATCTCTCTTCTCCCCGCCCTGACACCCGCTTTTTTTTTTTTTCTCTT
>Ga0051981_10001472_pt1 | contig 11533 bp, 8 predicted proteins | sample CryGey13umfilter_3_FD_59644 | JGI IMG/M metagenome (GOLD analysis project Ga0051981, IMG submission 59644) | Groundwater microbial communities from aquifer in Utah, USA - Crystal Geyser 4/10/14 3 um filter | ecosystem: Environmental > Aquatic > Deep subsurface > Groundwater | place: USA: Utah... | reverse complement strand
GACTGCAACAACATGATCGAACGAGAGCCAGAGCCTTTCAAAGACTACCGTCTGGTCTCCGTGGACGAGATACCGCGACATTCCAAGCATCGCGGAGGGGTGGGGACCCACTTTCCTACATTGCTTCACCTGGTCCTGACACGCGCGGAGAAAGATGGCTATGGTCACATCTGTTCCTGGCAGTCACATGGTAGATGCTTCTCTGTCTCTAACCGTGATAAATTCGTCTCAGAAGTCATGCCAAGTTACTTCCGGCAGTCTCAGTATGCCTCGTTTCAGAGACAATTGAACCTCTACGGATTTCGGAGACTATCACAAAAATCTCCCGATCACGGGTCGTACTACCACGAGATGTTCTTACGAACGAGAGCAGATCTATGTCAAGGTATATTGCGGTCCAAAGAAAAAGATCTGCGAGCTACCAAAGCTTCCCGTGAAGAACCAGACTTTCATAAGATGCCACCGATGCCACCAGTAACAGAGGAAGACATTGGTACCACCGAAAGCATTCTCATGCAACAAAAAGCGGCTGCAAAAGAAGGGCAGGAAATGAATGCCCTCTTTGAAGACAATTTCAATGTGAACAAACAACAAGGAGATCCTTTGGCTCACCTGTTCAACACGATTGCCATGCAGGGCATTCATTCGAACGACTCGTGGATGGACCCCCGCCCCATTGCTCCGTTTCATTCTGGAGATAACAAGCAGGCCTCCGTGCCAAGAAATGAAGATTCTTTCCAGCCCTATGCTCTGCCCAAGCCGGACCCATTGCCTTTACCATATTTTTTAACTGGCGGGGGACCAGAAATGTACGGCCCGGTGATGAATATTCCCCCTCCCACTAATCCGCTCACGGAAAAATCTACAAGCTCAGTTTCATATCAGTCTCAAGATGACCACGAAATTCTTCGAAAAGTTTCAGACGTAAGTTGTAGGAAAGAATCGGTCTTCCTATCCCCACCATTGGTTCGTTTAGGCTCGCATCTCATTCTGCATTCGATTGTGCACAGGAAAAGATTTCGGAGAAGAGACCTTTCGTTGCAGAGAAATGTTATCCGGGGGAAAGGTCTGCCAAACGACAAGCAGACGGAGAAAGCCGCAGCCCAAAATGGCTGGCGGCTGTCGAATCGATGCGGGACGAGGTAGAGGGGATGGTTCACTTCCTTGAGGATGTGGATTTTGATTAAATGCTCCCACACGCGCAGACATGGCGCAGCATTTTTTTTCTTTTCTTTCAGATAATCATACTTGCGTGGATACGGTACTTTTCTTCTTTTACATAGTTGCTTTCCTTACTTGTATTCTACATCCCCGCCATTAAATATTTCATTTAGTTACGCTCCAACTACTGCCTTAAAAATTTGCTTGATTCTGTATTTCTGGACCATGATTTAGGCAGGTTCATTGTGTTCAAGCCATGTGGGATTTGACCAGTCCATCGGAGCTTTTTGCCATCTTTGCGGACCAACCGAGTGGAACGATTTTCCAATATCATGTCGACGTAACTTGGGGGAAAGTGGAAGAGACTCTCCAGTTGCGTTTTTCCTAGGACTTCAATTGCTTCATAAATAAGAGCCTGGGTCAGTTGCCCGGAATCTCTACACGTTCTCACTACAGACTCGATAAAGTCCAGGTGATCTTGTTTCAATTCGAACACCGAAAGCTTGACAATCACCACCGCCAGGATATAAGAGAACGTGTCACGATTGCCTTTGTTGAAGGTATCGAGTGCGATTTCATATGCCTCGAACCTTCGCGTAGGCGGTATATCGTCCCTCGCGCAGGCTAGAAGGACCATGTTGCAGTGAGGAGCCGGCGGACATGCGCCAGATCGATGCTGCATGACAGAAAGAAGGAACGCAGCCTCACGAGCAGGGAAAGTGTCATGATCGTCTTCTTTAACGACTTGACTTGCCCAAGCTTTTAGGCACGTGCTGTAGTGTCCGTAGTTGCGCGGATTCCATCCATTAGAAGCTTGCATATGGTCAAGGTGTGCGCAAGCGTGTTGGGCAGGATAGAGAAATCCATTCTCACCGGTATATTGTTGTCCATCAGTACATAGTGCTTGCCATGCTTTTAGGACCAAGTTTAAATGTGTGTCGTCCGCGATATAACGTGCATCGTGTTCCTCTCTGTATTTGTCACGCATCGTGAACAAGATATGCTCGACTTTGTTAGCAAGGTTGGCTTGATTCGATCGTATCCATGTGTGCATAGCGATGGTGAATGTTTGGCGAGTAGGTCTATGCGGGCTTGATGGATGCAACGTTCCATCGAGAAGGGCTTGAACAATCTGAGGTGCCTCCGGGGACCGCGAGTCCGACCATACCTGCATTGCGATGTGTCTGTGATGAAGAGTCAGATATGATGATTGGATAGCCCAAGATTGAACTCGCTTTAAAGCATCTTCTGACCCCACTAGCTGACTTTGGCGCCAGGCTACGGTAAGTGCAACCAGAGTTTCTGCTGACTGCCACATCTGGGCACGGGACACATCATCTTCTAAAATATCATCAAGAAAGGCATCTACTCCAATCCTTTCTCGAACCAATCTATCCGCCGTTCGGACACGAGATTCAGCCACCGTTTTATGAAGTAGTCCTTTGATAACAATACTAAAGGCCCAAGCACGGGGGTGGACACCCTCGGAATGGTGCAGGCTGAAGAAACTATTCGGGATTGCCACCGTCGCAAGTTGAGGAACGATTCGTTCCAAATCAGCAACTATTGTATCATCGAGACTTTCATTGGAATGATCCATAATACCCTGAACGCATTTCAGGTATGCTCGATAGCTGAACCAATCCAAACTGAAATTTCCAGCATCTTCGAGTTGTCGCATTCGACGAAATAGTGCACAGAATCTATTCGCAACAAGCGGATGGTGCTTACTGCTTACCCTCGAATATGCCGTTAACACCATATTGTAACATTCGATATCTGGCGGCGCTATCGAAAAGTTTCGAACTTTTGATTTGTTAGTGTTGGGGGTGTGGCCGGATATATCACCGCGTCTGCCACTCAACTCTTCCATTTCCACAAGAACATTCTCAGCTTCCTTTGCGCCCATTGCAGTTCTGGAAACTGACCAAGCCCTCAGAAGCGTTTTAAATGTACTCATTGACGGAGCTGCTGATTTGACAGACGCGTGGTTTGGAATTTTAATCGCTTGCTGCGTGTATAAAAGTTCGGCACGATATTCTGCAGTCATGAGTCGAAACAAACGATTGACTCGATTGGCAGCATCCTCCGAACGCAATCCCCCCACAATCGTCATGACTTTAGTGTAAAGTTCCTGACTAGGATAGGGCCATGACGATGATACATCCGTGCCTGTCTCCGTGTGGTTATCTTGAAACCGTGTGGCAATATCCGACGGTATGCGGGCGAGGCAATTGAAAAGAATCCGCTCGGAAAGATCTGCAGCTTTGTCCTTTTGTTGGAGACGACTGCATGCCTCAACAAGAGGATTTATGAGAAGAAGAATGTCACTCTGGTTTAGAGTCTCCACCTCTTCGAGTTGATTCGTTAGAAGTTCCAAATCCTCGGGTTTCCAAGTGTAAGCATTGATTCTCGTAGCGTCCATATCCAATATTGAAAAATCAAGTTGAGTGAGGGTATTGGCTTCTGGGATTTCTTGCTCGTCAGTTTGCTGTGAATAAAGACGCGTGACATAACAGTGAATTTTTGTGTCCCACCCTTTCAAGGCGCAAGGTTGTAAGACAGGCATCGTTTTCGCTCTGTACAAGTCAGTGTTCGGATGGTGATTGACAGCAACATCACGTCCAATGAAACCATATATGGAACGCTTTGAAGAGTGCCCTACTCTTGCATGGACGACATTCAGCGTAAGTCGAGATGGATACGATGCGGACATTGAAACCAGTTTTCTTTCCTTGACTGTTTACATAAGGAAGGCAAGGGGCAAAAACAATTCCTTTGGCTTTCACCTCATTTGTGGCCGTCGATTAATTCTGTTGTTGTCGTTGCATTGATTTTCCCTGTCGCCGACCAATCCCTTAAAGAGTGAGCTGTGCATGAATGCTCACGAAAACTATCCGTGAAAGGAACAGGGAGATGCGGGATTCGTCCAAATCGTCAACGCATGAATCACGAAGTATCTTCCAGAGAGGACTGGCAGTTCACTACTTACTGTTGCAATTGTTACTGTTAATCGAGCCTTTGAGTCTTAAAGTATATAATAACTAATCCACTTGTTTGTTACAGTGTTAGTGGTGCGCCGTTTGACTACCTTACAGAATTTTTTTTCTTCAAAAATATACTTCCGATTCCATTTTCACTCTTAATATCATGTCAGTTGTTAGGAGTATTATTACCCCCCAAAAACTCTTACAGTGGTGGCCTTACATTATTTGATGTGAGAAATTCGATTCTAACAGTGGAATTTTGTCCAACAAGGTTGAAAATGAATCTTGCCGTCTTCCACTGCCCAGATCTGTCTGTCCGCAAAGATTCGTTCACCTCTTCACGGCCTCACACCAACAACTCACCATCGTATCACCAACGATGACCATGATAGCGTTGTCTGCTGTCGCAATCGATCCGGAAGCAAAAGTAGGACTTGAGCGTATAAGACGACAAGAAATTTGATTTACCCTTAATACTTTTTTTTTCTCTCTCTCTCTCTCTCTCTCTCTCTCACGCACACTCACTTGTCTGCACGGGCAAAAGTAGAACAATCAAACATGTTTGCATCAACTCACTTTGAATGGGATCACGTTTTTCAGAATGAGGAAGTCAATGAAGTACTAGCAGGGAGCAAACTGGTAGGAAGGCTTCGACTGCATCGTCGCAAATGGAAAGGCACCCCCCATGTCTCCGTGTCCATCTTTCAACATGAAAGATATAGAACAAGTCAGTGCTACAGACAAGGTAAGATGGAAGTTGCTACTACCGGTCCACTATTGGTCTCGTCGTCAGACGTAGCCTCCAGGACGAACGCTCCTTACCTGGATATCAACTTCCAAATCTCGGTTCCGTCCACCCTTGCGAAAGATTTCTACTGGGCAGACGATGACTCGAGTTCAACCTTTGAAATCGAAGTATACTACAAAATCGTTGTTTTGGATCATAAGCAGAAGACTCTGACGAGGGAATTACTGACAATTATTCCGCAACCTGTACCAAGGCCACTGAATGTACGACAGGCACGACAAGACATCTTTATATACCCCGTACTGCGCGAAAGATTGTTTTCGTCAAACACAAAAACAACAAAAGCTACGGTCAATCTACAGTTGCCGCAGTCCTGCGTCAATTTGGATACGGATCCCTATGTTGTCTTTCACTTGGGCTATGAACCCCGCGATTCTTCCATCGAACAACCCTACCAGGTTAAGGCAGAAATCGTCCGCTTGATAAAACAACCCTCAGGCAGGCGTGAAGTGAGTGGTGCGATGCAGCGAGCGCCACAAATGTTCAAAGTAACAGACTCAATCGTCTGTTACGGACGTGAGTTCCCATTTGTACACGGGATGGAGCAGGCGCCGCAATGCTTTGAAATGTATCTAGAACGAGGAGGGGACAACGCGTGCAGTAACGAAATTCCCACGTACGCGGGCTGTGTATTTTGCGTGGTCTATCAGTTGCGCATCCAATTTTACTTTAAGCAACATTTTAAAGCGCGAGATTCAGTGGAAGTTGCAATTGCGGTCGGGCGCTTTCATTAACAGTGTCACAGAAAGACAAAAGATCAGCCCTGTTCTAATGCGGCAAGGGGAGGAATGATGAAACGGCTATGCGAGACAGGAACGCGGACAACAAGAAGTTGAGAATACGATTTTGTGAGGCAGCTTCAAGTTTTCAACAGAAACACTTTCGATTCATTAACCCATCATTTGAAACTCAGAAATGTTCAGTGGGCCTTACCCACTATTCCTAGGCAATGTTCGTTTAGTTACATCTGAAACGAGTGAGTTTGTTGTCCGCTTGAACACATTGTTGACGAAAACGTGAACCTTCAATGCGCCATCGGAGAACGGTCAAGATTCTCTCTCCACAAAAATAGAATTTTGCTACGGAATATGATAGGGACACTAATCCCTAAAGTACATTCAGACCTTACCTGTACTGGTACTACATTCAAGGAACGATCATGCCCATGCTACCAGTATTGACCGAGGCACGGCATTCCATGGTATGATGGGAAGACGTGGGAATGAAAGCATTTTTGTTGATGTGATTTCCGTCGTGTCGTTGGATGGGTATGATTCGGCAAAATTGCGTCGGAATTTTTGAATACGAACGGATCAGTTTGATTCGGAAATTGCGAGTCTTGACAAGTTCCGAAATACGACTGCAGTGCAGCACGTGTTGAAACGCTGGGTAGTCTGAGGCGGAATTGACATTCGATACTGTATTTACAGTTACCTACTTTTTCTCTCTGGGACTTATCCGGTTTTTTGCGCTTATTCTTGATTTTAACGAAAAATAAATTTTAACGGAAATTTTATGAGAAAGTGATGAAAAATACGGTATTATTGGCTAAAAATCAAGAATATTTTTAACAAATAAATAAAAAAATCTTATTTTTGACGAAATATAGAATAAGCGCACAAAACCGGATGCGTCCCTGTGCGAATTACTCGTGGCTGATCACCACACTACATATTATAATAAGACAAAACGATTTGTTTGTGTCACGACGTACCCACAACACCATCAAGCTGACTGAGAGGAAACAGAATCCTCCACGAGACGCTCCACAAACACAACAACACATCATCTTTTAACTCTCATCCCCCCAACAGCTGTCAGGTTGCAGTCAGAGAGATGTTTGTTGATTTGGTTGACCACGACTCTAGGCAAATAAAACCAAATTGAAATATTCTGAACAACACAAAATACGAAAAAGTCACAAACGATAGAAAATGAAAAGTTTAACTACACCTGTCACCTTACTGTTAATAGCTAGCGTTGCGCAGCAGCCATGTTTGGCATTCCAACTACGGCTGCCAAATCAACCTCGTTTTACAGTTGACGCTGGAAATAGTCCAAGGCATCATGGTTCAGAGCTGGCTGTCGTGAAGGCGAAACGGTCTCTGACTGGTGATTTTGAACTCCAAGAACTCAAGGTTCAGATTGATAGTATGAAAAGACAGGGTGTGGCCTCTAGATCGCTGCCTCCGACGAAACGGTTTGAGTTGGAATCGTATGCTCGAACCATCATTGAGAACAAGGAATCTCCAGTTCCATTGGAGAAAGTTGGTCAGAATCTACCAAACACCAAATGGCAACTGGTATTTTCCACTGAGAATTCAGCCCTGTCGGATTTACCCCGGGACGCCAACGTTGTTCTAAGCTTCTGGGACGCAACGAACGTGGACTACAACTTGAAATTTGGCGAGTCGACGGTTGGCCTCAACAGCATTACGGCCAAGAGCACTTGGACAGCTGGCGAAGGAAATAATCGTGAAGGAAGTTACCCGGGCCTTGTGACGATTGTGTATGATAAGATCACCTGTGATGCGTTCGGACTGTCGAACATAGGAATTGGGTTCTTTGGCCTCCTCAAAGGCCGAGCTTCCTATATCCAGACTGTCTATTTTGACAACGAACTTTGGATTGAGGGTGGTTACACACCCGACGGTTCCTCATATTTCAGTGTCTATACAAGAGAAGATAATTAATCAGTGTATATACGGTAGCCTACTTCGCACTCCCCACATAAATTTGTAAAAACACACTACCGGTAGGTACAGAAAGACCAGTCGTATGCGATACTATGACAACGACACGGGTGCATCATTTTTAGGGTGTACTTTTTATGTCATGCATGTGACTTCTTCTACATTTATTCGACGTTGTCATAGTGAACAAGTTCAAGCAGACAACAGGATAATTTTCACCATCATGCTTGTGGTCTCGAGGCACCTGGTCCAGTTGGAATAATCTCACCGGCTTCTTGAAGTACACGCTGGAAGTACTTTATTGTCTTTTTCAACCCATCTTCCACTTTGACTTGGGGCTGCCATCCCAGCTGGGTTTGAGCGACTCTAATGTCTGGTTTTCTTTGTTGAGGATCGTCCTCTGCTTTTGGCAATCGTACAATCTCAGCGGTGGAACCAGTCATGAACTTAATATGCATTGCAAAGTCCAGGACCGTGTATTCGTCAGGATTTCCAAGGTTTACAGGGTGATCGTAATCAGAGTTCATGAGCCTGTGAAGACCTTCCACCAAATCGGAAACGTACTGGAACGACCGCGTTTGCCTTCCGTGTCCGTAGACTGTCATATTTTTGTTCTGCAATGCCTGGATAATAAAGTTGGAAACCACGCGACCATCGTTTGGATGCATACGCGGACCGAATGTGTTGAATATTCGGGCGACGCGCACTTGAACGGCACTTCGTTGATTCCGGTACGAATACATCATTGTTTCAGCCACTCGTTTCCCTTCATCGTAGCAGGCACGGGGACCGATCGTATTTACATTGCCCCAGTAGGTCTCTGGCTGCGGGTTTACTTCGGGATCTCCGTACACTTCTGACGTCGAAGCTAACAAAATTCGCGATTTCGTCCGCTTTGCCAAACCAAGCATATTCAGAGTACCCATCGTACTTGTCTTGATTGTTTTTACGGGATTGTATTGGTAGTGAGGCGGCGAAGCTGGACACGCCAGGTGATAAATCTGGTCTACCTCAAATTCAATTGGTTCGATGACATCATGTACATGCAAACTGGGGATAATCGACAGAGGTCAGGTAGAATCGACAAAGATCACAGATACCCACTAAAGCGTTCTACACACACACATGATCGTACTGTCTGCTTACCTAAAGTTTGGATGGTGGAACCAGTGTTCGATGTTCCGCTTTTGCCCGGTAAAGAAGTTGTCGATGACGATCACTTCGTGCCCTTCCATCATGAGTTTGTCGACCAAATGACTCCCAACAAAGCCAGCCCCACCCGTGACCAATATTTTCATCCTCCTATGATCTGGTAGAATCTTCGTCTCCATGATCTCTGGCGTGGTCCTCGTCGGCAAGGATTGTTTGGCCAGCGTGTTGTAATAATCGACGATGCGTTGTTCCACGTTGGACCGCAACAGAACGGTCGGACCATCCTGCTCAGCCTTTGAATTATCGATATCATCCGTAAAATAATTGTTGATTCGATCAACGGGGGGGGTTGATTTGGAAACAACTACATTCTGAAATCCAACGTATCTCCCACCCGAGCCGGAACGAGACAAAAGAAATGGAAGAAAGATGTAGCCAACCAGCATGCCAAGCAGCAGCGTAACTACGTGTCCGCGCATCCCACGGGGAAGAAACTGGCAGATTCGATCCCATACATTTCCGCCGATATTAATACGGCGGCGACGACGAAGCTGGCGAGAGGAATCATGATTTCCTCCTCTGCTACCGGAATCATTTAAAGGGAGTTCATGATGTTGACCTGGAGTGCGGGAGCTTCTTCCTCGTCTTTTGTGCGACGACGAGGCCGTCTGGGACATGCTCGGAATCAACTAGAGTAAGCGGAACAATCGTAACATTAAAGTGAAGAAGTAATTCTTTGTTTTCTCTCGTCGTTCTCTCGTTCTCTCTAACTTTCAATGTCTGCTCTGTCTCGACTCTAGTAGATGTGTGTGGAGCGGCAGCGCAGGTTGCTTCATGAGCGTGAGCTACGCAGAGGCTTCGTGCCGTCGCGCACCATGTTAGGTATCATGCGTCATGACACCTTGACATGGCCAAAAGAAAAAGAAAAAAAAAATACAAAATCTAATGCACGTCACGAATCTCTATCAAGGTTTAGCGACTATGTGGTGGCTCTGAGCGGTGGCTTTTGAAGTGATCCAGCACGAAATGCCGAATTATCAAGCAGTGGACATTACCTGGGAATTCTGTGGCACGGCACCCATACCCGAAAGAACGGCAGCCATGTCGACTTTCCCGCCCCCGTCTGCTGAAAAGCCTGCTGCACGACGAGATATACTCTCCCTGCTCTCTTCGTTTTCTGCATCGTGGACGGGTTCGTTAGTTTCTTCTGTTGGGGATTCGTCTTTCTGTGACTCCTCTTTTTTGGAATTATCCTTCTGCAGAGATTGCCTTCGGTATCGAATTTGAGCCGCTGTGTTGGCATCCAAAACATGAGGGGACGGAACACTCTTCTTTGTCAAACGGGGTGACGTGACGGCTTGAATGGCAGGTTGCATAAAGTCTGGAACGTGGCGGTCGGCACCTTGGAGCGGCGAATTCCGCGCAATTTTTAACAGGTAAAATTCACGTGATTTGCGCCCGTCCGAGAACTTGGTTTGTACTGCATCCGCATCCGAAGCACCGGATGCCAGTGCCAAATCCCGCGCCCATGACGTATACTGCATCGAGACATGACGAAGGCGTTCCGGGTCCTGCTTACGGACCAGCCGCTGCCGCTCTTGATCTTCAAGGATCGATTGAATGGCACGCCGGACATTGAGTTGGCGTGAGCGGCCTTCGTCGATCGACACCACATGCTCCAATCCCCTCCTGGAGTGTCCAAACTTGTGCCACCATTTGTCACCTGTCGCCGAAATCGTATCTGCGGGGTCATTCGCTTCTTCCTCTACTGTTTTCGGACGGCTTGATTGATGGCTCAGCCAAATTTCACTGCCCCCTTCCAGCATCGCTCGGGTGATGATGCGACCCGTTTTACGGAAATCGTCGTAATCAACTTTTTGCCACCAAATGTCAGCTTTTTCCTCAGGTGACATGTCATTTCGTGATTTGACTGTTACAACCCGAGCCATGGGAGCAAAAGAAACGACGTGACCTTTACTGTTCGTCTCACAAAATGACGAACCAACGCCCGAGTATTGTGGGAAGAGAGACCTCCTGGTAGCGCCCGACTGGTAGGCTGCGGTCTTTTCTTTCTTGGGCTGCAAAGGTGGTCGAGGTGCAGTGTTCTTTAGGATACCCTTTATTTTTCCTCCGTTTGTCTGGGGAGAGGGCAATCCTCTATTGAATAATCCCTTCTTTTCCATTGAACCGTCCGAAGAGGATTGATCGGATTTGACCGCATCCGGTTGTCCCAGTCGTAAACGATTCAAAACCGCCATGCGATCTTTTTCGGATAGTTTTTCACCCATGATTGCACTGCTGTTGGACACTTCGTCTTCGTCTTTCGAAGCTGCTCCTTTGATAGAGTCGCTATTGTTCCCATTTCCCTCCTCCTCCTCGTCGTCGTCATTACCCTGCAAACGCCCTTGTGACGACGTCCATGGAAAAAGACAGGGAAGTAACCCTTCCCAGAAACCTACCGTGGTTTTTGGTTTCGAATAAACCGGGGCATACGTATCGTGATAATAATACGAATCCGAACGCAAATCTGGAAAATTGTAGTCATTGCGAAAACCAGTGTACTGTCCGTAGGCAGATGGAGACTTGTTCGAATTATCATCTTTCACATCATCTGAAACGTACCCGTTTGTTTTCTGGCTGGACGAATCTGATACATCGATGTGTTGTGCTTCGGGTGTGGGTGATCGGCGAGCGCTGCCTTGCTCCTGGGTGGACGACGATGATTCGTGTTT
>Ga0051981_10001467_pt1 | contig 11552 bp, 9 predicted proteins | sample CryGey13umfilter_3_FD_59644 | JGI IMG/M metagenome (GOLD analysis project Ga0051981, IMG submission 59644) | Groundwater microbial communities from aquifer in Utah, USA - Crystal Geyser 4/10/14 3 um filter | ecosystem: Environmental > Aquatic > Deep subsurface > Groundwater | place: USA: Utah... | reverse complement strand
TTTTTTTTTTTTGGACAAAACAAGGAACGGAGGCAACGACACGGGAACGGCCCACTGGAAAGTTGGGGAAACAAAAAATACTTGTTCGCGATAATTTGACCTCTCTGATTTTGATAAGCCTTGGTAGACCGAGATACAACGAAGAATAGGAGATCTCTCTCCCTCTATATCGATTGATCGATTACGTTGCGCTTCTCGTCGATACTTGGTGGTTGCTATTATTGTTTCTAAACTAACAGTGACCAAAGCACAGAGCAACGATTGATAGGGAAAAATCGAGGTTGCCTCACCTCAAGTGACCCCTTTTCCTCGTCTTCTCGGTATCAACCATGTCGGATAAAAAGAAAAAGAAAGTCCGTAAGAGTCTTGTAGATGACGGGTACGACGTCATGCAAGCTCCATCACTCGGACAACCTGTCCGTATTGTCATCCATCCACAAGAATTCGGCAATCTCTACGCCGTCAAGGAAGAAATTGGATTGGGTGCCTTTGCCAAGGTATATCGTGCCCTACATGGCAACACAGACAAAGAGTATGCCATCAAAAAAATTGATCGAGAGAAGATGGTTTGGGGTGATCGAGATGCGCTGCAAGATGAAGTCAACTCACTCATGATTGTGCGAGAAGGACCCAGTATCGTGCAACTGTACGAAGTCTACGAAGAAGACGTGTATTGTTACCTCGTCATGGAACTTTGCAGGGGCGGTGAGCTCTTTGATCGCATCCTGGAGAAACGGGAATTTTCGGAGAAGGAGGCCCGTGATTGTGTCAGATCCATCCTGAACGGATTGGAGTACATGCACGAGCGTCGTGTGGCGCACCGTGATTTGAAGCCGGAGAATTTACTCCTCACGAATGACGTTGATACGACAGTAAAATTGGCAGATTTTGGATTCGCACGACGGGTGAAACAAATGAACGGACTGAGAACGCTGTGTGGGACACCGGGGTATTTAGCACCTGAAATTCTCGAACGTTTCCCCGCCTATGATGTTGGGTGCGATCTGTGGAGTGTCGGAGTGATTTTGTATCTCTTACTCGTGGGTTATTTGCCCTTTGAAGACGAAGATGAAGATAAAGTCTTCGAAAAAACACGCAACGGTCAATATGACTTCCATCCGACGTATTGGAAGACTGTTTCTACAGAAGCCAAGACAGCGGTGACCAAACTATTAACGGTCAATCCAGCCAAGCGGTGGTCCGCCACCGAAGCCTTGCAGGCAGACTGGATGATGCGGAAGGATGGTGGCGAAAAGACTTCGCTTAATATCAACAAGCTGAAAGAAAAGGTCAAGAATGAAAAACCGGCTGTCGAGGGGGATCGTGTCAAGAATTTGAATGAAAACTTTGCCGGTTATCTGGAACGTACCCAAGACAAGGAACAACAACAGCAACGTTTCAATAAGGACGATAAGGCTGCCAAACGACCAACCCGTCGATTTGAAGAGGACAGTAAATCCGGCAAATCATTCAAGGAGTTTTACACGTTAGGAGATATTCTCGGAGAAGGTGGTTACGCCTGCGTCTATCGTGCCGTCCATAAAAGAACCGGGGAAACTTACGCTGTAAAAGATGTCAACACGGCGGTTTTGGAAAAATCCAACAAGTCGGCCTTGCAGGATGAAATTGCTGCCATGAAGTTGCTCCGTGGTGGGCCTTACATTATTCGTCTCTTTGATGTCTTTGAGGAGCCCGATAATACATTCATGATCATGGAAGAAATGAAAGGTGGTGACTTATTAACACGAATTTCTGATAAAGAAGTGTACACGGAGCGCGAGGCGCGCAAGACGTGTAAGATCCTTTTTGATGCCATGGATTACATTCACAAAAAGAAGAGTGAGTTGTTCGCTACGCCCGCCGTTTGTTGCTAGTGTGTACGATTTTCCCCTCCTCATCACACTTTTTTCTTTGCAGTTGCGCATCGTGATATTAAGCCTGAGAATGTGCTCATGGTAAAGGCAGACGACGACACCAGCATCAAGATTGCTGACTTTGGGTTCGCCAAACGTGTCGTCAAGCCCAACTGTCTCCGAACCTTGTGCGGAACAGCCCAGTATGTTGCTCCTGAAGTTTTGGATTTGCAAAGCTCTGGTTACGATCAACGAGCCGATATGTGGAGTGTTGGTGTTGTGATTTACATTTTGCTAGGTGGTTACGCTCCTTTCGAAGGTCCTGTGCAAGAACTTGCCCGTGCAATTTGCAAGGCCGACTACTGCTTCCACGATAAGTATTGGTCCGATATCTCGGACTCCGCTAAAGAAATGATTGACCATTTGTTACAAATCAATCCTGTTGTGCGATTGTCGGCCGAAAATGCCCTTCAGTGCAAGTGGATGACGATTGAAGACGAGGCTCTAATGGTTACGGACTTGTCTGCTGCCAAGGAGGGTATCAAGAATCGTTCCGAAGAGAGTGGAAGAACTCACAAACCCGTCGACAAATTTACGTCACTCGATATGTCGTTTACTTCGGCACTTGGTACTTTCGAAGAAGTCATGTCTCGTCGTGGCAAGCGAACCGTTCTCGACCCAGTCACAGAAGACAGCGGTAAGATTGAGGATTCCAGCAGTGGCAAGACCTTTGATGCACTGTACAGCTGGGGACGCGTCATCGATGACGGAGAATTTTGGGTCATCCATGAATGCAGACATAAACAGTCCAAGGAAATTGTTGCCGTCAAACGAGTCGAGCTCAATGACTTGGATCCTCTTGATGCCGTAGCGTTGCAGGCGGAGATTTCCTGTCTCAAGATGGTGATTGATAGCCCATACGTAGTGAAGCTTAAAGATGTCTTTGACGAGCCAGACTTTACATACATGGTTTTGGAACCTCTACGGGGTGGCCAGCTGATAGATCAAATCATCGAAAAGAAATGTTACCCCGAGGCAGAAGCGAGGCTGGTGGCTCGTAAAGTGCTATTGGGTCTGGAGCACTGTCACAGTCGCCGCGTTGCTATTCGAAACATCACATGCGAGAATCTCATGATCACAGAGGCTGCTAGCTCTGTGGACGTGAAACTCAGTGACTTTTCATTTGCCAAGCGTGTCCTGCACCCGAACTCATTGGTGACTCAATGTGGAACTGAAGGATACGTGGCACCCGAAGTGTTGGAGCATCGCCCTGCATATGATGTGCAGTGCGATATGTGGAGTGTCGGTGTTGTGCTGTATATTTTACTTGGGGGATACCGTCCCTTCCGTGGCGATGAAGACGACGTGTTACGAGCTATTCGCTATGGTGAATACAAATTCCATAAACGTTATTGGAAGGGCATTTCAGACGATGCCAAGATTTTGATTTCCCGAATGCTCACGGTGAACCCCATTGGTCGTATCACCGCCACGGCAGCCCTTAGCAGCGATTGGTTTTATGACGAGTCGGAATATTCTTCTGAAAGTGAAGAGGAGCTAATAGAGAGTTTGAAATCGACCGCTGTTAAAAAGGTACGTTCCACCACTTCCGTGGTAAACTTGCCACACAGACTAAATTCAGCGCCTTTACCAAGAGGGTCATTTTCAAACAGCGCTGACACGAGTGTTTCATACCTCTTCACACACAGTAAAATAATCATTGTATCAACCTGAATCCAGATATGAATTTTAAAAAAAGTCAGTTTCAAATTGATTGTGAATGCGTTCTACTAGGTGACAAAGATCGTACAATGTGAATTTACTATTTAACACGACCAGCAAACGCGATGCTTTGGGACACTCGCACAAACGCAAAAACGCCCTTTTTACTTCGCTTTGTTCAGCGAGAGTGAGCTCGCGCGGATAATAGAATCAAATAGGATAAAACATCTAAAGCGAACACACTGATTACGCATCTTGACTTGCACTGTCTGAGGCGTCATAACCTTTCTTCTTCTTTTTCTTCTTCTTGGGCGAAGAACTCTTCTTTTTCTTTTCGCTTGATGTAGGTGTAGATGGTGTAACTTCTTCGATATTATTATCGTCACCTGCTGGATTAGATTCGGAAACATCAAAGACATCCTCGTCGGGGTCTGGTGCTGGAGTATTTTTTTTCTTGAAATACCGCTGTGCGGTGGGCGATCGAGGCGATTCTTCATCGTCGTCGTCGTCGTCGTTGTTCTTGTCTTCTTTCGAGTCTCTGGCGGCAGCGGCGGCCCCGGCACTGGCGGCGGCCGTTTTTTCTTTCGTTTCCCGATGATCCTTCCGCAGTTCCCGTGCGGCCCGGAAATCTCTCGCCGTTAAACAGAACGTCGCATAAACGCACGCCACAAAAACGGACCCCGCGGCAATCAACATGGCAAACCATATCCACAATGGTGCATCGTTCTCTTGTACGCCTGGCGTACGATGGTCGGATTCGGGTGGTAACTCAGGTATATCAATAAATTTGGGATCATCGTTTTGTTGGTCGACCATCACGCCCGTGATGACACCATTACGAAAGTAATTCGTCGCACTCCAGTCCTTGAGATTCTCAAAGTAAACATCTATCGTTTCTTCCATCGTAGTCGTTACAAAGACTTCGAGATTCTCATCGGTACAAGAGTCGCCAGCGCAGGTCGCTACCACAAGCATCCGTACCAGATTTGATGTGGTAGCAGTAGGCGTATCTCCCACCGTGTTTTGCAGGTAACGGAGTCTTCGAGAACCATCATCACCCGACGACGCCGTTGTACCGTTGCGGGAAACGATCCGTTGCCACACGTGTTCCACGTCGGTGATGACAAAGGGCGGGTCATCATTTTCTTTGGCGCGGCGATCGAGGGCACCGATCTGCATAGTATCCGCCATGAACGAATATTCGTATATACCCATGAGTTGTCTAGCCCCCACGAGGAGGATAGAAATTTCGCACCGGACCTCGATGGGTTCGTAAAACTGTACATACGAAGATCGCGGCGAATCATTCCATTGGTCGATGTATGTTTCCATGATCCGCACGACTGTTCTTTGGAATACATCTTCCAACCATTCTCTTCCCATTTCCGCCACCAGGACCGTGCGGTACTTGCCACACGTCGTAAAGGTGGAAGGAACCCAGGATGGGGTACCGGAACTTGTCGGTGGTCCTTGACAGGGTTCCATGAACAAAATATTGCTTTGGAAACGAATCAATCGTACATCCCCGACGAGGTCATTGATGATTTCTTCCAATCTCGTTTGCAAATACTCATGCACTTCAGTCGCGGCTTGATTCCTGTCTGAATCTGTGTACAGAAAATACGAATATGTTGCGTTCACTTGACTTCTCCCGTCAGCGGGTGTTTCTGCATTACCGTCACTGTTTCCTCCCGTATCCAAGTCTGGATTCTCTGGCATGGGAGGTTGTGTAATGAGTCCCCCTACATTCAACGATAAGTCGCGCTGTTTTCCTTCCCTTTGTTGAATGGCGATACATGTCCCTTCCCATGGAGTGATGGCACTCACGAGAACGAACAACGATGCGAACGATTTCATGTTTGTTATTGTAGAGTGTTTGGATTGTCGCAGTCAGTCAATCAAAAGGGTTGGCCCCGTCTGTCTTGTTTGCTGACGTGATACGAGCGAGCTAACTTTTCCCCTTTTGTGAATCTATTGAGAACTTAACTGTGAACGATTGCTTGAAAGGTTGCAATTCGTCTGAACACTTTCTATTCTCCTCGAACAAGAAGACCTCGCTCGTCAGACCGAGAGAGATTTTGGCCCTGTTCTTTTTTTTTCTTTTTCTGTTAATGATGGATTGATCTCACTTCTTTTTTCGCATCGAAAAAACAAACTTGCGAATGAATTGTAAATTACAGTGAAAACCAAGAGAAAACTTTTCGAGCGGCCAGTTCTCACGCTGCATGTAATATTTTCGTTGACAACGAAGGAGGTGTGAGAGAGGGCAATATGAGTCCCGGGTCATTCATCAGATACAATGTCCGTTCTTTGTTGGGCGCGTGACTTTGTTGATGTGAACAAAAAAAATCTACCTACCTAGGAGTGTTTTCTCGTTGGCCTATCCTTCATCCATGATCTACACCAAAATGCGACCAAACAGGTTTGACCTAGTAATGGTTACTTCTCTGATCATTTGTAAATCATGAAAATTGTTTTTAATCAACGATATCACCCCACAATAAAAGAAAACTATCCATTCGATTTTTTTTTTTTGTTTGTTCATGGCGTTTTGTCCGTGCAGGGATCTGATCCGTACCCATCCAACACGTGACGAAAAAAGTCAGGAGATGACACGTGAACATTGGGGAGTGCGATGAAGTATCGTAAAATCCATTGTGCCGCATCACGGCCAATCAAAACCAATTCCTCTCGCAATGGTTGATACCGTGCATCGCATATGTCAATAATTTCGCCCACTAATTTGGTCTCGTCCGTACTACCGTGCGACACGGGTTGAGCACTTGACAATGACGCCAGGGGTGTTTCAAGTTCCAAGTAATTGGACAAATCCTGTCGAAAAGTCTCGGCAATATGCGGTACCTTACTCCCATCAATCTGTGTTGTTTCGTACAAGAATACGTCATGTGGCATAGACGGTTGAAGTGATTTCAAATCGAATGGCATGGGTTCCAACGTGTTGACATCGTAATGGCGTAACAAGTTCGTCTCTTGCGAAGTGGACAAAGACGTGTATCCCATCTGTGCCAAAAACAAATGAAAGTATGCGCTGTAGGTACAAACACTTTGATGTTCGCGGTGACATTTCCCCCGGCATTGCATGGGGGGAGGGATCGGAGTACCACGTCGGATGCGATAATTGTGGAAGCTCTGTTTTGTAGCAGAAAGGGGAAAGATTTTTTAGAGACAATTGTCAATGATCAGGGCCATATCTCTTCACTCGTTCGACTATCAATGCAGTGCGTCAAACTCACCTCGAACCACAATACCGGATGACGGATCCCTGTAGAGCACGTAACATTTATTAGCAGAGTTAGATCTTTTGAACAACGTTGTGACGCAATCACCGAAGAGAGTAGAATGAAACTGGATAATTGACATTCATCGTGACGAAACACTTACCAACGATAAGCTTCGTTTTGGGAAAGTAATCACGTAAATTTCGAAGCGATGAAAGCGTGCGTACATCGGCTGGGCATTTGTACCCTAATTTGTTGTCGTGTGTCTTTTTCTTGATCAGCGGAAACATAATCTCCACCGTCTTTCCAGGACCTGTCTTGGGCCATTGCATGGCCCGCATTTCTGGTTTCGGTGTAAGGATATCAGGATGTTCATAAAACCATTCCGACATGAACGATGTACCTGTTTTAGGATTCCCAATGGTAGCAAAATCGATCATATCTGTGACATTGACTTTCAATCTGTATGTATCCGTATCGATCAAATCAGAAAGTTTCAATTTCGTTGGATCCATTCCATTGGGGATATATGACGATGTCTTGGAATCATCATCATCATCATCATCATCTTGACCGCCATCAATCTGATTTGAAGTTGCATTCATAGATTTGGTTGTGGTTGTAGTCTCAACGGGCTTTACTTCTTGATGTTGTTTGACTTTTCCATCAGAAGATGTTGTAGCTGTGTTCATATTACTACTCAGGTACGGTTCTTCGACATATGCTTGGAACATGTTGATATGCAACAAGAATCCACAAGCAATCAGAAGGATCAGATAATTGATTTTAAACCAATGGAAATAACTATTGTTGTTGTTGGTGGTGGTGGTAATGGTGGTGGTGCCTGTGCTTCGAAAACCATCGCCATCAACTTCGTTGGGGTGTGCATACATCATCTTTATATTGTTCGTTCGTTCGTTTGTTTGTTTTCGTTCAATACTTGGTTGCGTGGTGTGTCGATTCGGCGCCTTGGATTCACAAACTATTAATGATCATGATTTATGCGCTTTTTGGCACTGTGCGTGCATGCATTTTGGATCGAATCGAATCGATCGCTTGATTGATTGTTGTTGATCGATGGGAATGGACTGAAACGACAACGTTACACCGTACGCCAGCATGTTCATATCACCACACGTTGGTTGTAGAATAACGTTTCGTCCACGGTGGGATTGACTGCGAAACCAAGAATGAAAACGAAGAACAAGTGATGGAATTCGACGGGAAAGAAATACATACTATTATTATGATGGATGACGAGGATGATTTGAAATAAGCGGACTCTTGATCAAACAGAAAGTGAGACAATGGAAAACGGACATACGATCCAAACTATCAACACGGTCTGTCGATACATCACCTTCTTACAGTTACACTACTTCTTACAGTTGGTCTCGCAACGGTAAATGGGTGTGTTGCGTAGAAACTCCGTAGTGACTGTGAGCTCTCCTCCACCGCGATCTCACACAGTCAAAATCGTAGAGTACCGGTAATCCACTACTCCTAACCATAAATATCGTCGGGATCGGGTTTGGAATGTATACGGGACTAACATTTTCCGTTTTGACACCTCCTCCTGTCATGATGTCAGGCTTCGTCATCAGTCACGAGTTCGTTTTCGCGGGTTCTCATTCATGGATTCTCATTCATGGATTCTCGTTCGAGCGTATTCCCTACTACTTCCCAACAACCAAGCGCATCATCTTTTTTTTTTTTTTAAATAAAAAAGCGTTGATCGGATCTGTCATTGACGCTGTCCCTTGTACGAACCCCTCTGCCCGGATAGATTATGTGACACCTGTATTCGATGACGCTTCACTAAAACGCCATCACAATAAAGAAAAACACTAATGGATTGTTGATTTATCACAGCTCCCCTCGGATCATCACAGTTTTCAGGACGAGATCTATGCAAATCGTTATCGCTTTTACGTTCTGCTCTCCTTCTTTTTAACAACAACAAGCATAATAATATTATGAGAGTCGTCAATCACAACATGTCGTCGTCGTCGTCGTCGAAGCAGTCTTCGACGGCCGTGCCTAGAGGGTTACGAAATCTCCCTGCGGCGACGACTGTGAGTCCGACGACGGAACTTCAACGTCTACGAACTGATGCGGCAGCCTTAGAGGCATGGTGGCAAGATCCACGTTGGAATCAAACGAAGCGTGTGTACTCGGGTATGTGTTAGATCCACTTTCTCGATGGTCCACGGTCCACTTGTCTTGACGTGTGCTCCTTCTTCTTTTTTACTGACTTTTTGTTTTCAAATTTGTTTCGGCCCGATCTTTGAAAAATAGCCATGGACGTGGCGTCGTTACGACCGTCCTATCAGGCTCGCGGGGGCGGACAGCGTCAATCACCTGGTGTTTCTTTTTCGTCGCAGCAATCGGATAAGTTATGGATTCTGTTAACGCAATTGCAAAAGGTGGGAGGCTATTCACATACCTTTGGAGCGATGGATCCGGTCCAAGTCATCCAGATGGCGCCCAGTTTGTCATCCATTTATGTTTCTGGTTGGCAATCGTCTAGTACAGCGAGTACTACCAATGAACCCGGTCCAGACTTTGCCGATTATCCATCTCAGACGGTCCCCAACAAGGTACGCTCTACTAGGCGTCGACATAAACGATACCAAGAGTAATAAAAGTTGTTCTTCGCTCGTGTTGGAGAATCAGATCACTCAAACTCACGTTGGCGTTCGAAATTTACAGGTCGATCAACTTGTCCGAGCCCAACTTTTCCATGACCGTCGTCAGAACATGGAACGGTGTCAAGCGCTGATGAAGGGCGAAGATCCGGGTCCAGTGGTCGATTATCTACGCCCTATCGTCGCCGATGGAGATACGGGACACGGTGGACTATCGGCCGTCATGAAGTTAACTAAACTCTTCGTCGAAGCCGGTGCGGCAGGTATGCACTTGGAAGATCAAAAACCAGGTACTAAGAAGTGCGGTCACGTAAGTTGGAAAGATTCCAGAGAAGCTGTACCATGACGGATGTCTCATATTGCATACAAACTTTTGTTGTTGATCGACGCACGCAGATGGGTGGAAAAGTCTTGGTTAGCACTCAAGAACACATCGACCGTCTTGTGGCAGCCCGTTTGGCTGCCGACGTCTTGGGTAGCAATTTGATTCTCGTGGCTCGAACTGACGCTGAGGCAGCAACTCTGTTGGACAACAACATTGATGGAAGGGACCATCCATTCATTTTGGGCGTCACAGATCCCAGCGTCCCCAACCTTACCGAGACGCTGCTCAAGACACCTTCGGATCAAGTACCGGCTATCACGGAGCGTTGGTCGCAACAAGCCAACCTGATGACCTTTAGCGAAGCAGTCTTGGCGACTATCGACCGTATGTCTGTTTCTACTTCGCAAAAAGAGTCCATGCGTAGTCAGTGGATGGCGTCGGACCCTGATACTTTGAGTAATGCAGCCGCTCGTCGTCGCGCGGATCAGATCTTGGGACGCAAAAACTCCGTGCACTTTGACTGGGAAAAGTGTCGCGTCCGTGAAGGCTACTACCAATTGCGTCCTGGAATTGACTTTTGCATTCAGCGGGCCCGATCGTACGCTCCCTACGCAGACTTGATTTGGATGGAAACCAAGATCCCCAACATTGATGAGGCTGCCAAGTTCAGTCGAGGTGTCCGTGAAGCCTACCCGAATCAGATGTTGGCTTACAATTTGAGTCCATCCTTCAACTGGGATGGCGCAGGAATGACGGATCAACAGATAGCAAACTTCTGTGATGATTTGGGCCGGCTTGGATACACATGGCAATTCATTACCCTTGCTGGCTTCCACTCGAACGGTTTGATTGTGACGCAGTTGGCACGAGCGTATGGCCAGAACGGTATGCTCGCATACGTGGAAAATATCCAAAGAGAAGAGCGCAAGAACAAAGTAGAACTTCTCACACATCAAAAGTGGTCGGGAGCAGAACTCATGGACAACATGATCAATGTCGCTTCAGGAGGAGTTTCGTCCACGGCGGCCATGGGAGCTGGTGTCACAGAAGCCCAATTCGGACACTAAACATGAAAAACGGAGAACCTACCCAAACGAACACCACATGCATTCTTACATAAAATTGACTACTTCACTCTCTTTTCAAAAATTTAGCTTGAGGGATTTAACATAAGTATCTCGTACATTACATATCTTTTCGTGTAAGCAGCGAAAGCGAATCCAGTTGTCCGTCTTGTCTATGATCTTCATTTCGTTTCAGAGAGAAAGGTGGTGTACGACGTATTCGGCAAATGAAGTACACCTTGGAAAAGGGAAGTTTAACAAATCAAATGTTAAACAAAAACAAAAGGTCGGGAAATAATCGCCCCAACAGAGAGTACTGAATGGCATCGATAAAAGAAGGAGACAATACGTATGCCGAAGCTGAAGAATCCGTGAAGGATCTTCAACTATTGACCTACTCTTGATTATTTCTTGGTGATGAAGGCGACGACCACAAAATAGCCATGAGAAGATTTGTTCGGTGGCTTCTTTTCGTTCGGTTGTGCGCGAGCCGTTAAAGAAATTCTGCACGGTCCTATGATGGGCCCACTGATTAAATTCTTGACGTAGGGACTGAGGGAGGCACCCGACGGAGGTGTTTTCGGCGGGTCAATGGAAAGATTCTTGATCATTGGTTGATCATCGTTATTGACATCCAGGAGTAGACCAGTGGCTGATCGAGAATAGATGCGTAAAGCTGTTATTGTTTCATCTTTCGTCAC
>Ga0051981_10001465_pt1 | contig 11558 bp, 12 predicted proteins | sample CryGey13umfilter_3_FD_59644 | JGI IMG/M metagenome (GOLD analysis project Ga0051981, IMG submission 59644) | Groundwater microbial communities from aquifer in Utah, USA - Crystal Geyser 4/10/14 3 um filter | ecosystem: Environmental > Aquatic > Deep subsurface > Groundwater | place: USA: Utah... | reverse complement strand
TCGCTGCTACAGTACGCTCTGATAGCCGCAGCAGCGCACGGACTCGCTACAACTATGAATTTGATCTGCGGCAGTGTCTTAACAGCCGAATTGGTGTATTGTTATGTGCTGCACCATCGAAAAATTTGAACGGGAGCAAGGAAACGATTTTCGTTAAGTTGGTAAACGCCTTTGGCATTCTGATTCGCTTCGTCAACTGGAAAAATTTAGAGCTAAGATTTTGGAGCACTATTTGTTCCATTCTTTCAGTTTATTGGAACGGGCGGATGCTTGCATCTCATCGCGTCGGATGAAGATACGTAAATTTCAGTAGTATCAGGAGATCATACCCTCATTCCTGGGCCTCGTTTCTTACCAAACCACAAAATCAGGTTTAATCATACTTTGACAAAGGAAGCACCCGTAGCTGTAGCTCCGTGGAGAAAGTATCGATTATGTGACCTTTGATCTTGGTACCCTTCGTGCCGATAGCAAGGGTTGGCCAAGTATCATACAGACTTTGTACCAGACAAACAGAGACAATCTCGCCTCGATTTGACTAACCTTCCTTTTCCTAGATACTAATCGGTATACTGGACCATAATCGACTCGTAGTCGATTTTGCTCTGCACATAATAGCGAGTCTCCAAAATTCCGAAATGCGCCAATCAAATCACCCCCCGAACGCTGCACGCGGCAACACGTTCATGACCTTTCACAACACCACGATTGTCACACAAATCAGCCAACAATCCATCTGCCGTTCGTTCCGTGCAAGGTATGTCTTTCTTGTCCAGTATCATATCCGATTGACAAGTAAGTAGCTCTGTTCTTTCTTTGAATACAAGAAGACTAACGAAACACCAGCGCCGCGCCTCGCCTCGCCTCGCCTCGCCTCGTTCACTGTCAGCCTTGCGCCTACAGTTATTCTCTGCTCGCCACTAGAATGTATACTTCCAGCCAAGATACACCGCCTTTCTCCGGTGTAGGATTTTATCCTGAAGGAAGTTGCTTTCCGACGAACGTGTTGCAATCCAATCGGCCGTTGTCTCCTTCTCCGACAATGCATGCGGACACTGTCGCTACGCAGTCACCATTGACGCAACTTTTGGAAGAAACGTCATTGGATGCTTGGTTGACGCCAGAAAAGCACTGTATCAAAGTGACCCCGACAGTATCAAAGCCTTGGATTACATCTTTATCCTCTCGCAATAGAGTTTGCAAGGATATATCCGTATCGAGTTCTCTGAAACACGTGGCAACATCAAGCTTTGTACCTTCTCCACGTAATATGGTGATTACGGAATCTTTCGGAAATTGTTCACCCAGAATGAAAATTTCACCCTCGAAATGTTTCTGGTACGAGACTTGTCCTGTCGAGAATACTTTACAAACGGATCAGACGTGCAAACCGAAGGCGCCTCTATTGCGAGATTTTACGAACAAGGCAGCGGATAGCAAGGCTTCGGGTACCTCCAAGACAGCGAAATTTTCGCTACATTCCTCTATTAAACGTAAAGCCGCCGTAATCAAGGCGAATAGTCGCCGAAATGTCAAGCGCCCTCGTTCGGATCTCACCTTGACGGCGACAGCTCTAGCAATGGCCACGGGTCGTCTGGGTGACGCTGTGTCGCCTCGGTCATTGGACGGGACCAAAGTAACGAAACTCAAGACCGACGAATCATTTGTGACTACATACAAAACTTCTGATCACAATAAGGCTTCTGTCTTGATCGCCACTACAGACGAGAATCTCGTGAAGGAGTCTTCTCCTATGGGTAACAAATATAACGCTAAGGCGGAACGGGAGCTTCTCAAAGAGTTCGATGTATTATCATTTTATCATGAATGTCAACCAAATTGTATGATTATTCACCTATCATGTACAAATGATACTTTACAGCGATGCCTTGTCTCGCACTCTTCTGTCCAAGACGTAGAACACGCTTCTTCGGAAGATTGGCGTCTCTTTGAAGATGCCGAAGTGGAAAAGGATCCCTTGCTGGCATCTCTTGATCCATCGTCCATGAAAATCAGTGATGCTTCATCTCTAGTCATCAACGACAATGGGACTTCTTTGCAGAACTCGCGATTCTTTGGTAGTGTCGGATTGGAAAAGGAACCTCTTGCTAGGTCTACTAAACAATCAACCGCAACTTGCGGCATCTCAGCTGTGCCTATTGCATTCCCTGTCCTGGAACGTGTCGATTTGCGCCGATCAGAGTCAACTTCTATTGTTTCACCCAATTCGAGGATCTTTGAGCAAGAAAGAGCTTGAAGTCGAGTCCGATTTTCCTGAGTTTGAAGTTGATCTGTTGTTTTCATCGCAAGATGCCTAACAGTAAGCTTGTTCTTATTTCTGTCGTGAGTCTAACGCCTCTATCGCCGAAACCGTGTACGCGTACCATCGTAGCAGGGCTTTAGAACGAAATTTCTTTCTGATTTTCTAGGTACTTTATTGTAGCTTTACATTAGCTTTGGCATTCTCGCCTCCACGGAGATGGTCAATCTTTCAAATCTATTTGTTGCACCAAAGTGATCACCAGACACGTGTCGCAGTATTTTTTACGACACACACATAGCAAGCTTATCCAACAACTGCCACCTTTCGCATGTAACACAGCATGCATCATGGTAAGTAGATAAGTTTTCACTTGTGCATATGTTGAAACAATGGTTCACACACCATACAAAACATGCATGCATTTATCACTTTACGACCGCAAGAGGTAAAAATTCGTTTGTTGACAGTCCTCGAAATCAACGCAGACAAGAGACATGCACAAGCATACCCATATCATCTACAGAAAACCAACGAACATGATCTCTACAGTTGAGCAACCTGTTGGTCGAAAAGATTGACTATATTCTTTAGCGGCGAGGCAGAGTTTGAGAGAATTGGCCGTGAGTATCGCCTGTCCCTACGTTCAGCTCAATCGAATCGAACGCTATACTCCTACTCAAAGTCTTCATGTGATTAAACAAACATTAGTCCCTTTGGTTCGAAGCGGTTGCTCTTTGTTGTCATCGCCGTCGTCCCCTCCCCAAAGAACATCTTCTCATTCCGAAAGATCACTGTCGCCGTGAGACAAAACTGTTGGAGCACAAGTGCTCACAATAGATCATTCACAGTCAAGATACCATGAGGCCGATCACGATCCAGGAATCCTGATGTAAATATTATTATCACCTGCGAGCCGGCACTTTCGCTTGTAAAGAAAAAACCATCACGGCGATGGTTTAAAACTGAGGATAGTGACTGTGACAACCTTCAAATTTGCTACTTCTTCACAAGAAGATTAAACAATCCTAGAAAGGATTTGATATATTCCTTTGACAGAGGTAAGCAGAAGCTATTTAATGCTACAAGTTTTGCGCTACAAATCATTTGGAAGTTTCTAATGTGACGTCGTCCTCGCCTGCGCACAAAAATTCGACAATAGCGTGGAGATTTTACGACAGCAAAATTGACTACGAAGAAGAGTCCTTGCCGGAATTGAATTACAAGTATCATGTCAAGAGATTTTAAGATCCGGGCGAATGGAAACTCTCGAGGTAACCCTGCGCTACTCTTGGCGGCGGCAAGCCGGATCGAATGGAATAGTCCTTCTCTGTTTTCAGGCGCAGGTCAATCAGCAGCAGCTCGAGCGGCAGTTCCATCCCGAAACGAATCGGTAAAAGGCGTTCCATATCCTTTTCAAAGTCCTTCATTGCAATCGGACTGGAACACACCATCGCCATGGAACGCCTATGTCCCATCTTGTACTGTGCCTTCGCCGCCACCACACAAAACACTGCCAGTCCCAGTTCTTTTCAGCCCCGTCACTCTAAGCGCAGAGCATACGCTCGATGAATTATTAACTCTCAAGAAAAATGCAAGCCAATGTAACGACTCTATGAGTACTTCGCCATGGGTGTACAAAGGCAAACAATCAAAAAACGACCTGATGTATACTCCCAAGAACTTTCTACCTTCACAGCGCGCCAGCAAGAACGAGTCATCCAAATCAAAAGCGTGTACTCGTGCAATAAAGATAGTTCATTCATTCACTGCCTATGACGTTGTTTGTGGCCGAGGTCGGAAACCTCGCAAAGCAAACCAAGAATTCAACCTACTTTTGAACTTACATTCTTCGGAATATGCCTCAGCATGCAAGACGGACAAACCTCCAATTGTGTACAAGGTCATTGAAGCGATTAAAAGTAAACACGGTCGTTTTCTGAAGAAATACAATCACAACCAGGTGTATCGGGTTATGACAGAGATGGACGAAATCTACGGGAAAGTGTCGGAGGCCCTTCGCCACGCGTCCAAACCGAAGCTCCCGCCGTATGATTTCCAAAGTGATCCAAATCAATCGTCAATGTCGGTGTACCCGACGGTACCTCATCAGGACGTAGAAGCGATCCAAGAATCGTTCACCAAAGTGCCAATCGTCCTCGAAAAGTCAGTCGCACGGCGATCCAATAGCACGACAACTCAGCGAGTCTCGTTCTTGTCAACGTGGGAGAAGAAAACTCGAGCGACGCGTTTCAAAAATCATAATTACAAGACAAAACGACAGAAACGAGAGTCTCACGAGAGACACAAATCGTACGTGCCGAACGTTTCGGTCGCCAAGACAACCGAAACCAAAATCCGAGCTGAGGCAGGAGTCCGAATTGCTGTTACTAGGAGAGGAAAACTCGAAGTGCGCTACAAATGCATCCAACAGGAAAAGCAGGTGTTGTATCCCAGGTACATTGCTACCGTCAGTGACCGAGAAACCGCTGTTTGTTTGGGTAACTTGGTTGCGCGAAGCATTCAAGACTCTGGGAAGACCTTTGAAGCCGCCAAGCACGACGCCATTTTAGTACTGAGCAATCTAGGAGGCAGGGCGGATGGAAAAGGTCAATTTCAAACCCAGGTAGGAAAGGAGAACAGGGAGAATCTGGCGAATAACGATCTGGTGAACGATGTTGTCGATACTTTACTTAAGCAAGACGAGGAAGCCGATGCCACTATTACTACTCTTATTTGACTTTTCAATTCAAATACAGCGGGGGGCTAAATGTTTCGTCGTCGCCTTGAAGGATGTTGTGATAATACGAACTGTAGGTCTCTTTGATCCCGGGAGCGATAAGAAAACCTAATAGTTCTTCTGTCTTGTGTTGATGATTCCAGAGACATTATGTCGACTAAAGTTATATGTCCGCCTTTTCTTACCTGTACAACGTGACATCAGATCCTCTAAAGGTCGAGTTCGAATTGCCACTTTGCGAGGTTTTTGGTGATGCCACCACACATATTACTATTAGTGTTTTGTTCCAAGAGCTCTTTACACTTCACTCTAGACATTGAACAAATCCGAACATGTACTCGAGGTCTTTCCTCCCCGATGAACAAACGTCTGGCGCAGCCTTCATTTCTAAAGTATCGTATTCGTGACCTTGATTATGCACCACGTCAACGATGATGACATGGATGCTCAGATTATTGTGGTACATTTTGAGGGATACCCATCGTGTTCGTTTTTCGGTTTTGGAAGAAAAATTAGGAATCAAATATCATGGATCTATTCGGGGGGCGCGACCTATATCACCCCTTCTTACATTAATCCAAGTAGTGTGTAATCAGAGCTCTTATCGAATTGTAGGGGCAGGTTGCGTTTGTAGGGGGGGACGAATCTTACACACCCGAACTTTTACGTACTCACCAGTGATAGTCGTCATGGCGAGGTCCGGAATCAGGGGAGGAAAATTTCAACGAAGCGAAGGACACTTGCACACATCATTTCACAAGCAAGACAAAAAGGTAGACACAAGAAATTCAAGGTGGCAAGCAACACCATGCAAGGAGTCAAAAGACAACGAAAGGCATCCGCTGAGAAAGAGAGGAGCAACAATGAACAAGTTCAATTGAGACAAGACGACAGTGAGTGTGTGAGAAAGAAAGAGAGAAAGAGAGAGAGAGAGAGAGAGAGAAGCATTGAATCGATCTTACAAATAATATACAGAGCAGCAAGAAGTTTTTCGACGTTGTAACGTTAATTGGAAACATGCAACAACCGAGTACACACTGTTGGCAATATCGGCTCACAACATATACATACACTAACCATAAATCCATCTTCTTTTTTGATATTCAACAGTTATCATGGGCAGAGGAAATCAGTTTTCAAGTCACCCTGGGAACATTCGTTTCTACGCTGTGATCGATGACTTCGTAGATGCCTACTACAGTGCCCCAACAAAATTCGCCAAAAGCCGTGTTGTCCAGCAGGCTTTTAAGAACTTATCGAAGACAGCTCGATTTTTACGTAAAGACTCAAACACGAAGAACTTCTATCTCATATCTGACACAGACGCCCGTCAGGTAGGTTACGCTTTTTCTCATGATCAGCTTAGACACTTCTCGCTTTGATCCTGTTCTCACGTCATGCAATATTGTGTTTATGCACTTCGTTAGAAAATTAGCCATGCCATCCGCTACAGGTACCAAAACAATGGTAGCAGTAGGTCAACTAGTCCCAATCCCGGATCATCGCCAAGCGGGGCCACTGACAGTGAAGGTGCTGACTTTTCCATGAGGTACCAAAGAGCAAGTTCACCATGCTTTCACTTCACGCAGTCCGCTAATTTATGCCACAACCGAGAACCGGGTCCTTCTTCGCTTGCAACACAGCCTGTGATCATTGAATTGTTCTCTGACGAGGAGCTAACCAGCGTATTAGGTGACCCACATGAATACGAGAACACGGTTTATGGAGGGACTGGTTTTGCATGGTTAGAATTTTCATCTTTATCGCCTCTAATTTTCCCCGAAAGTGTCAAGGAAAACAGCAAGTTGTCTGTTGGACATGTCCTCCCAGTATCGCAAGAGGAATCAAAGGGACCGTACAACGGCTTGAGCGATATACACTTTAGCATGGTCTAGACTACCTATTCAATGTCGTGGGGTGTGAAAAGTAGGCTACCTTTTATTATTTCGATGATGAGCCACTTCTAATGCGCAAACCGAGTTGGAAGGCTTCTCTTTTTTACTGATATCGAATCAATCGATTCTTCTTTATAAACAATCTAAAAGACAATTCGAGGAACAAGAACATTAATCAGGCTCCTCACCTTCGTGTGTAGAAATACTTATCATTTCATCATCCTTGCAATAGGTGTTTTCAATTCAGATTAATGTCTCTGTCGGTTGGGGGAGGTTAGACGATGGCCACAGTGCTCGAACAGCAAAACTATGTGGAGTTGTATTGACGACAAGCGTTCAGAGGACCAAGCTCCAGTGTAAAGTACATACTTATGGACTGTAAACTCATAATAGGATGAAAAAGAAAAAGAACAAGAAATTGAAATGCGTCAGTGAGTTTTCCGTTGCTTTTATTTATTATGTTCCATTCACCTCAAGAACGAAGACAAGGTATTCACATATTAATATTGAAAGTTTAAAAAGAAGGACAACGAATAGCATCCAAGCATCCCGTGTCGTCGATTTTTCTGTCTTCCATTTTTTCCCATTTTTTTTGTTATCGATTGATTTCTTGATGATCGTGCGTTGTCCGCGGCCATCACTTCTTGGCAAGTTGTTCCGTTGCTCCACACCATAAAACCGCAAAACGACCCCCCACTCTGTCTCGTCCTCGTCGCCATCATTTTGCAACCTCATACCAACGTTTCTTTCCCAACATGTCGAGAAAGAGACCCCCTCCGGACTGGGCACAACGATCACATGATACCAACCTCATCTTGGAAGTTCCAGCGCCTGAAGATGTAAGCCCGTCACCGAGGAGAGGAATAGACTCGAAATTCATTCAATGAGTTTAGACGACGAGAACTAATGGACACAACACTCACGTTTTCGATGCGTTGCTTTCTTCAAAACTCCAGATTGTGCTTGGCAGAGGAAATCAGCATTCAAATCATCCAGGAAATGCTCGATTCTACGAAATCATCGACGCGCATATACCCCAGTACGATGCAGGTTTGTGATAGTAATTGGATCCGTATGGATGCGGGACATTTAACACCTGCTTTCCTTGTCTTCTCACGATATTTCTTTCTTGGAAAACGTTGCAGCTACGACAAAGGTATGTATCGATGCTTTGTCCAAGATCGCCGATACATGCAAGAAAAGAAGGTTGGTGTGTTTGCATGCATCTCACATGTTTGTGATCACATTTTTGTAATTAGTTCGAGAAGAGTAGAGTGGTCCAATCCATCTACGAATCCGTTTCGTCTACATCTAGATTTGTGAAGAAAAACAAGGAGACTAAGACATATTTCGTGGTTGATGATTCAGCAGCCCGACAAAAGATAAGTCACGCCATTCGATACCGAAAGGCGGCGAGTACACAACAACAAGATATACAAGAGGAACAAAAGCATACTGAAAATGCCGAGGACTCATTTTTCTCTGATTCAAGGGTCTCAATCAAAGATTCCACTTCCTTTATACCTCTAATTGGGAACATAACGCAACCTACATCGTTAGAAGGGGGCATGATGCAACGTACTGTACATTCCAATGGCTTGTCAGGGGTCTCACAAATGTCCGGCGCGTTTGGGAATCAGATTGACCCCCCGATCAACCAAACTGAACAACTTCAGTTTTACAACAACTTCGATCAGGCAAGCATACCAATCCACCATCCAGTGAATCACCCTGATCAACTTCAGCTGTACAACCACTTCGTTCAGGCAAGCGTACCAAACGGTTTCGCCAACAATCAGCCTGTGCCACTTGAGTTTGACAATAGCTTTGCGCAAGCAAGCGTGTCATTTGATACTCATAATTCGAATGATCATCGATTAGCAGAATTTGGGCTCGCCATGGGCGCTGGACCGGCTGTTGCTTCTGCTCCTGCTCCACCTGTTATCCCGCCGGTGGCGGGGGGATCGCAATTGGATACTCAAAATAGGTCATCGACTGACAGTCCCAAATCATTGGATAGTGACGTGGAAAAGTTCTTGATGGAGAACTTTTCCAAGGAAGGTGGATGATGAGAGCAGTCTGATTAACTGTTTCTTTGCCCTATGTACGATACAGCTTTAGATAAATCCCACAACGCATACCGTTTCTACATTCACCGGGTTCACTACCCCGCAAACGATACGTCATTGTTTTTCAGTCTACATGGGCAAAGTCTCCCAGAGGGTGCATCTTTTTTTTCAAATCGACGTTGCAACGTGCCATGGCTTGAGAAGAGAGGATGTTCTCTCCAGGACTGGGAACCGTCCCACCATAGTTTGTGGGCAGTTTCTGGACGAGAAACAAAAGAACACACCACCCATTTTATTATGCTAAGAAGCAATGTGCGTACCTGCGAAATTAGTTGGCATTCTTAAATGCAGAGTAAAATGAATAGGACATATCGAGTGAATAAGTAGATTGAACGAAGACATGCCAACAAAGTGCGTGTTTTCATGCGTCGGGGTTCCATTTCTCGTTTCGGATGATATGGGAAAACATTCATTAATTTTCGAAGAAATCGCTTTTTACACGACCAATTTATCGTAAAGTCAGTACAATTTTAATTTTGTTTTTTTTAAATCTTTAGTAATTACATTCCACCTATTATAAGAGACAGAACCCGGTAAGTTTCATTGTATAAACTTGATGATGAATTTTCTGGAGAATCTCTCTATGAAGAAGTTTTCGATGGCCACTTCGATCAAAACCAACGTTTGTTGATCACACACCCGCCCGCCCCCTTCTGCCCATAAGTTGTTGATGTGACAAAACTGCATTCTGGTACTGCCAACGACTCTCTTGCATCGTCGTCTTTCTTTCCCACTATAACAAGATCAACATCATGACTCTTCAACGATCCTGTGTTGGGGTACCTGATGACCAGGGGATGTTAACTTTTCCGAGCCTACGCGAAGAGGACCTCCATCGCTTCGTGTAAGTTTGGTGAAAGTAATAATGTGACCAAACATTCGCTGCTGTCGTGTGTGTTTTATCTGATACTTCCACCGTCACCTTTCTCGGTATCACAGCGTACTTGGTCGAGGAAACCAACATACCAAGTTTCCCGGTAATCAAAGATTTTACGATGCTATTGATCTGCACATGCCTATGTACGATGTAGCGGTACGTTCACGAATGGTCACGGTACTTCTGCCCCAATAACAATGCCCCTATTCGCCAAACCTAGTTGTGCCACATCTTCTCACTCTATGTCGCATTCCATTCTTACAGACCTCAAAGTTTCTTAAAAGCCAAGTGATCCACACGATCTGGCAAAGGTACGTAAGAAGCACGCATTGTGGGTGCACACGACCAAAGTAGAGGTTCTTTCCCGTCCACATTGTACTTTTTCGATTACTTTTCTGTGAATTAAGATGAAGACTCATATATTGAAACTATATTTACTATTGTAGTCTCTCTTCCTCAGGAATGATCTTTCTGAGAAAAGACAAAAAGACTGGAATCTACCACCAGATCCATGATATGGCTTGTCGACAGAAAATCTCACACGCTATCCGTTACAAACGAAATTCGGAAGAAACACAGCTGGCAACAAGTGATACTGGGGACGATAAGGCGAATTCTTCTGCTCTGCACGTTGTGTCTTCTGAACGTGTCTCCGATGACGCGGAATCACATTCTCCCGTTGAATCCGACAAAGATATCACGCCTACTCCCACGATTGATCTATTCAGTGATGAAGACCTCGACAGTGTCCTCCCCATCCATTTCCGAGTGGATCTAATGCGTGATACTATGCCATCAAACGGTGCAGCTCTCTCTGTTTCTCATGATTGGTCGATTTCTCATGATGACGAAACATCTCTCCCAAAAGTCTCCATACTAGACACAACTCTGTCAGTTTTTCAAGATTGGTCGATTCCACTTATTGACGAAACGCCCCATGCAAGCGACTTGAACGACTTTATGATGGACACCTATCAGGTAGATGTTAAGTGACATGGCAAAGGGTGGGAGTGCTTGTAGATACTAGGCGTCTGAGTTCTATCTTACTGTGGAATATCAATTTCCAAGCAAGATTATTGTGTGGTATACCAGCCCTCTTGATGCCATCCTCAAATTCGATTCAGCCAGAATAAAGAACTTAGGGTTAACATTAAGTTGAGATGAGCGTTCATTTTCATCCTTTGCGTGAGACATGCGTATGGAAATCTCTTTTGTTCTAGGGAACTCATTGTACGGACAAATCTATGATTGGTCTGCGAAGGACAGTATACATTTAACCAAGTCTGTATGTTTCACCTTAAAAGAACATCAGGATTCAAGAATGTACATATCATTTTTTTAATTCGACAGTAAGTGTGAAGAGTTTGAGGAAAGAAGTAGGTTGATGCATCATTTGCGGTAATGCTATGACCAAATCACCATTCGGTCTTGCATCGAAGAATGTGAGGACACCAATCTCCCCCTACCTAGTTGGTGAGTGCACGCCTCGTTATTTTGTCACATCATTAAGAAGTTCTGTAAAATGTCGCGTATGATGTTAGTTCTCAAAATCACCAAGCAAAGCGACCTCTCTCCCTTTGATGAATACTTCATCTGCCCAGGGACGTATCCGGTTTTGTGCGCTTATTCTTGATTTTGTCGAAAAATAAGATTTTTC
>Ga0051981_10001462_pt1 | contig 11567 bp, 12 predicted proteins | sample CryGey13umfilter_3_FD_59644 | JGI IMG/M metagenome (GOLD analysis project Ga0051981, IMG submission 59644) | Groundwater microbial communities from aquifer in Utah, USA - Crystal Geyser 4/10/14 3 um filter | ecosystem: Environmental > Aquatic > Deep subsurface > Groundwater | place: USA: Utah... | reverse complement strand
ATTATTTCTATTTTAAGCTTTTAGTGTTTGTGTTACATTGACAGCTTGTATTTCATCATGTTCATTAGGTACTCCTAGGAAATAGATGACACCATCGTCTCTACGATCTTTCTCCATCTCACAGTCATCACGAACCTCTCCGTCAAAACACCACAAGATTAACAGTAAAATCAAATCAAGAACCGCAAGGCTCGTTGACCTGTCTCTATCGCCACCATGGAATCGTCTGCGATCAATAAGCAACGGTGGAAACTTGTATGGGGAGCTACCCCCGAAGGCCTCGCTCTTTATAGAATATGTTTAGGTGGACTTCTGATTGTGGAGTTAGTCCTGCGGTTCAATTACTTGCATCCGTTCTATTCTGACGAAGGAACGCTCCCCCGAAGACTCTTTATGCCCAACGTTGATGATACATACAAAATCTTTTGTCTACATTGTCATTTCGGAGAGGAATGGCATCAACGAATCTTGCTGGGGGTTCAAGTGGTTATCGCCGTCCTATTTACGTCGGGTGTGGCCACGAGTCTGACAGCTCTCGTCTCGTGGTACCTGTATTTAAGCTTGACACTACGAAATACTTGGATGAATTACATTCTTGATCGGTACTTTCATTATCTTTTATTTCTTGCCATATTTTTGCCCCTTGGGGATCGGTATTCCATCATGACAGCAAAAACCACCTCGACGACGACGACAACAGCAACAACAACAACAACAACAAAGGTTAACAATAAACCTACGATTGTGTTTTACCCTGCGACGATCGCTCTTAAAGTCTTAGTAATTTGGATTTACTTGGATGCGGGTGGAGGGAAATGGATGGATCCGAAAGGTGGTTGGACGTTTGGGGCCGACCCGTTGCCAGCCTTGGATACGTATGCTCGTCATACATTGTCGGCACAGATACTGTACTCTTTTGTGGGTCCGTTTGGTCTACGAGTCTTGACACCAGTGGTCGTTTACATCGAACTATTGGCGGCACCTGTTGCTTTACTAGGTACCTACATGGGTAACAGGTTCTTGGTATACTCGGGAGTGTTGTTGATTTGTGCTCTTCACTTTGGCATTGCCTTGACCCTACGGAATGCCGCTCTTTTGTCCTTCATCGCCTGTACTCCTTGGTGTATCTTTTTGCCATTGGGACTACCCCAAGAGTACTTTAAGACACCAGCCCTGGCGACGACCAAATACCCTTCCAAATTTATGGGACTGGTATCCACTGTTGTGATTAGTGGGCTTGCTCTGGGAACTGTTTGGCTCGCCACGCTCAGCCAAGTTTGCGACCAAAGCGTGACCAAAATCTGGAGTACAATTTTGCACAATCGTTGGAATGTATTTGTCGGCGCAGAAGAATACGTGTCGTGGGAAATCGCCCCAGGGTTGCTGGCCGACGGTAGCGTCGTGGATGTTTGGTCCAAAACAGATGAGGTGAGTTGGCAAATGCCCGGGAGTGGTGCGCCATGCACTTCCACATCTCGACCCGGGCGCTGGAGGTCATTTCCCTATCTGGCCGAGTTAGAGGGAGAAGAGGCGGACGTTTTATGGCGTTATCTGTGTGACGAATGGGATCGCGAAAATCAAGCCGACCTGTACCCAGGAAGGCGCCTAGTCAAGTACAATTTTTTCATGCTTCAGGCGGACGTACTACCCGAAATGACCTTCAGTGCGACGCGAAAGCGACACATTGTATCATATGATTGTACCCCGGAAACAAGTAGTACAGAAGAGAAACAAAACATGGAAGAAATTTCAGCACAAACGGGAGCGGTCGATACAGAGACAGACTTGGAATCAGAACTCTGATTTAAAATAAACAAATAAATGAATGCTGTATTTCACCTCTTTTCCCTTTTATGGATATCAACCGTTTGGCTCATTACTTCGGATGATTAGTCTAGAGAGGTAAAAAAAGGGTAGTTCTACGAACTATTGAAACCGCATTTTTTAATTAGTCGAGAAATCAATATGACATTATAATCGCGAACAACAACAACATGATCTTATTGATCATGACAACAACTGACTTTCCCGGTGAACTACATCAAGGCCAAAATGATAGCCGGCCATTCCCGATACCGATGATGAGCTAGTTACAATTGTTAAGAAAGATACGGACCTGGATGTAGAGTTTCGTCCATTCAATGGATTCAACGATATTGACACTACACTAATTTTCGTCTATTACGTTCAACACAAATTATGGTGGCCTTTGTCGAACGATCCCCCCAGAAATTGCAGGGCATGAATTTTGGAATGCCTCTAGAAGATTACGACATCGTATTTGTCATAATCACCAACTCGCTTTCGTGATGAGAGCCGCGTCGAGAAAGAGAGTCGTTGTAACACAAACTAAAAATAATTTGAACCAGAACATGTTCCCTCCTCCAATGGCTGTCCCTGTCCAAGGACAGGTGTGGTCATAATGAGACACGACAACTTGGATCTCTGGATCAAATTTTGCATGCTTTGGACGGAATGTGTGAGCTTGATCATTCCAAATCCACTCTTCGTTAGGATTGTTGCTGTCTCCGTCTGATACAGGCGGAGATGTATGTCGATACATAATACCGGGATTGGAGGTCGACACTTTGAACAGTGAGAGTAGTAAGGCACCCGTCGAAACATACCAAAGTATCCAAACCCAAGTATCCCGTCCAGGAAGACCACGGTAATACGTTAGAAGACTGGGTAGAACAATTAAAGGAACCGTCACGAACATAGTCACCATCCAGTACGGGCCTACCACGAGCAATAGCCGGGGTCTCTCGCACTTTTCGCCGTTTCCAGAAGCTTCGACTTGCTCTTTTGATTGCCGTAGCACTATCATATTCCCCACACGTCCTGCTCCAAGTTTCGAACACAGACAGGCCGAGCAGTACATGTGTGGTATGGCATGTCTAGAGCCACCAGAACAAGTGACACATATTTTGTAACATCCAACGTCATCATCAGACCAAGTAAGTTTCGTAGGGCCTATGGCAAACGGTGATTCTTTCCATGGTTCATCTTCTTCGTGCATTGACTCTGAGAAGGGTAAAGACGCAGCGCTGGACAACCCCTCTTCCACTCCCGATTCTATCGCTAACGTCTGCATCGTTGTGTCTGCATTTCGCTGTTTTATTGTCATGGTTCGGATGATAGGAATTTAAGACTTGCGTCCATCTGCCCCACAATTTAAAACGATGGGAGAGGGGTTTGTTGAGAGAGAGGGAAAGCAAATTTGGCGGAATGAAACGTACTTTCGGACAAAAGTAAACACTCCGGGTGCTTTCGGGCCTTTTGAGATACTTCCGGTTTTCGGTGCAGTGGAATCATGATAGAGATAGGGTTTACAAATTTCCCTTTTTGACATGAGAGCAGTTACGGCCTAAGGGTAATAACATTACCGTACCTGCCTCCTTTTTGGAGCATTAACGGGTTAGTGCGGAGCTTTTGAGAAAGATTCGAAGGTAGGAGTGTTCATTTGATTTCGAATAAGTCATGCTTCTCGTGTTCCCACTCGATAGTTCGTCTTTGAACTTGTTGCCCGGAGGTATGTAGGTAGTATTCAAAGGCCACAATATTCACGCAAGTATTCAAACTCGTTCGTACGTGTTTAAATAATGCATGGAACTAGTTGTTTGGCTCCGTATCGACAGGATCTGTTGTCATCGAGCCACCCCTCCTTGAATTTATCCAATCGACTCTCGAAGTGAAATTTCCTGGCGTTGATTTACACCGCTAGGGACAGGGATTTCGCGGCGTCCACTGTCACACCGGTGCGGCGTTGAGAAATTGCGCGGGCGGTTACGAAAAGCAACTACCGGTAGGTAGTACTGCTGTCAATCTTGTTGTAATGTTAACAGTGCAATATGTTGATTGTCTTTTCGGAGTGCTGCTTTCCAACACAACATCACTGACTCGATTGCGAAACTCACTCTAAAGATCATGTCATATACACCACTCGATGATCTAAACCGAGGGAAACTGAGAACAGTGCCTTCGGCGTCGGAGGACGAGGAACAGTCACACAGGTCTTCGTCGCGGCGAGACAGCGGGACACGCTCGGCTTTGTCAGAGCCGTTGACATCGAATGGACAAGCGGACGAAGACCCATTTTATGTCTTTCGTGAAGATTTATACCGAAAATTAGAACATGTCGACGAGAGCTTGGCAGAATATTTGAGGATTGTTCATCAAACGGTAAGCCTCCGTGGAACTGCAACAACAAAAAGAGAGAGCTACTGCAGCCGACCCCCTGTCGTACAACACGTACCGTGTCTGTATTCACCACGACTCAACTCGTATGCTTCGTTGCTACTATCTATTAGGATACATCGGTCAATACTCACGAACTGAAAGAAGTAAAGAAAAGGCTGAAACGATCCATGAAAACGGCTGAATCAACATTGAAAGATGTACAAATGACTGTGCAGATGATTGAAAGTGATCGTCAAACATTCCAGCACATTAGCGACGGTGAATTGTACGAAAGGCGTAGTTTAGTGCACAGTAGCAAAGACCGATTGAACAAAACCAAAGAAGAAATGGCATCGGAAGCCGTCAAAGCAAAAATGTTGGCCGATGAACGTGCCAAGGCATTGCGGAGGGCCGGGGCAAATTCGTTGGGAGCCACGAACGACACACAGCGAATGAATACATCGTTTATTGTTGATTCACAAGCGCGCACGTCTTTATTGATGCAACATCAAGATGAGACATTGGACGAGCTGGATGCAGCAGTAGAGCGGGTGGGACATATTGCAGGGAATATCCATGTCGAGATTGGTCAACAAAATAAAATGCTGGAAGAAATGGATGATGACCTAGCGAATGTGGAAGAAGAGCTAGGTATGGTCATGGGAAAGCTGGGAAAATTTCTGCAAACCAAAGATCGTTCCCAAATTTGTATTATTTTGGGACTGACCGCAACGGCATTGGTGTTGTTTCTCATGCTGGTGTACTTCTAAAAAAATATATACTGAAATGATAAAGAATGTGTTGATATCAATAGTAAGCATAGCGACTATCCCTTTTTCGCACTCTAACGTGCGCGTTACAACATTTTATCTAGGCCTTGGGAAGAGTAGATGCTCGGAGTGTGTTTCGTTGAACCGTGAACTCTGTTTTGCAGTTGGGGCATTTTACCCTGGCCTCTGTCGAGAAGCCCTCCACTCCCAAAACATCACCAAAGTACACATTATTTTCGAAGTTGCAACTGGGGCAAGGTCCCCGGGCAACCTTGAAGTCTTTGAAGAGGAGCTCCTCGGTGATATAGCGGCTGCCACTGTAGATGAAGGGGGCACCGGCAAGTCCCAAAAAGAGAGGATTAATCCGAATCAGTGGTTCGACCAACTCGTATGTTAAACCTAACCAAATAGTCAGAAGAGTGAACCCGGCGGGAAGGTACAGCAGATTACGCTTGAACAAGTCTTCTTGCAAAGTGACCTTACAAATCCCCGTGTCGATGTAGCATTGCGGCTCCGTTTGGACGGCAAACTGTGACCCTTCCTCTTTCAATTCGGCCTTGAGGGCGTCAAATTCCGCATCGCTCATCGATGGCGTTCCTTTGAGGTAGTCCTGCATGGCTGCGAGATACTTGGCCTCCTTTCGATTCATCACGACTAAAGCGGAACCACTCCATGTTAGATCCTCCTTCAAAAGATCAAACTCTTCGTCGCTTAAAATCTTACGACCTGAACTGTAATAAGCCTACGAAGTCATCGATGCAATATCAATTATGTGAGGAGACATTCCCTCGATTTGAGGCTCGCTAGGGTATCTAGCATCCAACCAGCGACACACTAATGGCGTACCTGAAGGGCATCCAAGAAGATACGCTCCTTTTCTTCTTGCGTCAATCGAATCAGCTCGCCACTATCGTTATCTGTCATGCAGAACTCCTCCTCGGGGACACAATCTTCTTCATTGATGTTGGTTTCAAAAAATCGACCTGTTTTTTCATCGTACGCGATCTGTTTTTTGAGCACTGACTTCATTAACGTAGGATCCTCCTTCTCCTCGGTCATATGCAACCCAACCGCATTTACACGGGCCTTGTGAATGGAAGAAGGGGAGAATGCTCCAATTCCAGCACTCAATGCCAGGACGGCAACAGTGGCTGCACGTGAAAAGGTCATGGTCACGACGAGTATTCTCTATTTGCAGGTGGTATCTGTTGTAAAACAAAATGCATACGCGGTCGCCGACGACGATCCAAACTGCAACAACACGAATTAGAGGCGGGAGACGACGGCTCGTCTTCCTGGTGGTGATGTTTGATCGTTGCAACACGCACTTCGTGACGTAGGCACCTCTCTCCTTTGGGGAATCACTCTTGCTTGTCAATTGCATATTTTACTGTGTTAGGTGCACGCACCGGCACGTAATCAACACGATTCGGAGAATTTGTTTTTTCTTTTCAAAATTTTAATTTTGATTTCATTTGATTTCAAAGTCGGAGTTGAGTACAGAACCCTAGGTTCGTTCCGCAGGAACCCCGCCTGGGAGTGCCTACCTACTATGAGTTAGATCCAAGTTTGGAACAAAATTATTTCGGTAAAAAGATCAAAAACCGCTAGGAAAGACAGTGCAACGTCCACCAAAACTAGCAGCAACTGCAGTTAATATTATTGTATATATACTAAATTTATATCGGGTTGTGGTGCGCCGGTCGTTCTTTGGAGCGGTAGTGTACTCTAGAGAGGGGGAACGCGGGTTGGCGGCACCCAGCGCCGAAAAGCGCAGCAGGGGAAAAACACCTAACTGTAAGGAACAAAGATGCTGTCACTGCGGTCAGGTTTCTCTAGAGTAGTTGAGCTTGAGTTGTGATTGACAGAACGAAGAAACATGGCTTCTTCCAATGGGGAATCAACGTCCACGTATGAACAGCAGAGACAGGAAAAGAATGAGGCGTCGATGAAACGATTCGTCAAGGTCACCGAGCCTGAAGTTGAGGTAAGATTCGTTGCAAATGGATCCTTCCCTTTGGAAGGCCGCTTTACAGTTTGCACACATAAAATGGGAGTAGAATCTTCTGTTCTCGGATGAGAATCGGGATCCATGGTAACCATGCAACCTTCAATTCATCTTACCCGAGATTCTATTCTTTTTAGGACGGCCCGATCGAATACAAACGTCAAGTAAACCAGTCCAGCCAAACACGTCTGCGATCCTTAAAAACTCAAATGTCTTATCGGTTAGACCAGGGACATGGAACTTGCAAGTATCGTGTGGGTGTCGAAGATGATGGGTGCCATTCCTTGTTGGATTATGACGCCGTTGCACAATCTTGCTTTGTCTTGGAGTACCTTGCACGCAGTTTGAATTCTGTCGTGATTGAGCGAATCATGATTCAGAATGAGGTGGCCAAAACGAATGAGGGTGACTTTATCAAACTCGATCCCGAACAGCCCGTTAGGATACGAGAGCCTACCGCTTTGGGGGACTCCTTGGGACGAAAAGACGAAATATCATCGGAAGATGCTCAAAGGTTACAACAGGGTGGTTACACGCGAGCGGAATTAACGATCCAAAAGGTCGAAACCCACGAACTCGCACCCCCCTCTACGCCCCTTGGCGAACTTACAGAATTGGCAACGAAAATGGTTGAAAATGGTACCGTAGACACCGGGGCTGGATCCGATACCGCTGTTAAGACTGCCGTGGGAGAAACCATGTCTGCCCGCAACATTCGTGTGGCGGTCGTCGGTAACGTCGATGCCGGAAAAAGTACCTTGATTGGGGTGAGTGTTGGTCGTGGAATTTATACTACTTTGTGAATTTCTTCGGCATCTTATTCATCCATCTTTTGTGTGCTGCTTGAAACAGACATTAACAACATCATCCTTGGACGATGGTCGCGGACGAAGTCGAACATCTATTATGAAACATCGACACGAAATCGAAAGTGGACGTACTTCTACCGCGACAACCCATTTGATGGGATTTCGGTCGACTGGGGAATCGATTGCGGGGCGTGATCAGGTCCTCCGTGCCAACAAACGAAAAGGGGACGACGAAATCGCTCGTGAGGCTTACCGTGTCATCACGTTAATGGATCTCGCGGGACACGAAAAATACCTCAAAACAACGTACGTTTCAATTGCTTTTACTCTGTAGCGCCCTCGTTGGATTTTTTGTTTAGCTGACTCTTCGTCTCTAGTATCCACGGTGTATCATCGGGCTTTGCCGACTACGCTCTCATTCTCGTCAACAGTCGCCAGCCTCCAACGCACATGACGCAACATCACCTGAACTTGTGCTGTAGCTTTGGTATTCCGGTGATTGTGGTATTTACAAAGATTGATGGTTGTCCAGATCATGCCTTTAAAAATTGTAAAGAGGAAGTTTCTAAAATGTTACGATCACCAGATATTCGAAAGAAGCCATTTGCCGTTCGCAGCGAAAACGACGTAACAACAGTTATGGACAAACTCCGTGATTTGGCGCCCTTGTTTGAAACATCATGTGTGACGGGCGAAGGTATTGATTTGCTCAAAAAGATGCTATTTTCTTTACCCAAGCGTCGCCGACACGAAAACAAAGCCAAGCGGAGTTTTGAATTTCTTGTCGAGGATATTTTTTACAATGTTCCAGGTGTGGGGCCCGTGGTAACGGGTTTCGTTAACGCAGGGGAATTGACAGTGAGCCCCACCTGCAATGTTTATGTCGGACCAGTGGATGACGGAAGTTTTATGAGAACGGTCGCCAAATCGGCACACATCGCTCGCATCAATACACCGCACATCACGGCTGGCCAGTCGGCATGCTTAGCATTCAATCTCAACAAAGAAATGCGCAAGAAGCTCCGTCGGGGTATGGTAGTCTTGATGGAAAACCCCACATCCACAAGGCAATTTGATGCCGAGATTTGTGTCTTAAAAGGGGAAGGCACCACCATTCGTCAATCCTACCAAGCCTATGTGCACATTCTTAACGTCCGTCAGAGCGCCATTGCCAAAACGATTGAGATTGTTGAGTCGGCTACGGCGGTAGGCCCGGGTAAAAAGTTAGGACCGTTGGACGAAAACGAAGGTATTGTCTTACGCCCGGGATGTCGTGCCAAAGTACGCTTTGAGTTTGCTCAACGTCCTGAATACGTTCGCCCAGGGATGCGTATGTTGTTCCGCGATGGTCGTGTGCGTGGAGTGGGAATCATTACTTCGGTCCCTCCAGCAGTTCCTGCCCCGATTGTTGTCAAATAAGAAAGTGACGAAAAACAAATACATCTACGTGGCAGGTGGTGTTTTAAAAACAATAAAACTTTCAGTTCAGAAAAAATTTCGCAGTACGTATCTCCCTTGCTTAGCATTTGTTTTTATGGGTTCTCAGGCCTCGACTGTGTCGTAGCGTTGTTTTCGTTACAATTCAATACCAAAGGCAGAAAATACTTGATTGGCGATCAAAAAGTAAGACATCAATCCCGAAACATCCACAAAACTCGTCATCGCCGGTGCTGCAATCACACTCGGATCCAAACCAAGAAACAGACAGAAGAATGGAATCGTCGAGCCAAGCGTTGCCGCTATGGTTGAAACCACCGGAAGCGTCAGGAGAACAACAGCGGCCACGTGTTGTGAAATGCCCATTACATAGTGTGCTACGATACCAACTGCAAGACCCAAGAAAGATCCAGCCAACAAACCAGACATGGCCTCTTTGGAAATTACGCGAGGAGCATCTTTGAGCGACACTGCACCCGACGACAGAGCCGACAAGACAGTACCCACAGTTTGACCGCCCGTGTTTCCCCCGTGTCCTGCTAACAAACTGCAAACAATCAAACCAAAAAGTTAATTTCCTGTCTCAATTAGCAGGTTTAAAACGATATTTGACAGCCTATCTTTGTACTTACGGAACAAAGTAAGCCAACTCGAGTTGACGATGTAGGGTGTTTTCGAAACCATTCATGATCAAAGCAGTGAGAGAAAGCGAGCACAAAAATAGACTTAACCATCCAACACGATGAGAGGCAATCTTATAGAAAGGTGACTTGAGATATTCATCGGTTTGCATTTCAGGCCCACCACCCTGAGCTCCTCCTCCACCACCTTGGTTTGTGGTGCCACCGGTTTTACTCAACTGGTTCTTGAGCGAATCGATTTCTTTGCTCTGCTTCGCAATCGTATCTTTGAGTTCCCGTAGAACTGAAGATTCTTGAGGAGTATCTTGGAACATGGTGGCGATGTTTGATTTTTGGCGAAAAGACAATACTGGAGGTGACAAGAGGGAAAGTAGGGGGAACAGAAGAACGATATTCCGTCTCCTTGTGGGATGCATGTGTGTGATCCGTCTTTGTGCGAGTCACGAATCAGTCAGACAAAGGCAGGAACGTAAAAGAGAGCTTCGTTTTGAACACCAGAGAGGATAAATGAGTTCGGTCTTGAAACAGTCGTAGGGGTCAAGCATTCAAGACGGATAGTGTTTTTTTGAGGATGGCTCTTACTCCATATTTTAACGTGAGAATCGTAAACCCATAAATTGTTTTATTGTGACGCGGAAAGCAACGATGAACGAAGACGTACGAATTTATTTATGTACTCCTAGCTATGAGTACGAAAGAGTGCTCGAGTCGCACACGAGCACTACTACCTACTTCTACATCTTGTACATTACCTTCTAGCATCTTACTGTTAGTGGTAGAATCATGTGTTGCATCCTTTAGAGTGAACGGCGACAAGGCTATCTTCCACCACTCTTTCAACCGTATAGCACCATCAGCAACATAGGTACTCCTACGAAATTTATCTTCGTACCTTGAAACAAAGTCATCAATCCTGAGAGAGGGGGGAAAGAAAAACTAGGTACACATGCCAGGACATGTTAAGACAAGAAAATACGCGTTATCATATAAACCAAATACTTAGGACAGCTACATCGCGCCAAACTGTGATTTCACATAAATCAAAAGCACGGCGCACGAGGAAATGCAAGGACTGCGAAATATTTCTCCGATCATGAAAAAGATTCCATGACAGTGTCAACGGCTATTTGTGTCATCAAACAGACGGATACCAATTCTTCAGTCGGTTCTTCTTCTGGCCGTGCTCCTGCTACAACAATCAAACCTCCGTCGGAGGCCAACATCGAAAAATTATCTCTGAGAACAGGGTCAAGGTCAACGAAGGATCCTTCATCGTAGTTGTCACTTGTAAAACGATTCACGAAGGTTACATACTCGTCCTCGTCAAGTTGACCATTGTCATCGGCATCACTTAGGACCATGGAAAGAAAACATTCGGCAAGAAATTCATCAGTTGCAGGACTAGGTACACGAGTAGGAGGATTCACTCCAGTTTCCAATAATGTTAAGGTGTACGTGCAGATTCGCCGCAAGTTTTGATCGTCATCGGTGGTTTGTCCTGGTTTAGAGCCAGCCACATTGAGGCTACTCCCTTCTCCGGCGAGGAATTCATAGTTCTCCTGCAGTAATGGATCAAGATCTTCAAATGTTTCGTCCACAAATTGAGCCATGCTCAACCGTAAGATGAAGCGAACGTATTCAACGGGATCCAGCAAATCATCACGATTGATATCACTTATCGCCATGACGATCAAACACCTTTGGAAAGCTCCTGCATCGAGGA
>Ga0051981_10001452_pt1 | contig 11607 bp, 12 predicted proteins | sample CryGey13umfilter_3_FD_59644 | JGI IMG/M metagenome (GOLD analysis project Ga0051981, IMG submission 59644) | Groundwater microbial communities from aquifer in Utah, USA - Crystal Geyser 4/10/14 3 um filter | ecosystem: Environmental > Aquatic > Deep subsurface > Groundwater | place: USA: Utah... | reverse complement strand
TTTTTTTTTCCCTTCGTCCATCCTCTCACCCCTGCCGCAGCGGCATCTACAAACAACAACACGCGCTAATCTGTCGACACACTGCATCATAAGCACGAGAATAATAAACACCATGACTGATTCTGGAACTGGAATTCAAGAACTGATGGCCGCTGAAACGCGTGCCTCTCAAATTGTCGCAGAAGCTCGTATTGGTGAGTAACAGCCGGAAAGATATACCCGCCCGTCCGTCCGTACAGCTTTGTCGATCGTGGATCGGAACACCAGACGTATCTTCGGAGTGCTCCTGCTGCAGTAATGTATTGCTGTCATTGTCGTACGTTTCTCACTGTTTCATGATGAATTTTTTGGTTACACAGGTCGTGGAGATCGTATGAAACAAGCTAAGGTCGAGGCTCAAGTCTTGATCGATGCGTACCGCAGCGAAAAGCAGGAAGAATTCAATAACATGGTGTTGTCCAAGGGAGGCAGCGAAGGAAGCTACAGTGCCAAACTCCAAGCAGACACCAACAAGGAAATTCAGGAAATGCAAGCTGATTTCCAAAAGAATGCTGTTAAGGCTGTCGATGTCTTGCTTTCCAAGTGCTGTGAGGTTTCGCTCGAAGTGCCGACGGCCCGTGTCCGTGCCACTCAGAAGGCTGCCGGAGTCGTCTAAAGCAATTGATTAACTGGTATAGGTGGTATGAATCTCTTTGCTTAATTTTTGTTCTTGTTCGAGTGTGGGTAATGCTTGTATGAAAATGTTTTTCACTCTAGGGAATTTTGACGTGCCTCTTATTGCCCGCCTCTGGTCCGAATGGTTCAATTATATCTATGGATACATCAATCAATGTGACAAAGTGGCAAAGATCTATGTTATCACATAATTTATTTCAATTACTCTCAATTGAGTTACGCATAGAGAGCTAAAATTTGGACGTTTTTCATGCGAAACTGTTCGTGGTATATTGTAAACAAATGGATATGATAGTCCAAGACAGCAGTCACATTCACATTAGTTGGTGCCCTCGTCTTTTCCTTCTTTGGTATTGTCCGGTGATATTGTTCGCTGTTTCTTGGTAGCAGCACCATCGTCTTGCGTCAATTTTTCGTCGACTCCAGTGGAACCAAAGCCACCATCACCACGGACAGTTTCGGGTAACACATCCGTCTCGACAATGTCAGGCAGCACAATTTGTTCCAAGATAAGTTGAGCAATACGATCACCAACCTTGATTTCAAAGTCTTCCTTGCCCCAATTAAAAAGAATGACGCCCACAGGACCCCTGTAATCGGCATCGACGACACCGGCACCAGTGTCGATGCCCTTTTTGAGAGCCAGACCGCTACGGGGGGCAATCCGAGCATAAGTTCCCGGAGGGCAAGCAATAGAAAGATCCGTCTTGACAAGGGCACGTTCACCCGCGGGGATCACCTTGTCTTCGGCACTAGAAAGATCCAAACCAGCCGAAAACTCAGATCCACGTTGGGGGATAGTGGCCTTGTCTGAAAGGCGTTTGATGCTCAGAGTCGCACGGCGGAACCCCGAAAACGAGTTTGATACGGTGACAGAAGAACTCATGAAAAAGACGAAAAGGGAGATGAGGAGAATGGTTGGGATTTTGAATGATAGGGGACGCGTAACAGTAAGTCTTGCACTTGAAATGGTCGTTGTATCAGGTCGCAGTAATGATGTACTCTAAAAATATATGATGCTTTGCGAAGATGGGATGGACCAAGCAGCAGGGAGACTTCGCGGCGCCGGCCCATTGCGCGCCTTTCTAGAGAGATTTGAACAGTACAGATATGGCGCCAGAAGCTCGCTTGCGTCAAAACTTGGCGCGCCATACATAATGCAATCTTTGGCGCAAAAAATAATAGGAGTAATGATTTGTCGTACTTCTACTATTATGGAAATAGCTAGAGCTATCAACATTGCCTTTGCAGTCAACTTCAATCTTATGCAAATAGCTAAAGCCATAGCAACACTGCCTTTACACTTAACTTCACGAATGTTGACCACGATCTCGTAGTATATAAATTATATATTGCCATTAGCAAGTATTGACTGTAAGAAAAGACATAGCGTTATGAATATCTAATAATGACGAGATAAACAATTACTTTTGCTAGCAGGCAGTTCACGGCATCGATCAAAAGCAAGTGTTGTTGCGATCAACCGGTTGTGGAAGCTCCATTCGCTACAAGTGTGTGATTTAGCAACACGCTATCAGAAATGTAAAAGTCACCGAGAAGATTACGAGCGACATCGAAGCCGACCGTTTTCAAGAAGCCCTTGAGCCACAACCGATTCCCATCGTCCCTGCCACGGCGAACATTGGCTTTGCGATCGTACACGGCTCGGCTTCGTCGTTTATCATTCCGACCAGCGTAGCGTTCCCACGACCCCAGATAATGATTCACGGCAATGGGCTGTTTACGAAAATGAGTGAATGCCACTTCCTTGTTTCTCGGGCAATACGCTTGCACGGGACGATGGATACTAAAAACAATGTCGTCTGGGAAATCATATTCTGGAATGGCCGAAACGTCCAGAAGCACTTTGGGATTTCCATGGAGTGACATGTTATGAGGTAGCGCATGATACCTCCAACGCAAGGATTCGAAATGCTCAGCATTGAATTCTATAGGAACATCTTTCCAAGATTCTTCTTTCGTGCTCTCCACTGATCCGAAAAGAACACGGAGTAAGGAAACACATGGATAATTGATCTGTTGTGGTGTTTTCTTCACGGCCTGTTTGAGTAAGTCGAGAACAGCACCTGGCTGATCCATTGGGGGAATCGACAAATAGTCCGGTTTCATTTGTCGTAACAATTTGGAGGGTGTAATGTATTCATCAGTGTCTATGTGCATAACCCAAGAATTTCCTTGGTCACGAAGGTCTCTCATACACTTTGCAAGGAAGACTCGCTGACGAAAGCGGTGGGTACTAATCTCCAATACATCTTCCGCGCTGAAGCCATTGATGAGAAATTCGGTTGTGTTTTCCATGTACTTGTCAGGTGGCTTCTGGTAGACCAGAAAGTCACTTGGCATGTAATCATCATCGGTCCACTCTTGGATTTTCATCTCAGTGAACGACTTCCATTTTCCGAGGATCTTCGTGGGATATTGAACACTAAGAGGGTCTACAGCGACGATCAGATGCCGAAGACCGATGACGTGGTAGTGATAGGCAAGCCACTCCGGGAGAATGTCGTTGTCGTCTTTTATCAACAGACATGCTGCAAATGTTGCATTCGGAGAAAGTGACGATTCTAAGGGCTTGATTTCGATTTTTTCTCGGACCAAACTGCCCTTCTCTCGATTGTCCAAGCCCGTGTTGTTCATTTTTGTAGTTTTTGCACCTTTCAAACCCTTTTGAGCTTTTCTCACACGGCGTTCTACGGTAATTATGGGTTTGTTTGGCTTCTTTTTAACAACCTTTGATGTTTGTATTATTCGAGGTGAAGTACGCACAGATGGAACATCCTGGAGAGATCTCCGTCGACCATTCTCAAGAGGTAGATTCGAATGGGATGAGTGAAAGGCTTTCCTGGACGGGCGGACAATTCTCTTTTGAAAATTGACTGTTGCCTGATGTTTACCATGCAGAACTGCACTCATTGCCACAAAAACTACTAATACCACCAAGAAAAACGCCGTCAAGTGTGTTCGACCACATTTGATCTTCATGTGGATACTGCTCTCACAGTCTCCGTGATTCGATGCATGTCCTATCAGTTTCCCTTGTCGCCTACTATGCGCCATTATCGACCCTATCGCAGTTCCTTCTATTAGCACCAAATGTCGTAAATTTTGCAGAACTATTTTTCCAAGTGAAGATCTGGACCTATGGATATTTGTTGGAGCGCCGGATGTGATGGGCACCTCCACGACATCATGTTATGGCGAAACGAAGCCAAAAAGAAAGATGGGTAGAATGGAGTCTTGTTTCCCCCGATTTTTTCGGCGTGCGTTGAGGCGTTGAGTCGTCTGAATCTAGGACGTATAAGGTTAAAGGTAAACTTGGTCGCTCTCGCCTAAATGCACTGGCGCGCCACAAAATTCGTCGCAGTACACTTAGTTTTCCTTCCGTTGGAGAAGCCAGCCGTGTGCTTTAACTCTCAGGGGTCAGTAGGGCGGTTCAGTTTCGGTTTGTCGAACCCACCCCACGGTTTCACGAAATTGGCAACTAATTTTGCCATCGCCGTTTTCGGAGCCGTGTCAAGGGATCAAAAGAGAAATAAAGTATGGTTGATCCAATGAGCGCTTCTATCATTGAAAAGAAACAACGGCAGGGAAGTACAGTCGAACAGATGCGCTATTTGGATGATGCAAACATTGCCCCGACGGCCCCGTCGGGTGAAGAAGCTTCCTACGGGAGCGGAGTTTCGTTCCATCTACGCCGTCGTTCCACGGCGTTGGGTCTCCTCAATCGTGGACTTGCAAATTGGTACCCTGGAGGCTCCGAAGCGCTAGTTTTAAAAGACGAGGACCAGCAGCTCGACTTCGATCGTCAAATGGAGGTATTAATGACAAATTCTCACGTCTTCGCGGTATTCAAAGACCGTGTGGCGGCCTCAGAATCATTTTCCAATCCCATGGCCGCTCGAATGGTTTTAGAAGATTTTCTGCAAAAAGATCTCTTATTTGTTGGAAAACAAGGCGTCATTCATCGCCACTCTGAATTAATTAAGCACTTGGCACTAACTCAGCGATCTCACGTGGGAAACGCATCTTCTGACTCAAGCGTTTCGCCTTTTCCGTCAACAAACAAACTACCTATACGTAAACCCAGCAAAGAAAAGCACATGCGAGAGTCCACGGTAGAAACTACCAAGTGTGATAGTTTTACATCAACCGAAGCTTCGGAATCGAGCTTTTCCGAAGACTCCAACACTAGTCCAGCGTGGTCTCCCAAGGCAGGAAAGAAGACTGTGATGTTCACTGGAATGCCATCTGTCTCTCCTACGCTTGAAGTGCCCATGCTTGACAATGAGATGGATGGTCAATTCTTTGAGAGCTTTGCGAACTAGGATTTTCCTTGAATGGATTACATTTTGCGACTTGGTACTCAATTTCAGCAGCAGCCGGGAGTGAAGGAATGCGCAGAGTTGTATGCCAGTTCATAGAAATAAGACAATAGTGCTCAATAAATTCAGTCTAAAAATCATCGAGTAGATGACACGAACGAAAAATGAAAGTCAAGCCTCTAATCGGAGTGCGACCCCTCAGAATTCGAGGCTAGAAGGGAGAAAGCTCCCACAGCAATCATGCACGCCGTTTCCGACCTGAGAATAGTGGACCCAAGTGAAACAGACTGCATCAAACTTGATTTTTGGCATATGATCGAATCAAACAGGTCTCTTTCCCTTGGACTCCAGCCTCCCTCGGGGCCCACAACAAAGCCAACGATGCTCTGATCTTGTTTTGACGTCAAGTAACTCATCATGGGGACTGCTTCGTTGGACCGTTCTCGGCAGATTGCTAAAGAAATTTGATTTGTATCGACACCCCACGCGTCAAGAAAAACATCCAACGAGGTTGAATCGTCGTCTTGCCGTTCGTTCAAAACAACAAAATTTGGCACTGTCGAACGCTCGCTTTGTTCTGCAGCTTCAATGGCATAGGCTTGTATTTTTTCCATGGAAAGTGAAGGGGTTTCACTCAAGTCGGTATCGAGTAGAACAAAACCAGTAACGTTTAATTCCGTGCACTTTTCAACCAGCCAACGCAGACGATCCTTCTTTTTCGTGGGAGCTACGATCAGCCAACATTGTCGGGAAGAAACAGATGGTTGTGTTCGTAATTGCTCTACGCACATGGCACTTAACAGCTCGTTTTTAGGTCTCTTGGATTGAGGAAGTAGTAGTTTTGCCAACCACTCCTCTCCACTTTCATCGAAAAGACGAACATAAGGGACTGCTTTTGATTTCTTGCCAAGGCGCAAGACAGTTGTCAAGTAGTGCGATTGTTCCTCGCTCAACGGAATTGGAATTTCTGGTTTCAACATGGACGTGATCGCAATATCATTTTGGAAAGCTTTTATCAATCCTTCGGCAGGTGATATCCTCCGCTTTCGTTCCGCCTTTCCGATGAAAAGACGTGGTAGCTTGGACACATCTATGTCAAATCCATCTACGACAATGCTTTTTGTAACCCGTAGGTTTGATGAAATATATCGCGACTGGATCCTGTGACATGGATGCACAGAAAAGGCAATCACGGTTTTGTTGATTCCCAGGACAAGTGCCAACGCTGTCAAACCAACCGAAGTGGATGACAAAAGTTGTCTTGTCGATGTCGCTCTTTTGGCTTGTTTCGCCAAGGAAGTGTAATATGAAGATTCGATTACCTGTCGGAACATGATGGGTCGGATTTGGAACTCTGCGTTTTCCACACGACGAGATTGATGGGGAGATCTACTTCAAAAGGAGTCTACCTAGTACCTTTTAGATTACATTACGAGCAACAACAATAGAGATCGGTTGGTGGATGGCGATCGTGTTGAATCATCCGCGACCGATTGTTGTCAATGACTCACACCAACTTCCCATAATTCTCACGGAAGTATCACACTACAAAAATTTCCTCGAGCCCTACGCAAACTTCGTTCCGATCTCAACCGTTGGATGGCCACGAAGAAGTGCATGTGATGGATTATCAAACAAAGAAAAAAAATTCACGCCGAAACCTGATGTAATAACACAAAAACTTTCAAAAATTCTCAACCGTCACAAGACCGGCATTAACTGTAAGACCCCCTCATTCTCTTCGCGCTTCCAAAAGGAATGCGCGATTTTGATATCAAAGCCTATCCCCATGGGCTTCGAATGATCTTACCCTACTATCATACACTTATTTTTGCTCAGGGTTGAATTTCATCAGTGTCACCAATGCGTAAACGGGGTAATATACTGTTGCCACAAAGATGGAGTGAGAGGCAGTTTAAAGTTTCATCTTTGGCGAAATTTCGTTTGTTCTGTTCCGTTGGATTGTTCGGGACAGCTCTGTTCAATGTTATCGGTCTCCTTTCTTGGCACCATCGAAGTATAGTAGAGCTACCCAAGACACCTTATTGGCTACTAGAAAATTTTACACAGCGGAATGATACGAACGAGTCAAATGCGAGGTCAAACTCGACCTATACAGTTCCCAACGGCACTAGTAGTCAAGCGGAAGTTTTGCAAGACTTGGTGGAACAATACTCGACGAATCCCAAGAGATATGTTTCATCTTGTCTTCTCATCCGCGACGACAATGAGCTTTTGAATGAATGGATTGCGTATCACTACCATACACTCAAATTACGGTATATTCTCGTGGCAGTTGATCCGGACAGTGTCACCTCACCCAACCACATCTTCGATCGATGGGAGAATCTTACTGAAGTTAAAATTGTTCGATGGTCGGATAACGACTTTATGCCTGAACATTTTCTCAGGAATGGATACGCTATCCCATTGCACGAGATCAACGGAAACGCCACTGAAAGCAAGTGGCACGAAGGCCACGAGGACGAGGAACAAGTTAAAAAAGACTTGCAAAGAATAAACAATCACCGCTATCGTCAGTTGTCCTTCCTATCCGCCTGTTACCGTCACATGCGCGATAGGAAAAAAAGCTGGGTGATACACATCGATACCGATGAATACTTGACAATAAATCCCGTACTGCGAAAATTTGGGAAGTTGGGTCGGGTCCCAGTGCCACAAGATCTACGTCCCCCTACGGTGCTATATCGCTTTCTGATGGAGATCCGCCTTCGCCCCAGACTCAAACGCTTGGTCAACTTTCCATGCATTTCTCTTCCTCGCCTCTTATTCGGCTCTGTTGTGACGGATACGTTTAGAACGGTGCGGCACACCTTCCAAGAGGAGAAATTTGAGACTTTGCGATGGAAATACCATACAGCATACAACGACCGGGGACGGAATGGTCTCCAGAAGGTAATTTTTGACGTGTCTAGAGCACCTGAAGATGACGAAATGTTTCAAAACAAAACCTTCAGCATCCATCGACCCAGCCTACAGATGTGTCGTTATGTTGACCAAATGAACTTTTTCGAGACGGAACATTTTCCTCTGACGGTCAATCATTTCCTCGGAAGTTGGGAACGGTACAATGCCCGGAACGATACGCGGAGGCGCAAATTTGTGTACGACGCAAAAGCGTTTGTCAAAGACGGGAGAGATGATTGGGCAACCTCTTGGATTGATGGCTTTCTGAACAACACCGACCCCAAAATCGCTCAAGAATTGCTGCAAGATTATATCTAGCTACCAAAACACCTCGGGGTAGTGCGAAGGAAGCAAACACGATTTTTTCGCATAATGTGCTGTATTGTTAAGTTGACTTAAGGTTTTTTAAACCGGCCTTGAGCCTTTCCGCCGCTGCTTTGCACTTTTCGGGCGGTAGGTTGGAATAACACACTCGTATCCATCCCGGAAATCCACAAAAGGATCCCGGAATACATGCTACGCCGTAGTCTCGCACCAATTGACGTCCAAATTCTTGGTCATCCGTTCCTTCGGGTAGCTTTCCCATCACATACATGGCCCCGGATCCTCCCATGACTTTCTCCAGGCTACTTAAAGCATCTAATATAGCATGTCTCCCGGTCTCAAGGGAGTCGATCTTTTCGCGTACCCAGTCTTTGCCAGCTGACATGGATCCCAGTGCGGCAATCTGGGAAATACGTGGCGGACAAATCGGTATGGTATCTTGTACCTTCATCATCTGGTCATATAAATCGCCTGCTTGTTTGGGTATAACCACATAACCACATCGGTATCCTGCCAAGGCGTATGCTTTGCTAAAGGAAAAGATGTGCAAGACGTTTGGGTTTTCCAGACAACCATCAAAGTTCGAATCTTTGACAAAATACTCGTACGTGCAATCCAAAATCAACCAAGTATCATACTTTGAACACAGATCCGCAGCATTTTGGAGGAATTCGCGGTCCAATAATGTCCCCGTCGGATTCCCCGGGTTGACAATAGTCACGGCCCTGATCGATTCGTCGGTGCGTAGTTTCTCTTCTAACCATTTCAAATCAGGTATACCCGCATCAGAGCTTGGTCCAACCAAGAGCCCCGACTCGGGGAGAGTCATTTGAATCGCCATCACGTGGTTGAAATAGAAAGGCGCAAAGACCACTGCCTTGTCTGTCTCGTCCAGAAGCGTCAGTACGCAATTCATGTAGGCCTGGTTCGCCCCCGTTGTCACCATGACATGGTGATCTGTGAGTCCATTTTCTTCTGCAATTTTCGAACTCAATTTTTCTCGTAATTCCAACAGTCCTTCATCGGGTCCATACATGTGCAACATACTTTCATCTTCGTCCAAAGCATCCTTGATGGCTTGACTGGCCGAAGGAGGTGGACGCCAATACACGACCCCCTGAGCGAGGCTGAATATACCACCTTTGTCTTTCCATTCATCGGCATATTGACCAACCATTTCTTTCATCAATACCACGCATGGATCTAAAGTATTCGTAATCTTTTGCGATACGGCCGGTCGTGTTGTTGGTGTGCTGGACGTCATTTGGCAGATGTGCCTTGTCGCAGAGACAAAGGATCGTTGACAATGATGATTGGTTGAAAAGGAACGGCACGACGATAACGCACAGAGAGCAACAATGGATCGAAGGGATATGTTTGACGATCTACGGGTAACAGTGTAACAAGTCGGAGTGAATCTCGTTGCCATGAACATGGTCCTTCTTTTGTACGACTGATCCCTACGTCGACCAAGCGATTTTGTGTGTCGATTTGATCCGGGAGAAGGAAAAAAAAAGAAGGAATGACGAAAGTGTCATGCCGTTAGTGCGACGAGATCTTTTTGTCCGTCCGTCGCTCGTGATGAGAACGGCCGCAAAATTTTAGTGTTAGGGGTTATCCCGCGTGCGGTGGCTATCATTGCGTGGTTGGCAACGAAATTGGTGTATTAATATGATACGCCTCATTCCATCAATGAGCAGCGTAGTCTTATTGTCACTTCATCTACATCTTCTTCACATCAACTTCCCCCCTATCTAGTTCGCGAGAACCATCTCCGGTGGAAGAAGCAACCTTTGAAAGTAATGGACAACTTAGCTCCCGCCAATATTGACCCGAGTGAATTGCCGGAAGGGTTCAAAGCCGCGGCACCTCCCGGAGGAGTAGGGTCGGGTGGCAGTGGGGGAATCGATCAAGGCGCCGCTGCAGAAGAACAGCGACAACATATTTTGCAACAAGCATTGACACCAGAGGCTCTCTCCCGCCTCAGACGAATCAAACTCGTCAAGGAAGCAAAAGTCAAGCAAGTGGAAAATACTATTATCACCATGGCCATGAATGGCAAATTGCCAGGACGGATCAATGAGGGCAAATTGATTGAAATGCTGGAACGAGGGTCGGCACAAGAATCACAAAAACAATCTTCCATTAGTATCCAACGGAAAAAATACACCTTTGATTCCGATGATGACGATGACAATGATGACGATCTCATGTAGAAACAGAATAAAAGAAAACGAGATCGAATGAAAATTGCCAACACATTGTCTAAATATCAGGATCCTGTATCTACAACAAGCTTACTTATAGCGGCGTCTATATTTTACTTATTGATTTATTTATTGATTTATTATTACTTTTCCACCGCGACTGCTGGCTGCACCGAGAGCTTTCCGATCGTCACTTCCTCGTAAAGATCCACATTGGCGGCTCCGAACGGATCCGCCTTGATGGTTTCCACCTGTCGCACCTTCAAGTCGGTAGCATCCAACACAACGCCCAATTCAGGATCGCGCCGATGATCGATTTGTGCAAATAATTGCAATGGTTTTATCGTATCGTCCTCGTCACCTTCCAACGGAATCGCATCAGTCTCAAGTTTGAGCAACATAAATGGGTAAAGTGGCTCCTTGAAAAGACCCCATATCCACAGGCCATCTTTACGATCATTGGGATCTTCCGAAAGCTTCCAGTAACTCGACGTAATATTGATGCGGTCGTCTACGGATGAGATTTGGTTCACTGTCCCTTGTGGTGGTTCGTAACCAGGTTCTTCCAGAAAGTTGGCACGAAATCGAAAAATTTCATCCACTTTCTTACCCTTTGCAGTTTCAATACCCTTGAGAACGAATCGAATGTTCCATACCGTCTCGTCCGTCAACGTGGCCTTCGTGGCCGACAAATGTGTACCCGAAGCGGCCGATCGGAAAGACACCTGTGCACATCGGTGTGCCGACGAAAAGCATTCGACTAGTCTTGATGATTGGAATAACACGAGAAGCAGTGTTAAATGAGCACGGATCATCTTGTGGTTAGTGCTCCTTGATTTATGTGATCTCGAGGATTGGTTTCTCTCCAATGTTTTTTTTCTTGTCGCCTATTTTTCCTCCTTGCATCGTCGTTGGTCTCGTCATGGCTCGCGAAATTGACTGTGAGAAGGAAAAATAAAAAAGATGAGACAACGTTGTTATCGGCAACACGTCATGCTTCAAGAGCAAGTTTATTTCAAGACCTGTAAGGTCAACGTTACATAATGATATCACCTCCCGGCTAACTGTAAGGCCAGGGACGTATCCGGTTTTGTGCGCTTATTCTTGATTTTGACGAAAAATAGATTTTT
>Ga0051981_10001448_pt1 | contig 11620 bp, 14 predicted proteins | sample CryGey13umfilter_3_FD_59644 | JGI IMG/M metagenome (GOLD analysis project Ga0051981, IMG submission 59644) | Groundwater microbial communities from aquifer in Utah, USA - Crystal Geyser 4/10/14 3 um filter | ecosystem: Environmental > Aquatic > Deep subsurface > Groundwater | place: USA: Utah... | reverse complement strand
GTGCCCTTGCCGAGGTCATGGCACAGCGCGGCGTAGCGCACCGTCAGCGGTGCACCCAGCCGCGCGCACTGGTCCAGCACCATTTGCAGGTGGATGCCGGTGTCGATCTCCGGATGGTGGGCCTCAGGCTGCGGCACGCCGTAGAGAACATCGACCTCCGGCAGCAGCCGGCGCAGCGCGCCGGCGTCGCGCAGCACCTCCAGCATGCGCGACGGCCGCCGCTCCATCAGCCCGCGCGACAGCTCCTGCCACACGCGCTCCGGCACCAGCGCATCCACCTCGCCGGCGGCCACCATCGCACGCATCAGCGCGACCGTCTCCGGCGCGACCGTGAAGTCCGCGAAGCGCGCCGCGAAGCGCGCCAGCCGCAGGATGCGCACCGGGTCTTCGGCAAAGGCCGGCGACACATGGCGCAGCACGCGCGCGGCGAGGTCGCGCTGGCCGCCATAGGGGTCGATCACCTGGCCGGCGGCGTCCTCGGCCATCGCATTGATCGTCAGGTCGCGGCGGGCGAGGTCCTGCTCCAGCGTGACGTCCGGCGCCGCGTGGAAGGCAAAGCCGTGATAGCCCGCGGCCGTCTTGCGCTCGGTGCGTGCCAGTGCTACCTCCTCGTGCGTGGTGGGGTGCAGGAAGACCGGGAAGTCCTTGCCGACCGGCTGATAGCCGGCGTCCAGCAGCGCCTGCGGCGATGCGCCGACGACGACCCAGTCGCGGTCCTGCACCGGCAGGCCCAGCAGGCGGTCACGGACGGCGCCGCCGACGAGGTAGGTGTGGAAGGGCATGGCGCACATTCTGCGGTGGGCGGCGCCGCCTGGCGCTGGCATAGTGGCCTCAGTAACCACAACAGCTCAGGGAGGGCGCATGAGATTGCTGCTGCGCACTGCGGCCCTTGCGGCGGCATGCCTGATGACGGGGCCCTTGTCGGCGGCCGAGTCGCCCGGGCTGGCCGAACGGATTGCCGGTCTGGAGCCCTTCATCGGGGCCTACCCGCCGAGCTTCGCCAACGAGGCCGAGGCCAAGGTGGTGATCGAGCGGTACGACGCGCTCAAGCGGGACCTGGATGCCCAGCTCGACAAGGCACCGGGCGACCTGGAGCTGCTGTTCCTTCGGGGTGAGCTCCAGGCCCTGGGGCACAACGTGGATCGCAAAGGCGCCTGGGACGGCGCCACGGCGGACTTGCAGAAGGTGCTGCGTGCCCAACCCAAGCATGTGCCGGCGCTGCTCGTGCTGGGGCGGCTGTGGGTGAACAGCCGGCCGGACCTGGCGCCCAAGGCAGAAAACCTGTTCCGGGCGGCGCAGTGCTTCACCGGCGAGCAGCCGCTCGAGGAAGCACAGCGCGGGCTCTTCTTCACCTTCTACTACCAAGGCCGGATGCAGGCCGCCTTGCAGCAGTCGGAGTACCTCGTGAAGACATGGCCCGACGACGCGCGGTACCGGTCACTGCGCGACACGGCGAAATCCGTGCTGGCCCGGCAGCCGGCCAAGCCGGCGTCGGGCACGCTCGCTGCGGCATCGCCCGCCATGAGCAGCTGCCAGTAGCGGGCAGACGCTCAGCGTTGCTCGGGCGGCAGCCCGTTCAACGCCGCCGCGAGCCGGGCGTGCGCGTTCAGGTCCACCGGGCGGACCTTGGGCTCCGTCCGCGCCGGGTAGCCGCCCAGCCAGTTGCCGCTCCGCCAGTCGTGCGCGGGCCGCACGGGCCGCCGCTCGAAGCCGCCGCCGCAGTTGGGGCAGACGTTGGCGAGCAGCCCCTCCGCGCAGTCCGCGCAGAAGGTGCATTCGAAGCTGCAGATGCGCGCATCCGGCGATTCCGGCGGCAGCGCGGTGGCGCAGTGTTCGCAGCAAGGGCGCAGTTCCAGCATGGTCAGCGGGCCTTTCGATAGGGCTCGTCCTCGGCGATGAAGTCCTGCTCGCGCAGGGCCTCGGCGACCCAGTCCTCCACGGCCGGGTGGGCCAGCAGCGCATCGCGATAAGCCGCCGCGGCCTCGGACAGCGGCAGGCCGAAGCGGCTCAGCCGCACCGCCACCGGCGCGAAATAGGCATCGACCGCCCCGAAGGCGCCGAACAGAAAGGGCCCGCCGTGGGCGGCCAGCTCGTCGCGCCAGGCCGCGTCCAGCCGCGCCACGTCGGCGCGCAGGGCCTCGTCTTCGGCCCACAGGCGCTGGCCCACGTCGAGGAAGAAGGCCTCGATATTCATCGGGCAGACGCTGCGCAGCCGGCCGAAGCCGGCATGCATCTCGGCGCACAGGCTGCGGGCGCGGGCGCGCTGGCGGGCATCGCGCGGCCAGATGGCGTGCTCGGGGTGGCGGTCGGCAAGGTATTCGGCAATCGCCAGCGTGTCCCAGACCGTGAAGCCATCGTCCTCGACCAGCACCGGCACGCGCCGCGTCGGGCTCACGCCGGCGATGACCCGGTGCCATTCGGAGCCGGGCGAGAAGTCGAAGCGCAGCTTGACCTCGTCGAACGGGATGCCGAAGGCCGCCAGCAGCACGCCGCTGCGCATGGACCAGGAGGAGTAGTTCTTGTTGCCGATGTAGAGCTTCATGTCGCGCTTCGCTGCCAGGCCCTGGAGCTTACGCAGCGCGGCAGCGCGGCGGGATGAACAATCCGCAAGGGATTGATGCGCTCAGCGCCGCGCCCGCCAGGCATTGAGCCGGGCGACGCCGGCGTCCGGCGCCAGATAGGTGGGCAGCACGGCCTCCAGTGAGGCCGGGGTGATGCCGAGTTCGGCCAGGCCGGGCAGGCGGCCGCTGGCGATGTTGGGCACGGTCAGGGACGCGAGGTTGTCGCGCGACAGCAGCGGCTCGCCGGGCAGGCATTCCATCGCCAGGGCCTGCAGCGTGGCCACCGGGCCGGGCAGCGGCAGCACCGGGCGCGGATGGCCGGCCACCTGCCCGGCCAGCCGCACCAACTCGGCCAGCGTCAGCACGCGCGGGCCGGCGATCTCATAGGTCTGGCCGATGGCCTCGCGGCGCACAAGCACCTCGACCAGCGCCCGCGCGAGGTCCTGCACCCAGACGGGTTGCAGCTGCGCATTGGCGCCGGCCAGCGGCATCAGCGGGAAGCTCGCCTGCAGCACGGCGAACAGGTTGACGCTGCGGTCTCCGGCACCGACGACGAGGGAGGGGCGCAGCACGGTCAGGTCGAGTGCGCTGGTCTGTGTGGCCACCTGCAGCACGGCCTCGCCGGCCGCCTTGCTGCGCAGATAGCGCGACGGGGCCTGCGCGTCCACGCCCAGCGCGCTGACATGCACCAGGCGGCGCACACCGGCGGCGGGCAGGGCGGCCGCGAGGCGCCGCGGCAGCTCCACATGCACATGCTCGAAGGCGGCGGCGCTGCCCTGCAGGATGGCGATCAGGTTGACGACGGCGTCGTGGCCCGGCACGAGGGCCGGCAGGTCGCGGAAGACATCGGCCTGCACGACTGTGACGCCGGGCAGGCTCTGCACCGCTTGCGCGTGGCGCAGGCGGCGGGTGGGCACGGTGATGCGCACGCCGGCGCCGAAGCGGCGCAGCAGCTGCTCGCACAGCGCGCGGCCGACGAAGCCGCTGCCACCGAGTACCAGGACGGACAGGCTCATGACTTGGGCTCCAGCGCCGCAGCCGGGGGCAGGTCGGCGGCATCGGGTTCGCGTGCGCCAGCCGGGCCGATGCTGGGGCCCAGCCGGTCCCGCAGCGACGTGGCCGGCAGGCCGAGCAGCTGCGCATAGACCGTGCCGCCGAGCAGCACCTTGCGGACGTAGTCGCGGGTTTCGTTGAAGGGAATGTTCTCGGCCCAGATCGCGGCGTCGAGCAGCGGGCCCTCGCGCCAGCGCGCCGGTCGGCCGGGGCCGGCGTTGTAGGCGGCCGCGGCCAGGGCCTGGGCGCCGTCGAAGCGGTCCAGCACCAGCTTGAGGTAGCTGGTGCCGATGCGCAGATTGAAGTCGCGGTCGTGCATCAGGTCGGGGCTGTAGGCCAGGCCGACCTTCTTGGCCGTCCACCTGGCGGTGGCGGGCATGACCTGCATCAGCCCGGCGGCGCCGACGTGGGAGCGGGCGTCCAGCACGAAGCGCGACTCCTGCCGGATCAGGCCATAGACATAGGCCGGGTCGATGCCGCTGGCCTGGGCCTCGCGCATCAGCTCGGCGCGGTGGGGCAGGGGGTAGCGCTGGGCGATGTCGATCTCGGCCCTGGTGCGCTCGCTGGTGTTGATGCAGCGGTCCCAGACCTCGCGGTCGCAGGCCTCCTGCGCGGCCGCCAGCAGCGCCCGGTCGTTCATGCCGCGCAGCGAGAAGTTCCATTCGCGCACGCCTTCCGGCCGCAGCCCGCCGCCGATCAGCAGCAGCGCGCGCTGCAGGCCCAGGTGGCTGCGCGCGGCGCGGCGCTCCTCGGCAGTGAGCGGGGCGGGCGCCGGCGGCAGCGGCGTGGGCTGGCCGAGTTCCTCGGCGGCAAGGCGGCCGAAGTAGTTCAGCGGCGTGGCCGCCAGCGGGGCGAGCTGGCTGCGCGCGGCAGTGGCGTCGCCCTGCAGCCGCGTGGCGCGGGCCTTCCAGTAGACCCAGGCCGGCTCGCGCTGCTCGGCGGCGCTCATGCGCTCGATGGCGGCGAGGGCGGCGGCCGGTTGCCGGGCGCGCAGCGCGGCGCGGGCGGCCCAGGCCAGGCTGTCGTCGCTCCAGCTCAGCTCGGGGGCCAGGCGGGCGGCGCGCTCGAAGGCGGGCAGGGCGGTGTCCTGCAGCCGCTGCGCGTACTGGCGGCCGATCTGCACCCACAGCCAGGCGGTCAGGTCCTGCGGCAGCTGCTTCCACTTGGTGTCCAGCAGGTCGGCGGCCTGGGCGGGATCGTTGGCTGCCACGCGGGCCAGCGCCAGCGTCGTCAGCTCGGCCTCGGCCCGCGGGCTGCTGCGGGCCTTGCGGGTCAGGTAGCGGCCGGCGTTGTCCTGCAGTTCGGCGAGCTTTTGCTCCAGCGGCTTGGCGCCCAGCACCATCGCGGCCTGGCGCACCGCGCGCGGCCGGCTCTGCTCCATCGCGAGCCGGGCCTTGGCCCAGGCGGTGTCGGGCTTGAACAGCCCGGCCTCGAAGAAGGTGGTGGCGAGCTGCAGGCAGCCGTCGTCGCCGTCCTTCTGGGCCAGCCACGCGGCGCGGGCGGCGTCGGGCGTGACCGGGCTGCCGGCGAGATGATCGGCCAGCAGTGCGTAGCAGGCCACCTCGCGGTCGTCGCGCATCTGGTAGGCGGCGTGGTCGCGCCGGAAGCCCGCCCAGTCGCGCCGCCGGCCGAGTTCGAGCAGCCAGTCGTTACGCAGCCGGTCCTCAACATAGCTGCCGGCGTAGCGGGCGTAGAAGGCGTCCATCTCCGGCTGGCGCACTTCGGCGAGGCGGGCATTGAGGTCGAAGTACTCGACCCAGCCGGCCAGCGCGTGGCCCTGGCTGCGGGCGGTCTCGGCCAGCTCCGCCAGGCGCTTGCGGTTGCGTTGGGTCCAGGCCTCCTTGGCCTGCACGGCGAGCTCGGTGTCCGGCGTCGCCGGTGCGGCCTGTGCGGCCTGCGTGGTGAAAACCAGCGCCAACCCCCAGGCCGCCACTACCCGACCCATGCCTCGCCACGCTCGCCTGCCGCTCTGTGTCATCTGTACTGCCCGATCTGCAGCGATCAATTTAACCGACGGGGCAGGGCAGCGCCGGCCTGGGTTGTAATCGCGCCAGCCCGCTGCATGCCGCCCCGATGACTGCCGCCCCCGCCGCCCGCTCCGATCTGCGCCGCCAACTGCTGGCCGCCCGCCGTGCGTTCGCGGCGACGCCCGAGTTCGCGGCGGCCGATCAGGCGCTGCAACAGGCCTTGCAGCCGCTTTTGGCCCAGCTGGAGCCCGAGTTGCTGGGAGTCTACTGGCCGCTCGCCGGTGAGTTCGACCCGGGCCTGCCCACCGTGCCGCGGGCGCTGCCCTTTGCGCGGCGCAGCCCGGCCGAGATGGTGTTCCGGCGCTGGGACGGCGCCGCGCCGACGGCCCAGGACGAGTGCGGCATCGCCACCTCGACCGGCGCCGTGGCCGTGCCCGATGTGGTGCTGGTGCCCTGCGTGGGCTTCACGCGCGAGGGCTTCCGGCTCGGCTACGGCGGCGGCTATTTCGACCGCTGGCTGGCCGCCCACCCCGGGGTGACGACCATCGGCGTGGCCTGGTCGGCGGGCGAGGCAGCCTTCCCGGTCGAGCCGCACGACCAGGCGCTGACCCTGATCCTCACCGAGCGCGAGCTGATCGCGCCCTGAGCGTTCAGCGGCCTGTCAGACGGCCGCGAGCGCGTCACGCGTCAGCGCCGCCTGGCCGCGCACCCAGTCGGCGAACTGCTGCACCTCGGGCCGGCGCGCGGCGCCCGGGCCGAGCAGCATCCAGTAGCTGAACGGGCTGCCTCGCCGGCCCGCCTTGCCGAAGGGTTCGATGAGTTCGCCGCTCTGCAGTTGCTCGTGCACCAGCGGCAGCCGGGCGAGGGCCACGCCCTGGCCGGCCAGCGAGGCCTGGATCTGCTGGTAGGTGAAGTTGAAATACATCCAGCGCAGCGGCTCCAGCTCGGGCTGGCCCTGGGCGGTGAGCCAGCGGCGCCAGCTCAGGTAGGCCGCGCTCGGGCGGGGGTCGTCCTCTTCGGTGAGCGCATGGGCGGCGAGGTCGGCCGGCTGGCGCAGCGGCGGCAGCCGTCCGCTGTGCGTGCTCTCGGCATACCAGGGGCTGACCACTGGCGACACGGATTCCTCGAACATCAGCTCGGCCGGCAGGCCGAGCTCACCGGCCGACGCATAGCGCAGCGCCAGGTCGTGCTCGCCGTCGTCGAGGTCGGCGATGCGGTCCAGGGCCGACACGCGGATGTCGATGTCGGGGAAATGCTTCTGGAACTGGCACAGCCGCGGGATCAGCCACAGCGACGCGAAGGAGGCGAAGGTCGTCACGTTGACGACGCTGCGGCCGCGCGAGCGGCGGATCTGCCGGACGGTCTGGTCCAGCCGCGACAGCACGGCCACCGCGGTGGGCAGCAACTGGGCGCCGTCGCCGGAGAGCTCCACCTTGCGGGTGCCGCGCAGGAACAGGGTGCAGCCGATCTCTTCCTCCAGCGCCTGGATCTGGCGGCTGATGGCGGACTGGGTCAGGCTCAGCTCCTCGGCCGCGGCCCGGAAGCTCAGCAGCCGGGCCACCGCCTCGAAGGCGCGCAGCGGGCCGATCGACAGCGGCCGTTGGCGTACCGGTTGATTCATGAGCGGATGGTATCAATCCCTGCTGCGCATTCATTGGACCGCCCTGGGGTATCTCAGCAGAATCCCTGACGTGAACCGAGGAGAAAGATCATGAGTGATGCGCAATCCACATGGCGCCTGGCCGGCGGCCGGGCCCTGACGCTGGCCGGCGGTGCCGAGGCCAGGCGGCTGTCGGTGGCCTGCGGGCGGGTCTGGCTGACGCTGTCCGGCACCATCGATGCACCGGCCGAGGACCGCTGGCTGGCAGCGGGCGAGGCCGTTGCGCTGGCACCCGGCCAGACCGCGGTGCTGGAGGGCTGGCCGGCGGCGGAGTTCGAACTGCTGGTGCCGCCGGCGTCAGCCGCCACCCGTGCGACGCCGCGCCGCCGCTGGTTTGGCCGTCGCTGAGCGCGCAGCCGGCTTGGCCTTCTTGGCATTGGCAGCGCGCAGCGCCGCCTCCAGCGCCAGCCGGGCCCAGGGCAGCATCAGCGGGGGCGACTCCAGCGCCTCCTCGGGCGGTCGGTAGTAGCTCATCACCTGGCGCTCGCCGTCCTTCGTCGGGTAGCTGAAGGGCAGGCAGCCGGCCGCGGCAAAGCGCTCGCGTGTGACCTCGTCGGCCTTCAGGAAGAGCTGGCTGTCGTCGATCAGGGCCATGAACAGGTCGTCGACGTAGAGGCCCTGGCCGCCAAACATGCGGCGCACGCGCACCGGGCCGAGCGGCGACAGCAGCTCGACGCAGAGTTCCGTGAACGCATCCATGCCACAAATGTAAGCTCGGGGTTCATGGATGCGAACGACCGCGCCGCGATCCGGCACAAGCTGATCGAACAACGGCTGGGCCTGCCCGACCGGCTCGCCCGGGCCGCCGACCTGCAGGAGGTGCTGCGGGTCTGGCTGCTGCGGCGCCAGGAAACGACCATCGGCGCCTACTGGCCGATCAAGGGCGAGTTCGATCCGCTGCCGGCGCTCTACCGCTGGAGTGAGGACCATCCGGAGCGGCGCATCGGTCTGCCGGTTGTGGACAAGGCCCACCGCACGCTGCGCTTTCACGTCTGGTACCCCGGTTGCCCGATGGAGGAGGACGCCTTCCACATCCCCAAGCCCAAGGGCACCGAGGAATTCCAGCCGCAGCTGATGCTGGTGCCCTGCCTCGGTTTCGGGCCCTGCGGCCTGCGCCTGGGCTATGGCGGCGGCTTCATGGACAAGACCCTGGCCGAACTCCAGCCCCGCCCGGCCGCGGTGGGCATCGGCTATGCGCACGGCTTCTTGCCGCTGCTCAAGCCCAGCCCGTTGGACGTGGCGCTGGACGCGATGCTGACCGAGGAAGGCGTGGTGTGGGACCGTGAGGGTTAAGCCGCCTCACTTGGACGTCGGTGTGGCCGAGGGGAGCGCGGTGTTCAGCACGATCTGGAAGGCCTGCTCCTTGGTGAAGCCTTGCTGGACCAGGGCGTCGAACAGGTTCTTCTTGAACGCAGCGAGACGCTGCGCGGTTTCGGGTCGCTCGGTGGCGCGAAGCTGAGCGTCGATCATGGCCTCGGTCATGCGTCCCATCATCGGAACCATCGCGCCCATCGAGGCTTCCATGAGTTGCTTCATCTCCTCGGGTGAAGCTTGCTTGGGCACCTGTGACTGCGCGCTGGCCGAGGTCGCGGCCACGAACAGCGCGGCACAGAGGGAGAGGCGAAGGAGGGGCATGGTGTCGTGGGGTGAGGATGCGCCAAGGCGGCTGCAGTGCCGACGATAGTGCGGATCCGGGGCCGGGCCATGGTGAAGATCCACTTCGGCCCTCAGGGGTGCTGCCAGAGAATCGGGGTTTTGCGACCCCCTTCAGGAGCCTCACCATGACCAAGCCCGCCTTGATGCTGTTCACCGCCGTTGCCCTGCTGCTGAGCCACGCCGCCCACGCCGCCGCCAAGCCCTGCGACGAACTCAAGGCCGAGATCGCCGCCAAGCTCGACGAGAAGGGGGTCAAGAACTACGAGATCAACGCCGTCGACAGCGACAAGGTCGGTGACGCCAAGGTCATCGGCAGCTGTGAAGGCGGCAGCAAGAAGCTGACCTATGTGCGCAAGTGAGTGATCGACCGATGAGCCTCTACCGCGACCACCTTGCCACGCTGCAGCGCCAGGCCGAAGCCGCGCTCGCCGCCACCGGGTTTGACGCGATGCTGGTCGCGGCCGGCATCGAGAAGTTTGCCTTCCTCGATGATCGGCCCTACCTCTTCCAGCCCAACCCGCATTTCAAGCACTGGCTGCCGCTGACCCAGCATCCGCACTGCTGGCTGGCCGTGCGCCCGGGCCTGAAGCCGCGCGTCGTCTACTACCAGCCTCACGACTACTGGCATGTGCCGCCAAGCGAGCCCCGTGGCGAGTGGGTGGATGCGGTGGAACTGGTGGTCATCCGCGAGCCCGAACAGGCGGCCAAGGCCCTGGCCGACCTGGTCACGCCGCGCACCGCCATCCTCGGCGAGGCCGATGCAGCGCTGCCGGGCCTCACGCCCAACAACCCCGAGGCCCTGCTCAACCGGCTGCACTGGGCGCGAGGCGTGAAGAGCCCCTACGAGCTGGAGCAGATGCGCGCCGCGCAGCGCCGTGCCGTGCCGGGCCACCTCGCTGCACAGGCCGCCTTCCTGCGTGGCGAGAGCGAGGCGGGCATCCACCGCGCCTATCTGCTGGCCACCGGCCACACCGACCGCGACCTGCCCTACACCAACATCATCGGCCTGAACGAGCATGCCGCGGTGCTGCACTACCAGTACCAGGACGAGCAGGCGCCGGCCGAGTCGCGCAGCTTCCTGATCGACGCTGGCGCGCAGGTGAATGGTTATGCCAGCGACATCACCCGCACCTGGGTGGCTGCAGGCCATGACGAGTTCGCTGCGCTGATCGCCGCGATGGAGCGCGAGCAGCTGGCGCTGGTCGACGAGGTGCGCGAGGGGGTGGACTACCGCGACATCCACCTCAGCACCCACCGCCGCGTGGCCCGCGTGCTGCGCGAGGCGGGCCTGGTGAACATGGGCGAAGAGGCCATGGTGGCCGAGGGCGTGACCAAGCCCTTCTTCCCGCATGGCATCGGGCATCTGCTCGGCCTGCAGGTGCACGACGTGGGCGGCTTCATGGCCAGCGAGACCGGCGGCGTGACGACCAAGCCCGAAGGCCATCGCTACCTGCGCCTGACGCGGCCGCTGCAGCCGGGCATGGTGGTGACCATCGAGCCGGGCCTGTACTTCATCCCGATGCTGCTGGACGAGTTGCGCGCCGGCCCGCATGCCGCCCAGGTGGACTGGGCGGCGATCGAGCGGCTGTCGCGCTATGGCGGCATCCGCATCGAGGACGACGTGGCCTGCCGCGCGGGGGGCGAGGCGCCGGAGAACCTGACGCGGGACGCGTTTGCGGCGGTGGCGTGAAGCCAGGCCGGCGCCGTCTCGTTGCACTCTGTCTGTGGGCTGCGGCGTGCGCGGCGTCCGCGGTTGAGCTCGCGCTGCGCTGTGACGGGCCCGACGGTCGGCCTGTGCCCGGCACCACTTGGTTGGCGTTGCGCGACGCCGAGGGTGGCGAGGTGCTGAGCGGCGCCGCGGTGGACGGCAGCTGCCGCGTCGTGCTGCCGCTGGGCCGCTATTGGGTCAAGGCCCAGGCACCCGGCATGCGGTCCGTTCCGATCCGTGTCGCTGAGGGTGTTGCGCCAGGCGCGGCGTTGCGGCTCCAGCCGCTGCAGGGCGCCGATGCGAAGGCTCAGCAGCGCCTGGCCGAAATGGTCCAGCACGATCAGGCGGTGCGCGAGGCGCTCGGCGACGCAGAGCGAACGGGGGATGCCGCTGCCGTTCAGCGGGCCGAGCAGGCGTTGGCGATGACCGACACGGCCCATCGGGCCGAGATGGCTCGCTGGCTGCGTGAGAAGGGCTTTCCGCGCATGGCCGATGTGGGCTATGACGGCGTTGGCGCGTTCTGGTTGCTGTTGCAGCATGCGCCCGACCTGCTGGAGGGGCAGTTGCCCGCGCTGCGGGCTGCGGTGGCTGCTGGCGAGTTGTCGCGGGCCGATCTGGCGTTGTCGGAGGACCGCGTCGACCTGTTACGCGGGCGACCGCAGCGCTATGGCTCGCAACTGCGGCCAGGTCCCGACGGGAAGTTGGAACCGTATTGGCTTGCCGATCCCGAATCGGTGGATGCGCGGCGTGCGGCGATGGACCTCGAGCCGCTCGCGGCTTACCTGAAGCGCTTCGAGCGCTGACGCGGCCTCACGCCGTGGCAAGGGTCGCGACCAAGCCCTCGCACGCCGCTTCCACCAGATCCAGCACCCGCTCGAAATCGGCCTCGCCGCCGTAGTAGGGATCCGGCACGATGCGGCTGCCAGCCCCGGGGGCGTAGCGCATCAGCGGTTGCAGCTTGTGGCGCTGGGCCGGCGGGCACAGGCGTTCGGCCTCGCGCAGATTGGCCTCGTCC
>Ga0051981_10001447_pt1 | contig 11622 bp, 10 predicted proteins | sample CryGey13umfilter_3_FD_59644 | JGI IMG/M metagenome (GOLD analysis project Ga0051981, IMG submission 59644) | Groundwater microbial communities from aquifer in Utah, USA - Crystal Geyser 4/10/14 3 um filter | ecosystem: Environmental > Aquatic > Deep subsurface > Groundwater | place: USA: Utah... | reverse complement strand
GGATTCTCTTGTCTCCAAAGTATCTCAAAGAACACCATGAAGCTCGCTGTGTTTGCCTCCCTCCTAGCCGGCGCTGCCGCCTTTGCCCCTGCCACCCAGAAGGCTGCCTCCACTACCTCCTTGAAGGCCTTCGAGGAAGAACTCGGAGCTCAGCCCCCTCTTGGATTCTTTGATCCCTTCGGTCTTTTGAGCGGAGATGTTGACCAAGAACGATTCGATCGCCTCCGTTACGTTGAGATCAAGCACGGACGTATCTGTATGCTTGCCTTCCTCGGACAGATTGTCACCCGCGCCGGAATCCACCTTCCAGGAAACATTGACTCGTCTGGTGACAAGTTCTCTGACTTCCCCAACGGTGTCGCCGCCATCTTCGGCCCCAACCACATCCCCACTGCCGGAATCGTGCAGATCATCGCCTTCGTTGGTATCCTCGAGTGTGCTTTCATGCGTGAGGTTCCAGGTACGTAATAACGTCACTCGATCATTGCAAACATATCCACAGCAGATCTAAAACTCACGTCCTTGTCGCTTGATTGATTTCAATAGGCTACGCCGAATTCCCCGGTGACTTCCGTAACGGATACATCGACTTCGGCTGGGATACTTTTGATGAAGAAACCAAGCTTCAGAAGCGTGCCGTCGAGCTCAACAACGGACGTGCTGCCATGATGGGAATGTAAGTACAACGACTCCAGCGGGTGCGGGTTTCCTAAAAAACACCCATTCGCTGACACAACTTTTCACGTCTTTGTCTAAAAAACAATGCAGCCTTGGTCTTATGGTTCATGAAAAGATCATCCCCCTCGGATACGACCCTGATCTTCCCATCATTGGTCACCTCCAATAAGCGGTGTGGCTTACGCTTGCTCTTCGGGTCGACGACTTTATCACCTTGATCAAGTAGGATATTTAGAAGCGGGTCTATCCCTTGACGTCTTAATAAAGATAATGGTACGGTCTCCCCAAACACTCAGGATTACCCTTTGCAGTAGTGACTAGTCTTTACTGTTAGTCCATTATTTGTTGAGACATTTCGTGATCCCGGACATCGCGGTTCCCGCGTGTGAAGCAGTGAAAGAGAGCATAAGAGCGTAAAGTGTTTACATTACCCGATCCGTGGGCCGGTCATGAAATCGTTCGATTGTTCTCTGACGTGTTCCGAGGAAAAAAAAAAAAAACCATTAACAGATCCGTAGGTAGTAGCAGAATCTTTCAGGTAACTTCTACCTACTTGGTCTTCACGAATCTTTGTAAGACCTCGCGGGTTTCACGAACCGGTATAGCACACCTTTCACATTACCATGTGCCGTGGAAGTAGCAACGATATCTAAGAAATCCATGAGCTGTTTGACTGTGAGCTCATTCTTTTGTTTGTTTGTTTGTGTACTCATTTCCATGAAGTACAAGACTAATCTACCACTCGGAGTAAGTTATCAGTAAGGAATGATGATTATCGCCTAATGTATTTTAAACTGATGGCTCGTCCAGTATGCAAGGTGGGAAAACCGATATTGAAGAAAACAAAATCGATTAATCTTCACCAAAGTCCGGCTCGTCATCGTCCGTTTCGTCGTCATCATAGTATGAATCACTGCTATTGCTATCACTTCGGAGATCTAATGAAAACTCTCCGGAAGTGAGGAGCTCGTCATCACTGTCACTTTCCATCAATTCTTCCAAAGCCTCGTACTTTTTCATCAACGCGCTCAATTCTTGTTTGGCGACATGGCACTTGTCTAATATACCGTCAAAGGCATGCATCTTGTCCTTGAGATTAATTTTTGTAATGTACGCTTGCTTCATGTTCTCCATCACTGTTTCCAAGTTCAGCCGACGAGCCGGGCGCGGAGGAGAGAACTCTGCCAAGTCAATTTCTGAGTTTACCCAATGAGCCGAGGAGTTGGACAAGTCTTCCGTTGCTGACGTGTTGTCCGATTCGTCATGATAGGAGGCCTTGTTCAATAATCCATCATGTGGTGGAGGTCCCTTCAGAGCAGAAGCCAAATCGGAGGCAGTGTTCTTCTTTTTACAGTTTGACAAAAGGCTGACTCCCGAAAAGATTTGACTTAAACGAGTAGTACAAACGTCCCCTGAGGTAGTGCGCCTGGGAGCTCTCATCGATCGTAATGTCAGCTCATCACTACTTTTATTGCGTGACACTTTTCGAGAACCACGACGGCGTGGTGCACAACGTTCGTCCGAGGGCAACGAAAGCTTTTCCTTCACGGACAATGCAGCAGCCACATTGTTAGTACATCGGAATTCTGAATGGAATGAAGGAAGCTGTTGAGAGCGGATAATTCATGGTGGTAAACGGCTAGTTGTAACGTGGAAAAATTGGATGAGTGGGCGAGAACTTTCGACTAACAACTAACAATAAATTGAGAAGGTTGGGCAACAGGTTGGTCTCTTCCCAATCATCGAGACTCTTTCCTTCTCTTGTTGGGCTTGTTACAATCATTGGTGAGAGATGACTGTATGGAAGAAGAGAGAAATGAGGCCCGACCAATTGACAAACGCTAATAACAATCCGGTAGGGTAAAATCAATACTTTTGATCAACAGAGAACAAACTCATTTCTTTGATAAAAGCGGTAAGACGTAGTATGATTCTGGTAGGGTAAAATGCAAGTTTCACTATCTGCCTAAAAGTATGGCAATTTTAGTCTTTTCTTTGCTTCCAACAAGTCATCTCACATTCCATTCCCAACTAAAAACAGGTAAGAGAATTGCGGAAGGGGAATGTCGAAGTCCTATAAAAAGTCTTCCCAGTCCAACAGTTAGTTGCAGTTTCAGCCGTTTTCACGTCGTCCAGCTAATTCTTACCTAATCAAATCTACCCTACTCGTGGAGCGGATTCAGAAAGGTGAAAAAGTTACATGGTGATACAATGCCGTGTTAGGTTACATCCCTTATTGAGTGAAAATTAATACGATGGAGTTTAAACGAGCGACTGCGAGCACATCTTCGAGGTCCCGAGTGTAGTTGAATTACTTTTTATCTGCACGAAGAAGCCATCGGAATCTATCTGTTAATAGAAGAGGAACGGGATGAATCTTCTCGCGTAATTCATCGTCTTCTAGATCTATGTCATCGTGAACGAAATTTCTGCGTTCTCGTTGGCTTGAAAGAGTGTTGGACTGGTACTCAAGATGACGACAGGCATTCGTGACAAAAGACATGAGAATACTCAAAATCACGGCAGAGGCCACAAGTGAATAAATGGCGGGTTCGATCATAGATCTCACGCGAAAACACTGAGCATCTTCCTCTTCGACAATGTTGTACGCAACAAGTTCGGCGAATGTGTTGTCAAGACCGCCACAGTAGGGGTTCACCAGATACTCCGAAATATCGCCCACCTGCCAGGTCGCGACAATGACAGACAGCAGGTAAACATCTACGTAACACCAGGCTGCCACGCCCTCGATTAAAGAATCAAGACGTCTTCGAGTGATACTACCGAAAGGATACCAAAACTGAAGGAGTAGCATGGCTATCAACACGTAGGGAACGAGTAGTGTACTTGCCACCAACAATGAGACGACACTAAAGTGGCCGAGTACATCTCGGGTCGAATCCAGAAAGCGACCTTGATCGATTAGAAGCTGCACAATATCAAAAATGCTGTATTCTGTTCGAGCTTGTTCGAATCTTTGTCCGAATTCAATCGCAATGCCCACAAGACCAAGGTTTTCAAATGAGAAGGAAGGCATCACAAAGCCAAACAAAAGAAGCGCGATAAGCACTACCGAGGCCACCGCTAAGAGGACGCTCACCGCGGAGCGAGCATATAGCAAGTCAGATTCTCCCTTGTGAGGACGATGAAATGGCGAGTCTTTCAAAGCAATCGGCGCATCAATTGAGTCCACATCATTTTCCTTGCATCTTGATCTCGCTTCTGTTGCATTAGTTGGATCCGTAACGCGAGACTCTTCGTGCTTGAGGCACATATTGGCCCCGGCGGCCACAATTTTCCGATGATAGTAAATAATGATGTGCGAGGAAATTTGTGTCACTAACTGCGCCGTCATATTTGCATATAATCCCCATAGCGGTGCCACCACTAGATCGACCTTGTACAAACCGATGGGCAGAAAGCTGTAGTCCGGGCTTTCAATCGTGACTCTAAAAGCAACGATGGTGATGATCATTACAAATACGTCAACCATACTCCACTTCCCCAGAGTATCCAACCACATTAGAATAGACCCGCGATGACGAGTAGGAACTCGGTTCGAAGGGGAAAACCAGAGACCAAGAGTGATTAAAATCTTGCTGTAGGGCCAAACACCACTAAAAAGAAAGATCAAAATAGCTAGCTCAACACCACCGACCTTCCACAGCTCCAAAGCGGACTGTACAATAGAGAACCTGTAGAAATTATCGATCACCACATTTTCTCCAGCCAGCTGAATATAGATCTGGACGCTTCCTCCGAGAGAAAAGTGGCTCGAGAGAAATAAACCGATGTTGCAAATCATCACCAATGGGATAAAGTATCGACAAAAGACAGGCACTTCTGGGCTGGCAAACAATGAGGTAGAGTTATTGTCGATTTGATCTTCTTCTTCCCCTTTAGCCTTCTGGGTGGCGTAGATCATCACAAGTTGTGAGCGTGGCAGAGTTTTAAGCCAGGCTCGGTGTCGCCGCGAAACGATGAAACGGAGTCCAGATACAATTGCAAAAGTGGCAGCTGCTATACAACCGATGACAGCTACCATAATTAAGAGAACTTTGAGTGACGAATCTGAAGACGACTCTTTGAAATTGAAAGCATCGTAAGTGCTTCCAGAATAGTAGGGATTGTACTCCTCACGAAGTTTGCACTGGGCTGCAGCGTCAACAAGGAATCGATCGATCTGCAATTGCAAAAAAGAATCATCGTTTTCTGCCAAACCAAGGACAAAGTTTATGAGACTTTTGATGGCCGCGCCTGCGTCTTTACTCTTCTCAGGGTCCTTTAGCAAAGTAGAAATTTCTTCCACCTCGGGACTAGTGCACGACACACAATCCACACTAAGTCGAACTCCTTGGAGCATTACTTGCAAATTTTCCAGTGAAAATGACGCTTGGGACGATTCGAGCCGAACTCCGTGTTTGTCCAATTCCGGCGTGTGCAACAATGATGCCAAACAGTGGATATCAAACAGACTCGATAATGGGAATTGTACCAAATGTTTCTCCGCCATGCGCAAGAATAGCGTTGTCGATAAGCTGGCGTCCCACAGTTCCACCAGAATATTGACTTCGTTTCGAATCTGCACATCACTCTCAAATGCAAAGGCGAGTGTACCAGCCAACCTTATTGGTAGTTCTTTTCTTCCGATAGTCAGCTGATTGAAGGTACGGTAAGCTTCGAAACGGATGGGATCAAAAATAGACGTTGGTTGCATTATCGAAGCGAGATTTTGGACCCTTACGTCAGACAAACGCAATTCAAAGCGAGCTTGTACGTCGCCAAGATCAAGATCTTGATCAATGTCTACGATATCGTCTTGAAATGTCCAAACACCATCCTGTCCTGACTGGCTCTGAGTCAATGGGAAGATTAGCTGCTCCGCAAGACCTAGATAGCCTTCGTCATTGGTCTCCAACAAAACTGTATCGATGTAATCCTTGAGGAATGGACCAGCATCTCCGTAGGGTTCAGTCCCGGAAGCTCCGTAGTCTTGGGCTTTGTCAGGGCTGAGTAGCAAGTCGCGCCAATCAACCGTTCCGTCCAAGCCGAACGAATTTTCGGCGCACTCACGTCCATCCAACAACTCCTCCACGGCCGAGTTCAGCATATCCATGGTCAAATTGGATTCAATGATATTGGAAACCCACTCTACGGATGTACTAAAAGAGGATGCGGGATCGAGCACAAATTCTCGCACGTCAATTTCGGCCAAGCCAACTTTATCAAACCCCCGCGAAACGCAACCAAAAATATTATCCGTGTCTAGCAGGGTACCCAACTTGATACTTCCCAGAGTAGTTTCTGAAGTCAAGACTACAGCGGCTAATCGTACATCCAACCGTTCAATGGGCAAATCGAGTGCCAATGCTTGTGTAATGGCGGTCGTTCCATTGAGAGGCCGTATAGTAAGGATAGCATCCACAAAGAGCGTCACATCGGAAAGTAACAGTCCCGTCTGTAATGTGTATGGACCTGTAATATCCACCGTATCAATCCGACGAATGGCGTTTCCCAAACCTTGTACGACGATGCGTTGTAATCTAACTTCCAAAAATCCCAGTGCCGTACTGACGGCATAGGATAGCGAATCAGGGCCCAAGTAGGTATCCAATGAGTCAATGGTGTAGTTGCCCGTCACAGGGTCTACCAAATTCTCCTGTATGAAGCTATTTATCGTGAGTGTCCCCGTCGTATCATCCATTTCTCTCAGCAATTGACCGGTGCGGTCAAGGACCAAGTCAAAGAGAGTACCAAGATTGGTTGACGATGGGTTGGACAGATCCAATGCATCAAACGGAATATCAATATCGGCCAGGGGCGAATCCGGGTTTGTCGTCCCCCGCCAATAGGGTTCCCATTCCGTGGAGAGTTCTTCCAAGAGTACAGCAAAATCATCTTCCATGTCTTCGATGCGTTGGCAGAGGGCGTCGGCCATTTCCCGTTCGACCAACGGTGTGACCAACGGCTGCGCGGCATTCAAGGCTTGTCCCACCACGCCCGTTCCATCGCCATCGAATATCAACTGTTCGATGGTAATATCCGTATCGCATTCGTTGAACCATACGGAATTAGGTGGTTGTATCGCTAGATTGGGAGAAACCAAGACCACAGACGATTGAACGGAAGCATCGACGGCATTCAATTCTACGACCCCCTGGCCATTTCCGAACAATATTCGGTAATCGTAGGAAGCTTGACATGTGACATTGACCCTGTGGAAACCCAGCAACACGGGTATACCATTGGCCAGTGGAGTTTGCAAGTCCACTGTGATGTTATCGATGGACAAATCGCGACAGGAAATTTCGGTCAAATCAACGGTCAGGCTTGCACCCAAGACTCGGGTTTCGACAGTAATATCGGGTATAAGAAGAGCAAAGGAATCATCGTTATCGTTTTGAAGGAAACGCTGTTGAAGGAGCTGTGATACACGGCGCTCAACATCTGCTACGTGAAGGGGGGCATCAGCAGCAAAAACCAAAGGCACTAACTGGCGTAAAATGACCGCCGTCACGAGCCACCAAAGAAACATTCTTAGGCAGCGCTTCTCAATTATTGTTAATAGGAAAGAAATGTCTTGCTACTCCTATCATCTATCATGGACTGTATGCTGTGGTAGTCTGTGCTATCCTCGTTGCAGCTGCTTTGGTGGATAACAACAAACTGTAAAGGGGTTGGGGTGCCGTCCGAGGTCGTTATTTTGCTTTATGTTTTCCAGTCCAAAAGGTCGTTCTCCTCGTGTTCCGTCTCACTCGTGCCAACCAAACGCGCGCTGCACAACGAAATGTCTCTTCCTAAAAGAGATTATGATGATGTCGTTTTTGTAAGCGGGCAAGACTGGTTCTTGTTCGCGAACCCCGTGACCATGCCGGATCGGTCGAGCAAAACTCTCTTTCGTCGAAAACCGCGACCGAAGACGAGTGTTTTGACTTTGATGTATGAGCTCACGCACAAATTACCTACCCTCCCACCGCAGATACGTGCACGCCCGACGTTCCGTTTTTTGTCTCTAGACGAGGAAAATAAGACGAACAATTAAACTAGCTATTAATAATACCTACAACAACGTGGGTAGTTTTGACTGTGAATACTCTACGACGCTGTTTTCTTGGAGTACAATTTTTATCAACTTTAACCGCAACTTACGGTTACACAACGTACAAGTTTTGTGCTCATGATGCCGTTGCGACGGAAACCGTAATCCGAACTTTCCAATAAACTCGTATTAATATTGCCCACTTACTGTCTTGGGTAATAGTTTTGAAAAAAGCTAAATTGTCAAGACATCGATTTCGTGCACTTGCATAGCAAGACTAATAATGAATCAGACACGCAACTTTTCCGAAAACCTAAAAATGTCACCCACGAAACCGAATACGATCGGATTGGTAGACTCGTGCCGACACTTTTTTGGTGACGTCCGCCTACTCTTTCGAAGAAGGGAAACAACGAAAACAGCCTTCCCATTTTTAACACAAAGACTTATGACCGACCTGATGCGACTTCTTTCCTACTCGATATCAAGGTTTTCTTGGAATAGGAGGGCTCTGCGGTTCTCGTTTGTACATACTCTTTACCGTTACGTTTTTCCTTCGTAATGTGCTCCTACTTAATAGGAGTACATCGAAAATGAAAGAAATAGAGATGGTATTGTTACATTTTCTTGAGCCTACGCTGATTGGATATGTCTTCAGAACGGTGTCATTCCAACAGAATGCCGGTGTCAACATCTCCCTTCGCCGCGACAGTTCCGTTAGACATCGGCTCTTCAAAGATTACAAACATTGTCTATTGCCCCGGATCTTTTCTGGACCTATCTTTGTAAGCAGTTCGCTTTCGTGAAGGGGGCAGGTGGCGGTCATCGACAACTACTGCGCTCCCCAACATGGAGAATCGTCTTTGCTCACAAAGCCTGAATTTCGATTTGTTAAAAAGCACCATTAAGAAAAAAGAAAGAAAGCAGTATACAAAATAGCAAAATGGTTCCACCTTGGATGTGGACCATCAATGTGGCCGGAGTGGCACTTGTTCGACCATCTCTAGCATGGGAAGTATTACCTCCTGCTCAGCAATGGCCCGCTGGGGAGCTCAACTGTCCACATGGATACAGGGACTTTGATCCATTGCTTCAGAAGAAAGTTTATTACGTGGGAGTTCACGCTCCAGCAGGTACCGACACAGCTAGGAGAGAGTTTAATCTAACATTCGAGGAATATCTCGATCGAACTGTGGGGGATAGATGGAACCCGCCAATTCGTTTCAAAATTAAGCCAACGACTGACCCCCTTCGAGATTGGGTCGACAACGACGAAGAAGTGGATTTCATGTACTCTGATACAGGCATATACTCTTGTGTCGGAGTGGAGATTGGAGGACAGCCACTTGGCACCACTATATCTCATCTGACTGCCCGTGGTCGCGAGTACAACCTGGATATCTATGGAGGTAAGTGCCTGTGGCGTTGGTGGATTGGTGGCCCAGGGTTTCACTGCACATTGCGACTTGACGCTTACGTAAAATGTTAATGTTTCATTCATCACAGGGAGTATTGTGACATTGGCTACGAACCAAGAAATCAATGCAGTATCAGACCTCAAGGACAAGGTTATTGGTGCGCAAGCTATCTCCGATTTCTCGGGAGCCCAAGTGCAGTTCTATGTCATGCAAGAAGCGGGATTGAACTATATTATGGGTACGTGTGGATTCGTTCTGCTTGCTGCTTTTTCAAAACTTTCAAATGCGTTTCTCAATTTCTAGTCGACTATTAACAGACCCAAAGCAAGTCGTCTTCACTGAAAACCAAGATGATATTGTAAACGGCGTTCTCACGGGACGATGGGATGTTGGTTTCGTGAGAACAGGCCAGATTGAAAGAATGAAGGATGAAGATGGAAAGTACCTCGACCCTGACCTCTTCAAGATTCTCGACCCCAGGATCTACGTCATGGACACTGGAGATCTCTTCCCGTTCTTACATTCTACACCCGTCTTTCCCGAATGGCCGTTGTTTGCGAAGCAAGGTATAGACAGGATAGTATCAGAGGAAGTACAACTTTCACTCATCAACATGGAGTATCATAAATACACCGGCGACTTGATTCATAATTGCAAGAGCCTATACACCGAGCGAATCTGCGGGAATATAACCGTATCATGCGAAGAACTTGAAGATATTTGCAAAAATGCCCCGCCAAATTATTTCGACAAAAAAGCGAGATGTGATACCACGAGAGAGCTTGCTGAACTTGCACGTCAGGCCGGCGTTGCAGGCCGTCACAACGGATTTCGGCCTGCTCGGTCTCATTTTTCGCTACGGACCATGCAGCAGACTGCAGGATTTCTGATGCAGAATGAGATAGGTGAGCTTAGCAATCTAGCGGTACTCCCTGGGGCCAAGCAAATTTAGGTGATCGAACTAACAGTTTCTTCAATCTTTTACAATCTCACAGGAGACTGGCATTGCTCAAGAGCCGATACATTGTACGACGGGATCATGTGCCCTGAAGGCCATTATCGCGTGAAGAAAAGTGAATTTGAAAAGCAATGCGACTATATTGGGCTGTCTTGTCCTGAAGGATATACATGCTATTGCAAGCCTTGTATCAAAGCATTTGAAGTGGACGTTGTGCAATGGAGTGGCACCGGTGAGCTTCAAGAAGAAGAGGGGTCGCTTGGTCAATATAAGGGTTGCGGCAAAATGTCAATGTGTGGCAGCGTAGAACAAACCAGGGTAGGTGTTTTTCGCGCCTTTGACAACAGAGAGCGAGATGACGTTACGGTTTCTGCGATCATGCACGTGGGTCAAGAGACCTACGAGCTACCCGTTACCCAAGTCGGAAACCAGAGCTTTGTGTATGAATTTACATTCAGTGACGAGTACGTTGGAGTTGGAATCCTTGAAGTCTACGTAGATGACGTGCAGATTCCCGAATCACCATTTCGCGTTCAAGTTGTTCCGAGAGATTGTGATGTAGACTTTCCAGGAAAAGGCAAAGTTCCGGTACGTACAGCCAAATCCATTTACTGCATGAGTTTGGTTCATGTTTTTGCGAAGAGGCTCACAGATTCACATTCGGATTTACGCACTGAACCTAGACCAAATCCGGTACATGCGTATGCAGTTCCAGTACGTATGAGATCAGCGGCCAATGCGTTAATAAATCGATTTTTGCTGTGTCCGGATCCGTTGCGGGTGTTATGACGCTGGCGTTGATTACCTTCATGCTCCTACGCTACAGGACCCGCAAGAACGACGAGGCATGGCAAGTCAGCATTGACGAACTGCATTTTGATGACCCGATCGAGGTCATTGGACAGGGTTCATTCGGCGTCGTATTGCTTGCCGAATATCGCGGAACTAGGGTGGCAATCAAGCGCGCCGTAAAGGTCAAACAGAAATCGGGCTCAAGGAATGCGTCTGGAAGGAGTGCATCAGGCACGCAGCCCGATATGGGCTCATCTATTCCTTCTGTTCCGTCCCATGACGAACCTACCAGCAGCGACGAAGAGAATCGTGATGTCGAAAGCCAACTTCAGAAAGGCGATGAGTCTAAAGCAAGCTCGCGAACTGGTTCTCGTACAGCATCGCGCAGTGGCGGTGAACGGGCTGGCTCCCGTAGCAGGTCTGACAACTACTTCTCGCTCCGGTTCCTTCACGATGAATATGGCCAAAGTACTGTCAAATTGTTTGGTTGTTGGGGGAAAAAGAAGAAAGGGTACCGTGCTCGATTCCGCGACTCGATTCTTGGCGAAAGTTTATCCGCGTCCCTTCGCTCGAAGACTCTTAAAGCTCGGCTTTGTCCGTGGTTTGATGAGCAGACGATTCGAGAAAATGAGTTCTTAACTGAGATGCGTGTACTTGCCCGTCTCCGGCATCCTTGTATTACGACCGTCATGGGTATGTGCCTGTCAGCAGCATTTTTTTTTTTTACTTACCAACAC
>Ga0051981_10001446_pt1 | contig 11625 bp, 13 predicted proteins | sample CryGey13umfilter_3_FD_59644 | JGI IMG/M metagenome (GOLD analysis project Ga0051981, IMG submission 59644) | Groundwater microbial communities from aquifer in Utah, USA - Crystal Geyser 4/10/14 3 um filter | ecosystem: Environmental > Aquatic > Deep subsurface > Groundwater | place: USA: Utah... | reverse complement strand
CGCTGTGGGCGAACGCAGCCTGAAGGCCACCTATTTCCTGATGTATCAGGGCTATGACCGGGTCTCGAACATGCGCCCCGGCATCGCGCGCTGGGTCGCGCGCGGCTTTCCGATCACAGGGTCGGCCGAAGCGGTGGCATCATCCGAGGCGGCATCCTCATGCTGCGGCGCGGCGCCGGAGCCTGCGGCATCAAGCTGCTGTGGCGGCGACACGCCGGCCAAGTCTGGCGGGTGCTGCTGATGCGCTGGGGCGCGGCAGTCCTGACCGTGGCCGTGGTCGGGGCTGCCGCCCTCTGGCTGACCGGCACGGACACCGCGCCCCGGTCGGGTTTGCCCGACCCCATCGCACTGGCACGCCTGTCTGGCAAACCTGTGCTGGTCGAGTTCGGCGCAGGCTCTTGTGCCGCCTGCCGCGAGATGAAGGGCGTGTTGGCCGGGCTTGAGGCCAGTCACGGCGACCGGATGGTAATCCTTGATATCGAGTTCGGCACGCCGGAGGGCCGCAGGGTGCTGCGCAAATACGCGATGCAGGCGATCCCGACACAGTTGTTCTTTGCCGCTGACGGGGCGGAGGCGGGCCGCCACTTGGGCGCGATCCCGGCGGATCAGATTTTGGCCAGGCTGGGGCTTGCCGATGGGTGATGCAGCTATCCTTGGCGCGGCCTTCACAGCGGGCCTGTTGTCGGCGGCAAGCCCTTGCGTGTTGGCGGCGGTGCCGGTGACGGTGGGATTTGTCGGCGGCGGGGCCAAGGATGGCGCTGCCGCCTTGCGGCTGACGCTGGGGTTCATCCTTGGCATGGTCGTGGCCTTTGTGGCTCTTGGTCTGGCGGCTGCCCGCTTGGGCATGTTCTTTGGCACGCTTGGCCCCGGCTGGACGGCGCTTGGCGGCGCGGTGATCGTGACGGGCGGGCTGTGGCTTTTGCTGCGGCAGGGCGGCGGCGCGATCTGCCCGGCGGCGGTTCAGGGCTGGATGGAGCAGCACTTCAAAGGCTCCGGCTTCTGGGGGGCGGTTGCGTTGGGCGGGCTGACCGGCACAGTATTGACCCCCTGCGCCACGCCGGTTCTGGGCGCGGCGCTGGCGCTGGCCGGATCGGGCGGCGTGATGGGCGGCTCTGCCGTGACGGGTGCCTTGATGCTGCTGGCCTATGCCATCGGGCGCAGCCCTTTGCTGGTGCTGGCCGGTCTTGCCCCGCAAAGCCTTGGCGTGCTGGCACGGCGGCTTGGCCCTGTTGAACACCTGATCCCCGGTCAGCGCGCATTCTCTGCTCTTATGGTATTGGCCGGTCTTTGGCTGATCTTTCAATCCGGCATCCTGCCGCAAACCTGACTGGAAAACCCATGTCCTTTCCCCGCGCCCTGTTTCTGGCGGCCCTGCTGCCGTTTCCCGCCTTTGCTGATGTTCTGGAGGTGCAGCCTGTCACCGATGACGTCTGGGCCATCGTCGGCCCGATGGAGCAACGCGACGGCGTGAACCTGGCCAACAACGCCACCTTCGGGCTGGTTGTCACCGACGCCGGTGCGGTGCTGATGGACCCTGGCGGGTCGTGGCAGGGCGCAGAGATGCTCCACGCCACCATCCGCAGCCTGACCGACCAGCCGGTGAAATTCGTGATCAACACCGGCGGGCAGGACCACCGCTGGCTGGGCAACGGCTATTGGCAGGCGCAAGGCGCAATCGTGATCGCGTCAGAGGCCGCGGTGGAAGATCACCACGCCCGCGCCGATCAGCATATGATGGGCCTCAAGCAGTTTCTGGGCGAAGGTCTGGCCGGCACCGAACCCGCCTATGCCGATGTGACCTTTGCCGACAGCCACGCCTTTGATCTGGGCGGCCTCAGCTTTCAGATCACCCACCCCGGCCCGGCCCACACTCCGGGTGACAGCTTTGTATTCGTGCCGCAGAAAGACACGGTGTTCACCGGCGACATAGTCTATGTGGAACGCATCCTTGGGGTGGGCGAGCAATCCTCGATCACTGACTGGCCCGCCAGTTTTGAGACGATGGCCGCCACCGGTGCCAGCCATGTTGTGCCCGGCCACGGCCATGCCACCACGATGGATCAGGCCCGTGCCGATACCTATGATTATCTTATGAACCTGCGCACCCAGATCAGCGCGCTGATCGAAGCGGGCGGCGATCTTTCGGCGGCGGCGGATGTGGACCAGTCCGCCTTTGCCCGGCTGGAGCAATTCGACAGCCTGTCGCGCAAGAATGCCGAAGTGGCCTTCGTGCAGATGGAGTTTGAGTGACGCCAGCGCGGCGGCATTTCCCCTTTCGGGCGGCCCTTCCGGCCCCCCAACCTAACAGGAGGCTCTGATGAGCCAGACATTCGACAGTTATCTGCGCGGCTTCGACTATGACGAACGGCTTTTGATGAAGATCGGGCTGGAGGAGACGCTGGAGCTTTACGCCAAGGGCGAGATCCAGTTGATCGACATCCGCTTTGCCGAGGAACACGCAGCCTGGTCGGTGGCCATCGGCCAGCATATTCCGCTGAACGAATTGCCCGACCGGCTGGACGAGTTGGACAAGACCAAGGTCATCGTACCCATGTGCCCGCATTACGATCGGGCCGAGATCGCGCGGCTGTATCTGACGTTGCGGGGCTATCGGTCACGCTATTTCACCGCCGGGATGCTGAAGCTGGTGGATTATCTGCGCGGTGACAAGGCGCGCGATTACATGGCAAGCCTGTGATCACCGCTGTCAGCCTTGGCGACTATGGCCTGTATTTTGGCCTGACGCTGGTGTTGTCCACGCTGTTTGCGATGGGCGGCGTGGGCTCGGCGATTGCGCTGGTGCCCAGCCTGTCGATGGCCGGGATGGCCTTCGATCTGGCCCGCGCCTTGGGGTTGTTCGTTAACACCGCTGCCACTGCCGCCGCCTCGGTCACGCATTTGCGCCACGGGATGCTGGACGTGCGCTTTGCGCTGCCTTTGGCCCTGGCGCTTTTGGTCGCGACCCCGATCGGGGCGTGGTCCAGCCAGTTTGTCGCCCATGGCGTGCTGGAGGCGATCTTGATCGGCTTTCTGATCGTTGCGGTGCTGCTGCTGCTGATCCCGCGCCGCCCGACATTGGTGCAAAGCACCAGCGTCGGGCCGCTTCTGGCGATTGGGGCGGGCGTTGGGGTGATTTCGGGGATGCTGGGGGTTGGCGGTGGCACGCTTTTGATGCCGGCGCTGATCCTGTTGGGGCATGACGCCAAGAAAGCCGCCCGCGCGATTGGCTTTGTCATCCCGTTTTCCACCGCCGGGGCATTTCTGACCTATCTGTCGTTCACGCAGATGGACTGGCTGCTGCTGGGTGTTGTTGCGGTTGCTGCCATTCTGGGGGGATATCTGGGGGCGACGATCCTGCACCGGGGCCTGAGTGCGGCCCATGTCAAGAAACTCATCGCCGTCTTGTTGCTGGCCCTTGCCGCAAAAATGATCTGGGGCCTTGTGGCCTGAAAGGAACGAAAATGCTGGAATACCACGTTAGCGCCCGCCGCATCGACAGTCACGGGTCAGAGGCCACCACCAAGGCCGCGTTGATCACGCTCGACACCGACATGGCCGGGCGGCAAGACGCCTTCAACCCGGCCGAAATGCTGCTGGCCAGTCTTGCCGCCTGCATCCTGAAAGGCACCGAACGGGTGGTTCCGATGCTGGAGTTTGATCTGCGCGGCATCGCGGTTTCCCTACACGGGGTGCGGCAGGACAGCCCGCCCAAGATGATCTCCATCACCTACGAGATCACCGTCGATACTGACGAAACCGATGCCAGACTGGCCCTGCTGCACAAGAACCTGCAAAAATACGGCACCATTTACAACACATTGGCGGGGGCGACCGATCTTTTCGGCACCATCCGGCGGAAAGACTGACCCATGGCACATGATCACGCGCACGCGCACACCCCGCCCGCTGACCTTGGCCCGGCGTTCCGCTGGGCGGTCGGGCTGAACACCGCCTATGTGCTGGTCGAAGGGGCGGCGGGCTTCCTGACCGGGTCGCTGGCGCTGCTGGCCGATGCCGCGCACAACCTGACCGATGTGGCGGGGCTGCTGATCGCCTGGGGCGCGGCGGTGCTGGCCAAGCGGGTGGGCAGCGGCAATTATACCTTTGGCTATGGCCGCGCGACGATTTTGGCCGCGATGCTGAACGCGATTGCCATTCTGATCGGCGTTGTGGTGGTGGTGTGGGAGGCGGCGCACCGCTTTCAATCGACAGTCGAGGTGCCGGGGCTGACGATCCTCTTGGTGGCGCTGGTGGGCATCGCGGTGAACACCGGATCGGCGCTGTTGTTCCTGAAATCGCAAAAGGATGATTTGAACGCCAAGGGGGCCTATCTGCACATGGCGGCGGATGCGGCGGTGTCGGGCGCGGTGGTGCTGGCGGCGGCCGGGATCATGCTGACCGGCTGGCACTGGCTGGACCCGGCAGTGGCCATCGCGGTCAGCCTGCTGATCGCGTTCACCGCCTGGGGCCTGCTGCGCGACTCGCTGCGGCTGGAACTGGACGGCGTGCCCGAGGCCATCGACCATCAGGCCGTGGCCGACTGGCTGGGCGCACAGGAGGGTGTGACCAATGTGCATGACCTGCACATCTGGGCGCTGTCGACCACCCGCACGGCATTGGCGGTGCATCTGGTGTGGGAAGGCGCGGATGCCGATGCCTTTCTTGACCATGTGACCGACGAGCTGGAACATGACTTCGCCATCGGCCACGCCACCGTGCAACTGGAACGCGCGCCCTGCGAACGGGCAGGGGTCTGTCTGGCCACCTGACAGGATGTGTGGCCAATGCGCCTTGACGCCGCGACCACCCCACTGGGATGGCCCCCTTGCCCGGACACGCCATCGGCGCGCTGACCCTGCTGGATACGGCGCCCAATCGCCGAAACGCCCCGATATCGGCACGCGCAGGCCGTGGCGGATGGACCTGGCCCCCGAGACCCTGCACACCCCCCCGGTTCCGACAGTTTCGCGCCAGATTGGTACAGGAGTGCGGGGGAAGGGGACAGCGCGACCCACAAACGCCCGAATGTGCAGGGTTTGCACCTAAGCGCATCACGCCATGCGCAGGTCAGCAACGCTGTTGCGGCGGATCAGTTCGACCGGAATAACCTCTGACTCTGCCGTCAGCACCCCGGTGTCGATCATCCCGATCAAAATCCGGGCGGCCCGCTCTCCGATCAGGCCCCGTGGCTGGTGGATGGTGGTCAGGGCCGGGGCCAAATGCCGGCTGACTTCGATGTTGTCAAAACCCACCACGGAAACCTCGTCGGGAACCGATATGCCCGCATGCTGAACTTCGCCCATAAAGCCGCAGGCCATCTCGTCCGACGCGCAGAAAACTGCCGTGGGCCGGTCTGCCAATGCCAGCCAGCGCCGCGCGGCACTGGCCCCGCAGGCAAGGCCAAAGTCGCCATCGAAAATCCAGTCATCGCGCAGTTGAAGGCCAAGGGCAGACATCGCGCTTTGCATTCCCTCGAACCGGCTTAACGTCAGCACGTTGCCCCGCGGCCCCGTCTGATAGCCGATCTTGCGATGCCCCATGGCCGCCAAATGACGAATGGCAATTGCCGCGCCCTCGGCATTGGCCACCCGGACTGACGGCAGCGGCGTATCTGTCCATTCACAGGCCATGACGATGGGAACCCCCGATCGTGTCTGCAGGGCTGATTTGGGCAGGGTGCCGTCGAAAATCACAACCCCATCGGCCAGACCGCTGTGCAGATAATAGGCCAACCGTTCGGCCGGGTTTGGGTCCGTGTGGGTATCCGCGATCAGCAGGCCATATCCTGCAGGGCTGAGAACCGCGGACAGACCGGCCAGAATTTGCGAAAAGAAAGGGTTTGCCAGATTTGGCACCAGCGCCAGAATACTGCCGCTGCGCTGGCGGCGCAGGTTTCGCGCCATGTGATTGATGCGATAGCCGGTCTGTGCCACCGCCTCCATCACTGCCCGGTGAGTCGCCTCTGCAACGATATCGGGGTTTGAAAGGGCCCGGCTGACCGTGGCTGTCGAAACCCCGGCAATCTGCGCAATATCTTGAATCTTCGGGGTTCTGCGGCGCACGACACTGTCCTTTTCCTTCGGATCATGGTCGTAAAAAAAAATGTTGTAAACGATTTCATCTGACGTAAAGTCACTATGCAAACGATTACATCGTTGAGTGAGGCGAAAAGCCTCACCGCTTGGGAGGGCTGCACAGATGAAGACCATGAAGGGCCCGGCCCTGTTTCTTGCGCAATTCGCAGGCGATGCCGCCCCGTTCAATTCGTGGAAATCCATCACCCGATGGGCGGCGGATTGCGGCTATGTCGGGGTGCAGGTGCCAAGCTGGGACCCACGGTTGTTTGACCTGTCGCTGGCGGCAACGTCGCAGGATTACTGCGACACCCTCCGGGGGCAGGCGGCCGAAAGCGGCATCGCGATCACCGAACTGTCCACCCATCTGCAGGGTCAGCTGGTGGCGGTGCATCCGGCCTATGATCTGCAAATGGATGGGTTCGCAGCCCCGGCCGTGCAGTGCAACCCGACGGCGCGGCAGGCTTGGGCGGTGGATCAGATGCGCCTTGCGCTGACCGCCTCGCGCAATCTGGGGCTGACGGCGCTGGCCACTTTTTCCGGGGCTTTGGCCTGGCCTTATGTCTATCCCTGGCCGCAGCGCCCGGCGGGCTTGATCGAGGCTGCCTTTGATGAACTGGCCCGCCGCTGGCGTCCGATCCTTGACTATGCCGAAGACTGCGGGGTCGATCTGTGCTATGAGATCCACCCCGGCGAAGACCTGCACGATGGCCTGACCTTCGAGCTGTTTCTGGATCGGCTGGGCAATCATACCCGCGCCAACATGCTGTATGATCCGTCGCATTTCGTGCTGCAGGCCATGGCCTATCTCGACACGATCGACATCTACGCCGACCGCATCCGAATGTTCCACGTCAAGGATGCGGAATTCAATCCGTCCGGGCGGCAGGGCGTTTACGGCGGCTATCAGCCCTGGTTGAACCGGGCCGGGCGGTTTCGCAGCCTCGGCGACGGGCAGGTTGATTTCGGGGGCGTGTTTTCCCGGCTTGCAACCCATGGGTTTGACGGCTGGGCCGTCGTCGAATGGGAATGCGCGCTGAAGAACGCCGAGGATGGCGCCCGCGAAGGTGCAGCTTTTGTACGGCGTCATATCATCAAGGTGACTGACAAGGCGTTTGACGATTTTGCAGGGGTCGGCACCGATGACGCGGCCAATGCCAAGATGTTGGGGCTGGATCGGGGGCTGGGCGGATGACCCGATTTGCAACACGCCAAGGGCCGATCCGTCTGGGTATGGTGGGGGGTGGGGCCGGGGCCTTTATCGGGGCCGTCCACCGCATCGCGGCCCGGTTGGATGGACACTACACACTGGTTGCCGGGGCGCTGGCCTCTGACGTGGATCGGGCGCGCACCTCGGGGCACAGCCTTGGGCTGGCCGATGACCGGATTTACACCGATTTCGTGGCGATGGCGGCGCGCGAGGCGCGGCTGAAAGATGGGATCGAGGCGGTGGCCATCGTCACGCCCAACCACCTGCATTATCCGGTCGCCCGCGAGTTTCTCAAACGCGGCATCCATGTGATCTGCGACAAGCCGCTGACCGCCACCCTGACCGAGGCGCGGCACCTGGCCAAGCTGGCGGCGGCGTCCGGCGTGCAGTTCATCCTGACCCATAATTACACGGCCTATCCGATGGTGCGGCAGGCCCGCGCCATGGTGGCCGCTGGGGCCTTGGGGACGCTGCGGGTGGTGCAGGTGGAATACCCGCAGGAATGGCTGACCAAAGCCGCCGCCCCCGACAACAAGCAAGCCGAATGGCGCAATGATCCGGCACGGTCGGGCATGGGGGGCGCGACAGGTGATATCGGCACCCATGCCTTCAACCTCGCCCGCTTTGTGACTGGCCTGACCCTGGCATCGCTGGCCGCTGATCTTCAGGTCTTTGGCGATGGGCGGCGCGTCGATGACAACGCCCATGTCCTGCTGCGCTTCGAGGGCGGGGCGCGCGGGGCGCTGTGGTGTTCCCAGGTGGCCCCCGGCCATGAAAACAGCCTGCGGCTGCGGGTGTTTGGCGAACAAGGTGGGCTGGAATGGGCTCAGGAAAACCCCAACCAACTGTGGCACACCCCGACCGGCCAACCCAAACGCCTGCTGACGCGCGGCGGCCCCGGCACCCTGCCAGATGCGGCGCGACTGACCCGAATTCCGGCGGGCCACCCCGAAGGATTTCTGGAGGCGTTTGCCAATATCTATTCAGAGGCCGCCGCCGCCATCACCGCCCATCGCAGTGGCGCACCGGTGCCGGAGGGCGTGATCTTTCCCACCGTTCAAGATGGGCTGGAAGGCGTGTCGTTCATTGATGCCTGCCTGCGGTCCTCGGCCCGCAATGCGGCATGGGTCAGCCTGCGGTGAACCGCGCCGCGATCTCCCCAGTCCCGGTGTCCCCAGTCCCGGCATCCCCAGTCCCGGTGCCGCTGCTGTCGGCTCAAGGCATTTCGCGCAGCTTTGGGCCGGTGCAGGTGTTGTTCGATCTGGACTTCGATCTGGTCGCCGGGCAGGTCCATGCGTTGATCGGGGAAAACGGGGCCGGAAAATCCACCACGATGAAGATCCTTGCCGGGTACCAGCCGCCAAGTGCCGGTCAATTGCTGCTGCGGGGCCAACCGGTTGCCTTTGGCTCGTCCCGACAGGCCGAAGATGCGGGCGTCGTGATGATCCATCAGGAATTCAACCTCGCGCAGCAATTGACCGTCGAGGAGAATATCTTTCTGGGCCATGAAATCAAACGCGGGCCCTTTCTGGACAAGGCCGCGATGCAGGCCGAAAGCCGGCGTCTGCTGGACGGCCTGAACTGCACCATCGACCCGCGCGCGCGGGTGGCGGATATTTCGGTGCCCAATCGGCAGATGGTCGAGATCGCCAAGGCCCTGCATCGCAAGGCGCAGGTGCTGATCATGGATGAACCCACCGCCGTGCTGACAGAGCGGGAAACCGATATTCTGCTGGACCTGATCGACCGGCTGCGCACTGCGGGAACCGCTATTTTGTACACCTCACACAAGCTCAACGAAATCGCCCGCATTGCCGACCGTGTTACGGTGCTGCGCGACGGGCACCGGGTGCTGACGACCGATGCCAAGGGCCTGACAGAAGACCAGATGGCCGAAGCGATGGTGGGACGCGAGTTGTCCAACCTGTTCCCGGCCAAAACCCCGCCGGGCGCGCAAACCGTGCTGGAGGTGGTGAACCTCCATGTGCCGGGTCTGGTTCAGGATGCCAGTTTCACCCTGCGCCGGGGCGAGGTTCTGGGATTTGCCGGGCTGGTCGGGTCAGGCCGAACCGAGTTGATGGAAGGCATCGTTGGCCTGCGCCGCACCACCGGGCAGGTGCGGGTGATGGGCAAGCCGCTGAAACCCGGTTCGGTGCTGGCCGCGCGCGAGGCGGGGCTGGTCTATCTGACCGAGGATCGCAAGGAAAAGGGCCTGCTGCTGGGTAAGAACCTGCGGGAAAACCTGACCTTGCTGGCGCTGGACCGCTTTACCAACATCCGCATCGACACCGCCGCCGAAGAAGCCGCGCTGACCCATGCGATTGCGGAATTCGATATCCGCGCCGGGGATCGGACCATGACGGCAGGCAAGATGTCCGGCGGCAACCAGCAAAAGCTGCTGCTGGCGAAAACCATGCTGGCAGGGCCGGATATCGTGATCATCGACGAACCGACCCGTGGCATCGACATTGGCACCAAACAACAGATCTACGGCTTTATCCGCCATCTCGCGGCCTCGGGCAAAAGCGTGATCGTCGTCTCCTCCGAACTGCCCGAGGTGATCGGGTTGGCGGGGCGGGTGATTGTCATGGCCTCGGGGCGGATCGCGGGCGAGGTCACAGGGGCGGACGTCACCGAAGGTCGGATCGTGCGGCTGGCCATGGGCATGAGCGACAAGAAGGCAGAGGCAACATGACAGACACCAGCCCCGCAAGTGCCGCCGTCGCCCCCCGCGGGGGCCTGAATTTTCATGTTCTCGGCCCATTGCTGGCGCTGATCGCGCTGGTGCTGCTGGGGGCCTGGCTGAATTCAAACTTCCTCAGCTATGGTAATGTCACCAATGTTCTGGCCCGTTCAGCCTTTATTGGCATCATCGCGGTGGGGATGACCTTTGTCATCACGGCGGGCGGCATTGACCTGTCTGTCGGCTCGATGGCGGCCTTTGTGGCGGGGCTGATGATCATCGTGATGAACCTCCTGATCCCGACCATGGGCATTGGGTGGCCCCTGATCCTTTTCGGCATGGCCGTGGCGCTGGCCGCCGGGTTTCTGGCGGGCTGGCTGAACGGGTTCCTGATCGCCAAGATCCGGATCGAGGCCTTTATCGTTACACTGGGCACCATGGGCATCTACCGGTCCCTGGTCACATGGCTGGCCGATGGCGGCACCCTGTCGCTGAATTCGGAACTGCGCAGCCTTTATCGTCCGGTCTATTACAGCGGTTTTCTGGGGGTGACCTGGCCAATCATCGTCTTTGCGCTGGTGGCGATCTGTGGCGAACTGGCCATGCGCCACACCGCCTTTGGCCGCCATTGCGCCGCGCTTGGTGCCAATGAACAGGTCGCGCGCTATTCCGCCGTGAAGGTCGATCAGGTCCGCATGGCAACATACACCCTGCTGGGCATGCTGGTTGGGTTGGCCACCATCATGTATGTGCCGCGTCTTGGCTCTGCCTCGGCCGCAACCGGTGTGTTGTGGGAGCTGGAGGCGATTGCAGCCGTCATCATCGGCGGTACCGCCCTGAAGGGGGGCTATGGCCGGGTCTGGGGCACCGTCATCGGGGTGCTGATCCTTAGTTTGATCGACAACATCCTGAACCTCGCCTCGATTGTCAGCCCGTATCTGAACGGGACCATTCAGGGCGTCATCGTCATTCTCGCTGTGGTTTTGCAGCGCGAAAAGAAGGCCGCAGATTGACTGCGGGTAAACCAAAAGGGAGAGAGACCATGATACGCAGACATTTCCTTGCATCGGTCGCCATGGCTGCGGCGATGATCGGCACCTCTGTTGCCGCGCAGGACAAGAAATTCACCATCGGCGTTGCCATCCCCTCGGCCACCCACGGTTTTATGGGCGGGCTGAACTTTCACGCGCAAGACACCATCAAACGGCTGGAGGCACCTATCCGCAACTGACCTTCGTGCTGGCTACGGCAGGCAATGTCGGCAAGATGGTGAATGACATCGAAGACATGGTTGCCACCCGAAACCTTGACGCGCTGGTCGTGTTGCCGTTCGAGAGCGAGCCGCTGACCGCCCCGGTCAAGGCCGTGGCCGATGCGGGCATCTGGGTGACGGTGGTGGACCGTGGCCTGTCCGAACCCGGCATCGAAGATCTTTATGTCGCGGGCGACAACCCCGGCTTTGGCCGCGTTGCCGGCGAATATTTCCGCGAGAACCTGAAATCCGGGCAAAAGATCGTGGTCCTGCGGGGCATCCCGACCACGCTGGACAACGAGCGTGTCGATGCCTTTACCGCCGCGCTTGATGGTTCGGGCATCGAAATATTGGACAAGCAGCACGGCAACTGGAATCGCGACGACGCCTTCAACGTGATGCAGGA
>Ga0051981_10001437_pt1 | contig 11648 bp, 10 predicted proteins | sample CryGey13umfilter_3_FD_59644 | JGI IMG/M metagenome (GOLD analysis project Ga0051981, IMG submission 59644) | Groundwater microbial communities from aquifer in Utah, USA - Crystal Geyser 4/10/14 3 um filter | ecosystem: Environmental > Aquatic > Deep subsurface > Groundwater | place: USA: Utah... | reverse complement strand
CAGCATCATGAAGGCGCTGGACGCCTGGGACTACCTGCAGAAGACGACCTTCGACGAGGCCGAATTCGTCGAAACCTTCCTCGACATCCTGCGCACCGCCAAGCTGCGCGAGCCGGCGGGCAAGGCAACGCCCAAGCCGGCCGACGACAGCCTGCTGCTGGACCCGCTGAAGCAGCGCTCCGCGATGTGGCGCGGCCAGCGCATCAACCTGCCGCTCACCGCGCAGCGCATCCTCGCCACGCTGTACGCCCGCGCCGGCGAGGTGGTGAGTTATGAAGAACTGTTCGATGTGGTCAAGAGCGGCCGCAACCGCGACAACGTGCGCAAGCACGTGGCCACGATCCGCGACGCCTTCCGCGACGTGGACCCGTCCTTCGACGGCATCGAGAACATCCCGATGCGCGGCTTTCGCTGGACAGGCGCCTGACCGCGCGGATGAAGCTCGGTCGCGTCGACTTCCCGCTGCCCGACGTGCCGCGCCTGGGCCTCGCGGCCTTTCGCAGCCGCATCGTCTTTCACCTCGTCTTCATCGCGTTGGCGCTGGCCACGCTGGCGCTGGCGCTGGCGCTGCTGAACGAGGAGCGCCAGCGCAACGCGCAGCGCTACGAGCAGACCTTCGCCAAGTCGCTGGCCGAGATCGTGGCGCAGCTGCGCCACCCGGCGGGCCAGCTGGCCTTGATGAACCCCGAGCCCTCGCAGGTGGAGGCCGGCTGGGTGGCGCCGCAGGTGCTGCCGTTCGCGGCCATCGACTTCGACGACGCCACCAAGGCGCGGCGGGCGGTGGACATGGCCGGCTGCGGCCTGCAGTACCCGGGCGGCGCCAGCCTGTGCGTGGCGGTGGGCAGCAATGCCTACGCCGGCGGCTTCGTCTACCTCGTGGCCGGCCTGGACGCGCCGCCGCTGGTGAGCCGCGAGCACGGCGCGCTGGACCTCGCCGACCTGCACCGCGTGCAGATCCGGCTGCGGCAAGGCGGCAGCGAGCAGCAGTGGCTCGCGCCCGTGGAGGCGCTGGATGCGCAACGCGGCCAGCTGCCCGGCTTCGTCGTCGATGGGGCCGGCAACACCACCACCCTGCCCCGCCACGCCCGCCCGGTGCGCGACTTCCGCGGCTGGGTCTGGCGCGACGGCCCCTGCCTGAATGCCACCACCAGCGCCACCCCCAGCGCGGCCGACTGCGTGCGCCGCACGACGATCTCGGTGCGGCTGCCGGTGGAGGCCTTCCGCGAGGCGCTGTTCCGCCCCGGCGGGCCGCAGTGGCCCCCGGCCGACCTGCCGCGCACCGGCCTGCGCCTGACCCTGCTCGGGCCCGGTGGCACGACGTTGTTCGACAGTGCCTCGGCCGGCGCGCAGCCGCCGCTGACGCTGGCGCGGCTGTCCGGCACGCTGTCGCCGGGCGAGACCCTGCGCATCGCGCGCGGCGCCAATGTCGTGGCGCTGCTGCAGGGCGCGGACGAGACCGGCGCGCCGCCGTCGCCCTGGCTGACCACGCTGATCCAGCACCTGCCCGCACCCGCCACGCCGCGCACCCTGCAGGCGCGCGACACCGTGACCACGCCGGCCGGCCGCTTCGACGTGGTGCTGACCGGCGACCTGCACGGCCTGGACCGCACGCTCAGCGCCAGCGCGGCCCGCCTGGCCTGGCCGGTGGGCGCGATGCTGGGCGCGCTGGCACTGGCCTGGCTCATCATCGAGATCGGCCTCGTGCGCCGCGTGGCCACGCTGACCCAGCGCGCCGCCGCGCTGTCGCACCAGCTGCAGCAGCCGGCGCAGACCCGCTTCGAGCTGGGCACGCTGGACGTGGCCGACCTGCGCGGGCGCGACGAACTCGGCATCCTGGCCGGCACGCTGGCCGACCTGCTGCAGCACGCCCGCGACAGCCTGCGCCGCGAGCAGCTGCGCGCCGAGCGCGAGCACGACCAGTGGCATGCCGTGGGCCACGAGATCATGAGCCCGCTGCAGTCGCTGATGCTGCTGCACGGCGCCGAGGACGACCCCAGCCGCCGCTACGTGCAGCGCATGCAGCAGGCCGTGAAGGTGCTCTACGGCCAGGCCTCCCCCAGCGAGGCCCTGGCCGCCGCCACGCTGGCGATTGGCCGGCTGGACCTGGACGCCTTCCTGCGCCAGGTGGCCGAGAACGCGGCCTACGCCGGCATTGCCGACGTGGCCTACACGCCGGCGCCCGAGCCGGTGTGGGTGCAGGCTGACGAGTACCCGCTGGAAGACGCCCTCACCCACGTGCTGACCAACGCCGACCGCTACCGCGTGCCGGGCACGCCGATCACGCTGACGCTGCGCACCGACGGTGACCTCGCGGCGGTGGACCTGCACAACCAGGGCCCGCACATCGCCGAGGACCAGCTCGCGCGCATCTTCGACTACGGCGTCAGCGACGCCGAGCCACAGGACGGCGTGCGGCGCGGACAGGGGCTGTTTGTCGCCAAGACCTATCTGGCGAAGATGGGCGGCAGCATTGCCGCGCGCAATGTGGCGGACGGCGTGGTGTTCGAGATCGCGCTGCGGCGAGCCTAGGCTGAGTCCTGGCTCAGACCTGCCGCACCCGCTCCAGCAAGCTGCGCACCGCCAGCTCGGAGCTCAGCGACTGCTCCAGCGGCGCCCGCACCAGGCCGGCGTGGGCGTACTGCAGGTTTTCGTAGACCTCGGAGGCGGCGGGAAAGTGGTCCAGCAGCTGGGGCAGGGCCGGGTGGCCCTGGTGCTGGGCGAGCTCGGCGCTCAGCTTGTCGACCAGCAGCCGGTACTGGTGGGGGTCGGCCGCCTGGGCGCGGGCTTCGATGGCCTGCAACAGATGGGCCAGGCGGACCAGGGACAGCAGCTCCTGCGGGACGGTGATGCGGACAACGGCGTTCATGGGCATTCTGAGAAAGCAGTTCCTGCAGGCAGACGTGGCGCCCGGGCGGCGGATTTCAAGCGGTCCGGCCGACAATCGGGCCCAGCCTGCCTGATCCCATCGTGAGCGCCACCTTCGACTGCCAGAGCTGCGGCGCCTGCTGCGCCCATTTCCGTGTGTCCTTCTACTGGGCCGAGGCCGACGACGCGCCCGGCGGCACGGTGCCCGCCGCGCTGACGCGCCAGGTCAGCCCCCAGCTGCGCTGCATGGCCGGCACCGAAAGCCGGCCGGCGCGCTGCGTGTCGCTGCAGGGCGAGGTGGGCCGGCAGGTGAGCTGCGGCATCTACCCGCTGCGCTCCAGCAGCTGCCGTGAGTTGCAGCCCGGTGACGAGAAATGCCTGCGCGCCCGCGCGGCCCACGGGCTTGAACCCGCGGCCGGCGCCGCCATCTCCGCTGCCCCTGGACTCGCGCCGACAACCTGATGAAATCCCTGGGCCAACGCGCCACCGGCCTGCGCCTGGAACGCATGCGCGCCTCGCCGCGCTACCTGAAGACCGACGCGGGCGAGGGGTTTCGCAACCTGCACCCGATCCAGCCTGGGCTGAAAGACCCGTCCCAGCGCTTCTCGCTGTCGGACTTCCTCTGCGCGGACGGCCGCCGCAAGCCCGCCGGCCCGCTACCGACGATGAACCCGCTGGACGACTGGCGCCGGCCCGCCGGCAGCAGCCTGCGCGCGACCTGGCTGGGCCACTCCACGGTGCTGGTCGAGATCGACGGCCTGCGCGTGCTGACCGACCCGGTCTGGGGCCAGCGCGCCTCGCCCTCGCAGCTCGCCGGGCCGAAACGCTTCCAGCCCGTGCCGCTGCGCCTGAAGCAGCTACCGCCGCTGGACGCGGTCGTCATCTCGCACGACCACTACGACCACCTGGACATCGGCACCGTGCGCGAGCTCAGGAAACTGCAGACGGTGCCCTTCATCACGTCGCTGGGCGTGGGCGCCCACCTGCAGGCCTGGGGCGTGCCACCGGAGCGCATCGTGGAGCTGGACTGGTGGGAGCACTGGCAGCACCCGGCGGCCGAACTGCGCATCCACGCGGCGCCGTCTCAGCATTTCTCGGGCCGCTCGCTGCGCGACCGCAATGCCACGCTGTGGTCGTCGATGGTGGTCGAGACGCCGAAGCACCGCGTGTTCTTCAGCGGCGACACCGGCCTGACGAGCGAGTACGCCGCCATTCGCGAGCACTTCGGGCCCTTCGACCTCGTGATGCTGGAGGTGGGCGCCTTCCACCCCGCCTGGGGTGACATCCACCTGGGCCCCGAGAACGCCTTGAAGGCCCTGCAGCACCTGGGCGGCGGCGCCTTCCTGCCGGTGCACTGGGGCACCTTCAGCCTCGCCCTGCACGACTGGGACCAGCCCGCCGAAACCCTGCTGGCCCTCGCACCGCAGCAGGGCGCGCAGCTGCTGATGCCGCGGCTCGGCGAGCCGGTGGAGCCGGCGCACGGCGAGCGCACCGCGCCTTGGTGGCGGGCGGCGGATCAGCCGGCCAGCCCGCGCACGGCGGCTGCTGCGGCGGAGGACAGCGGCCCGATGCCCAAGGGCGTGCCCTGGCCGCTGGACTGAGACCTCAGCGCGTGACGATCGGGAAGTTGCCCGGCGCCTTGTCGATCAACGCGAGGAAGCGCAGCAGGTCGATGCGGCTGCCGCTGACCTGGATCTCGTCCGAGGTCAGCAGGTCCTTGGCGCCGGCGGTGCCGGCCATCAAGCGCACGAACAAGCCCTGGGTCAGCGTGAGCGTCGCGTTTGCATCGCGGGCCGGCTCGGCGCGGCGGTGGTGCAGCACCGCGTTCTCGATCCACAACACGTGGCTCTCGCGGATGTCGGTCAGCACCAGGTTGATCTTGAAGTTCTTGCCCTCGGCGGCCGGGCCGTTGAGGCCGGCGGCCATGGCTTCGAGGAAGCGCTCGATGGGCGTGTGCGACAGCATGTCCAGCAAGGCCGCGCGCTTGATGCCTTGCTGCGGTGGGCCGCCACGCAGCTCGGCCGCGGCGGTGAGGTAGCTGTTGCGCCAGGTGGACGCCTCGGCCGCGTAGCCGAGCTGGTCGTAGGTGCGGGCGAGAAGCTCGCGCGCAGACTTGTTGCCGGCGTCGGCAAAGACGACATGGTTGAGCAGCTCGGCGGCCCAGCGGTAGTCGCCCTGGTCGAAGGCCTGCTGCGCGGCGGCCACGGCGCGGTCGGCACCGCCCGCCAGCGCGACGTAGCGCTTGGCCACGTCCACCGGCGGCAGCGGGTCGAGGTGGGCCGGGTTGCCGTCGTATGCCCCGAGGTAGAACTGGTAGACCGCCTTGACGTTGTGGCGCAGGTCGCCGTAGTAGCCGCGCGCGCCGAAGTCGGCCTGCAGTGAGGCCGGCAGCTTGATCTGGTCGGCAATCTCGTTGGGCGTCAGGCCGGCATTGATCAGGCGCACCGTCTGGTCGTGGGTGTATTTGTAGACGTCGCGGTGGTGGCTGATGAACTCGGTGATGCGCGCATGGCCCCAGACGGGCCAGTTGTGCTGACCGACGTAGACCTCGGCGTCGCCGAGCTGGTCCAGCGCGTCCTGCAGATAGCCAGCCCAGCGCAGCGCGTCGCGCACCTTGGCGCCGCGCACCGGCAGCAGGTTGTGCATGGTCTGGGCGAGGTTCTCGGCGCCGCCATAGACCTTCAGTGCCGGTACCGAGAAGCTCATCTCGGCCGGCGCTTCGGCGCCCGGCACGTTGTGGAAGACGATGCGCACGCCGTCGAGCACCCGCTCCTCGGTGGGCTGGGTGATCAGGTCGGTGGGCGGCAGCACGCCGACGCGGCCGTAGCCCACGCCCTTGCCCAGGCCGGTGTCGACCAGGCCACGGGCCGAGCGCTCCAGGTGCCGGCCGAACTGGTAGGCCGAGCGCCGGCCCATCGCGGTGCCGACGAGCAGGTTCTCGCTGGTGGCCTCCTCCATGAAGCCGGCGGAGGCGATGACCGGCACGCCGGCCTTGACCTGCTCGGGCGTCAGCACGCCCAGCGCGCCGCCGAAGTGGTCGGCATGGCTGTGCGTGAACAGCAGGGCCGTGACCGGCTTGTTGCCGAGGTGCTGGCGCGCGAACGCGAGGGCGGCGGCGGCGGTCTCGCGGCAGGTCAGCGCGTCGACGACGATCCAGCCGGTCTTGCCTTCGATCAGCGTGATGTTGGCGATGTCGAAGCCGCGCAGCTGCCAGACCCCGTCGACCACCTTGAACAGGCCGGCCGGCACATTGAGCCTGGCGTGCCGCCACAGGCTGGGGTTGACGGTCGGCGGCGCCTCGCCCTCCACGAACTTGAAGGCGTCCAGGTCGGTGATGACGCTGCCGTCCTCGGCCAGGATCTTGCCGGTGGCCGGGGCCACCAGGCCGCGCCGGGCCTCGTCAAAGTCCCGGGCATCGGCCAGCGACAGCGCCTGCGCGAACGCGGCATTCGCCTGGGTCGTGGTGGCGGTGGCCTCGCCCGACGGCGCCGCGGCCGGGGGCTCGTGGCGGCTGCAGCCCGCCAGGGCCAGGGTGGCCAGCAACGCGGCCCGGATCGTCTTCATCATCAGGTCTCCTCGGGGGTGTTTTCGGAAGCGGGCGCAGCATGTCGGCGCCGCCGCCATTCGTCCAACGCAAATTCCGCTGCGCTTGCGGCAGGGAATGCATATTGAACCTGCCCGAGCTCAGGCCGCGCGCCCGCTGCCCCCCAGCCCGCGGTGCACCGCCAGCGCCAGCGCCGCACCCGCCAGCTCGGCCACAACAAAGCCCGGCGCGCTGGCCGGTGCAATGCCGGCAAAGGTGTCGCTGCACAGCCGGCCCAGCACGGCGGCCGGGTTGGCAAAGGACGTGGACGCGGTGAACCAATAGGCCGCGCCGATATAGGCCGCGACCATCGCCGCCGCGCGGCCGGCCGGCGCCCGCAGGATGACCAGCAGCAGTCCGAACGTGGCCACCGCCTCGGCCAGCCACAGGCCCGGGCTGCTGCGCACCTTGGCGGAGAGCTGCAGCAGCGGCAGCTCGAACATCGCATGAGCAAGCCAGGCCCCCAGCACCGCGCCCGCGAGCTGGGCGCCGATATAGGGCAGCAGGACCGCGCGCGGCAGCTCGCCGCGCCAGGCCATCGCGGCGCTGACCACCGGGTTGAAGTGCGCCCCGCTGAGCGGCCCGAACACCTCAATCAGCACATAGAGCCCGCCGACCGTGGCCAGGGTGTTGGCCAGCAGGGCCAGCGCCGCGTTGCCGCCGGCCAGCCGCTCGGCCATCACGCCCGAGCCGATGACGACGGCCAGCAGCCCGGCCGTGCCGATCAGCTCGGCCGCCAGCCGATGCCGCAGCCGCACGCTCAGCTCTGCGCGATCTGCAGCAGGGCCTGCTGCAGATGCGGCTTGTTCATCGTGGCCAGCGGCAGCTGCAGCAGCTGCAGCATCCGGTAGCCCAGGGCCTGGCGGGTCAGCTCGAAGGCGCGGCGCTTGGCCTCTTCGCCCTTGACCAGGGACGGGTCCGGGAAGCCCCAGTGCACCTTGACGGGCGGCGCGCCGGCGCCGAAGAACACCGGGCAGGCCTCGGCGGCGGCGCTGTCGCAGACGGTGATCACGATGGACAGCGGCGGCGCCTCGGGCGTCGCGAATTCATCCCAGCTCTTGCTGCGCATGCCGGTGGTGTCGATGCCTGCGTGGCGCAGCGCTTCCAGTGCGAAAGGGTTGACCTCGCCCCGGGGCGCACTGCCGGCGCTGTGCGCCCGCACATCGCGGCCGAGCTTCTTGGCCCAGTGGTTGAGCATGCCCTCGGCCAGCACGCTGCGGGCCGAGTTGTGGGTGCAGAGGATGAGGACGTGGGTGGTCATGACGGGCTCAGCAACAGGCAGCGGGTGCCGCCACGGCGCAGCCGGCGCCCTGGCAGCAGTTGTCGGTCAGGTAGGTGATGACCTCACTCATGCGCCCGTAGGCGGCACGGTAGATCAGGTTGCGGCTGGCGCGCTCCTGCGTCACCAGCCCGGCGTTGACCAGCTCCTTCAGGTGGAAAGACAGGGTGTTGGCCGGGATGTCCAGGCCCTCGGCCATGGTGCCGGGCGTCAGGCCAGCGTCACCGGTGACGACCAGCGCGCGGAACACCTGCAGCCGCACCGGCTGGGCCAGTGCGGCCAGGGCTTTGATCACATCTTGCTCGTCCATGATTCCAGAATACTCGAAGTAATGAATACCAGCAAGCCTCCCGGACGGCGGACCTCACAATCACGCCCGTCCTCGCCTCCGAGCCCGAACATGCCCGCCTTGCGTCACGCCCCGACCGCCCTGTTGCTGACCGCCGCCCTGGCGCTGAGCGCCTGCCAGCGCGCGGCCGACGTGCCCGCCGCTCTGCCGGCCGCTTCCGCCCCGCAAGACGCCAGCGCCACCGCGCAGCTGCGCCAGCAGGCCGACGCACTGCTGGCCCTGCACCGCCAGATCATTGTGCTGATGGACGGCGAGGCCGCGCTGCCGGCCGTGCAGCGCCGCGAGGTGCAGGCCTTGGGCCAGCAGCTGTTCCATGAGCTGCTGCAGCGCCAGCAGGCGCTGGCCGATGCGGCGCTCAAGCCCGACGCGCTGGAAGCCACCACCGCGCTGCTGACGCGCATCGAAAGCGAGCCCAGCTGGTTCGACGCCGACCGGCTGGCCTTCAAGGAGGTGCTGGAGCAGCTCGCATCGGGCCTGAAATCGAGCCAGACGCTGGACGGCATCAAGCTCGCGCGCCGTGCGCAGGACGACATCGACACGCTGGCCGAGGTGCAGAAGGCCTACGAGCAGGAGCTCAAGGACGTGTTCGGCGGCTTCGCCAAGCGCGGCATCGAGCTCAAGCGCGAGAAGTGGAGCGACTACCTCGCCAAGCTGCGCGCCCTGCACAGCCGCGAGGCGGTGATGAAGCAGCACGGCACCCGGCTGCCGGCGGCCAACGACCTGGCGCCCGAGGTGCCGGCGTCCGCCGCGTCGGGCGCGATGCGCGGCGTGGCGGCCAAGGACCGCGAGGTCTTTGGCGACAAGCTGCCGCCCAAGACCGTGCTGCTGAGCTTCGACGACGGCCCGCACGCCCGCTACACCGACGAGATCCTGGAGATCCTGAAGCGCTACCAGGCCCCGGCGGTGTTCTTCCAGCTCGGGCAGAACCTCGGCAAGGTCGGCGCGGATGGCCAGCCCCAGCCCGGCAACGGCACGGCGGTGGCCAAGCGCGTGCTGGCCGCCGGCCACCAGATCGCCAACCACAGCTTCACGCACGGCTTGATGAGCAAGTTCGAGCTCATCAAGGTCAAGGAAGAGGCCGCCAACACGGAGGCGCTGCTGGACGCGGCGGGTCGCAATGGCGACGCGTTGTTTCGGTTTCCCTACGGTGCGCGCAACGACGGCGCCTTGACCACCATCGAAGCGCTGAAACTGCGCTCGATGATGTGGAACGTGGACTCGCTGGACTGGAGCGACCCCATCCCCAAGAGCATCGCCGCCCGCGTGCTGGCCGAGCTGGACAAGCAGCAGCGCGGCATCGTGCTCTTCCACGACATCCACGCCCGCACCGTGCAGGCCCTGCCGCTGGTGCTGGACCAGCTCGCCGCCGACGGCTGGCGCTTTGCCAGCTACCAGAACGGCCAGTTCGTGGTGACCACCGACAAGGCTGCTGCCGCGCCGCCCCCCGCCGCGGGCGAGCTCTACCGCGAGAGCCATGCGCTGGTGATCGGCATCAATGGCTACACCGCCTGGCCCAAGCTCTCGCACGCCGTGCGCGACGCCCAGGCCATCCGTGATGCCCTGGTCACGCGCTTCGGTTTCAAGGCCGACCATGTGACGCTGCTGACCGATGCGGACGCCACGCGATCCAACATCCTGAAGGCGCTGAACGACCGCTTCGGTGACCCCAAGCGCGTGAAGCGCGACGACCGCGTGTTCGTCTTCTTCGCCGGCCACGGCAGCACGCGCAAGCTGCCCAGCGGCCGCGAGGTGGGCTATATCGTGCCGGTGGACGCCGGCCTGAACGACCTGCAGGCCGACGCGATCGCGATGCCGCAGCTGCAGGAGGTGGCCGAGGCCATCACGGCCAAGCATGCGCTGTTCGTCATCGACGCCTGCTACTCCGGCCTGGGCCTCACGCGCGGCGGCAGCCCGGCGGCCGACAGCAATTTCGCCCGCACCAATGCGCGCCGTATAGGCCGCCAGATGATGACCGCCGGCGGCGCCGACCAGCAGGTGGCCGACGACGGCCCCGGCGGCCACTCGGTGTTCACCTGGACGCTGCTGCAGGCGCTGAGCGGCAAGGCCGACCTGAACGGCGACGGCCTCATCACCGCGACCGAACTGGCCGCCTACGTGGCGCCCGCCGTGTCGGCCATCGCGCACCAGACGCCGGCCTTCGGCAGCCTGCCGGGCAGCGAGGGCGGCGAGTTCGTGTTCGAGCTGCCCACCGCCCAGGAGCCGGGCCTGAGCAGCGCCGTGGCCCAGCTGGACGACAAGGCCAGCCAGCTCGCCGCCAAGCTCGACGAAGCCAGCAGCGCTGGCCGCCAGGCCGCGCCCGCTGTCAGCGGCGCGGCCAGCGCGGTGCAGGTGACGATCAAGGGCCTGGACGGCAAGGACCAGGCCCTGGCCGCGACGACCGCCCGCGTCGACCCCGGCGCCCGCGTCGCCGCCCAACGCGCCAACGACCGCGGCCTGCAGCTCTACCGCGAGCGCCGCTACGACGAGGCCGAGGCCGCGTTCAAGGAGGCACTGGCGCTGCAGCCGAAGTTCGCGCTGGCCGCCAACAACCTCGGCTTCGTGCTCTACCGCCGCGGCAAGTTCGCCGACGCGGCGGGCTGGTTCGAGAAGGCGGTCGAGATGGACGCGAGCCGGTCGCTGGCGTGGCTGAACCTCGGCGATGCACGGCTGCAAGCCGGCGACGACGCCAAGGCCATGGCGGCCTACAAGACCTTCCTGGAGCTGGCGCCCAAGCATGCGCGGGCGGCGGAGCTGCAGGGGTGGATTACGAGTCCGTCGGAGGGGACGAGGCCGAAGGCGTTGTAGGGGACGAACGATGTACACCTGCCCCTGCAGCGGCCATGAGGTGTTCGACTCCTCGCCCGGATCGTTTGAAATCTGCCCGATCGGCTGTTGGCTTTGCTGCCGCTAAGGGCCCTCTGCCTCACGGAGCAGCCGCTGCAGGGCAGCAACGAGTTCGGGCAAGGCGTCGTGCACGACGTTCCAAACCGTCGCGTGGTTCACTACCGCATAGCCGTGGATCAGCAAGTTGCGGAAGGCAACGATCTGACCGAGGCGCGGGACCTGAGAGGCCAAGCCTGCGTCGAACTTGGCCAGTTGCCCCAAGGCCTCACCGATGATTTCGAACTTGCGTTCAACGGCGGAGTGCAGCAGCGCATCGTCTGCGTACTGCCGAGCATCCCGGCCCTGGACGAAACCCTGGATTGCGTCCGCAGCGCTCAGTGCTTCCACAGAAAGGCCCGCGGATCACGCCGCATAGAGCAACTCGCGCTCCTGCTCGATCTGGCGCAGCACAAACGGGTTGCGGACAGCGTCCGCCTGCACAAAGTCGACCCGGCGCCCCAGCAGGGATTCGAGATCACGCCGTGCCGCGTCCCATTCGTCGAGGCCGACGCGGTAGCCTGGCTCGAAGGCCACCAGCAGGTCGGCGTCGCTGTGCGGCTTGAAGTCGTCCCCACGCGCTGCCGAGCCGAACACCTCCAGCCGCGCGATGTGGTGGCGGCGACACAGGGCGGCAAGAGCTTCTCGGGCCTGAGCAATGCTGGGGTGCATGGTGCGAGTGTAGGCAAGCC
>Ga0051981_10001435_pt1 | contig 11655 bp, 5 predicted proteins | sample CryGey13umfilter_3_FD_59644 | JGI IMG/M metagenome (GOLD analysis project Ga0051981, IMG submission 59644) | Groundwater microbial communities from aquifer in Utah, USA - Crystal Geyser 4/10/14 3 um filter | ecosystem: Environmental > Aquatic > Deep subsurface > Groundwater | place: USA: Utah... | reverse complement strand
ACAACAACAACAACAACAACGATGAACAAATCTTATGAGAGCCTTAACGACAAACCCGAAGATACCATCAGACATTCCACTACCATCGACTCCACGGGATTCGACCAAGCGAGCGCATCAGATGACAAGGCGAAAGAGGAAATTGTAAAGCAAGCATTTCAAAGTCCTTTGCTATTAAAAAGTACCAAACGGAAGGACACGTTGTCTTTGGAAGGGGGTCGAATCACTGCGGAATCCAACTTTGATTTTTCCGCCGAATTGTGCGTCTCGTCGGATGACCGTTCACGCACGACGCTTCCGTCAGATCATTCAGAAAACCCGATCGTAAAAGGAATGGAAAGCATTTTAAATAGTTTTACCAACATGGCGGATAGTCCTAATTCAACCGGAACACTCCAGCGCATCCTTCCTCAAAATAATATCGGGGGGCGCGATTTTCAGATAGGCTACCCAGCGACGAGCGTACCCATCCAAGAAGACCATCAGAATATATCATTGGCGTCTGGCGTGACACACATTCCTCAATCTAATTATTTGAGTGAATCTATCCAAGTTGATGATTGTGCGACCGAACTGAATCTTTCCTCCATTGAAGAGTCGAGTGACTCTAGCACACTGATGAAAGCTGTGAAATGGAACATTTTTGATGAAACAACTATTGTCGAAGATACCTACCCAAGGAAAACACAGGACTTCTTTCCATCCAAGGAGAAAGGAGATTTGGAAGTCAAACACGATCCGGAAGACTCTTCTCACCATCGGGTGATTTTTGGTGGAAAGTGGTCGCAGTCTTTTGCATTTCACTGCATTGCATTTCTCGTTTTGTATCGTGTCATCATCATTCTTGTCCACGGATACGATACCATTATCCTCGACGGTATGTTGATTATGTCTCTTGTCGCGTGGTTGGCTATCCCATGTTTCGTAAATGTTGGCAAATTATGAGAGAAAAATAACCTGTACTAGGTCAACGAATGGACATATAACTGTAAATACGATAGTTTCCATAGATTTCTCCTCAAAGTCACGAATAAATTCTTCGTAAATAAATAATATGATTGGTTTGTGTGTGAGTCTTGTGCGTTTTGGATGTGCCCAAAAGAAACAGAGTTTATCGATGTACTGACAGTAAGTCTGTTGGCGCGTAGCGAGTCTTTCCTTCGCAGGCGCGGCCGGCCGGCTTGAAATGGCGAATAAGGGAGATCTAGGTAGAAATTTGAATATGGTATTTTCAGTACACCGAGCACCCGTTGGATCGAGTCCTTAGCGTCCCTTATGTCGGTGTCGGTGCGTCCCACTCCTACTACTGTTTTTGGGATACTCTCGGCAGTCTTGCAGAGAAACACGCTGGGTAGTATGATGGCAAGCCTCGCTTTTCCCATCGCAGTTCAAAGGCCATGGACATTCTATTTGGTCTTGTGCAGACGCTGTTTCATCTGGGTCGACGTTCCCCCCTTTGGCATTTGCGATAGAATAGCTCTTCTCTGTTGCAAACTCCCTTCGAACGACACTACATATATATAATTGGAACGAAGGGAGAGAGACTTGTATCGATAAAAAGACACTGTGTAGAAGGAGTGTTTTGTTTTAGTTGATCCAGTCATGTCAACGCGAGATGCTTTGTTGGCGGAGCAAACCAGCGGAGTCGGTGCGCCGGGATTTTGTTTACCTGCACCTCAGGAGTATCGCTCCTACACGAGAGGGTCTCGGGATATCCGGCGTTCGTACATACGGAAACAACGCAACGGCATCAACAAGAGGCAGCAGGATACGAGCACGGCATCGTCATCATCGAGTAATACCCCCGTGGTGCGGAGGAGACCACAACACCTGATCCATGAACGCATGAATCAATTACCGCCCTCAGAATCAATATATCTTGATTTGTCATCGCCACCTTCATCGCCAAACAAAAAGGAGACGGTATCACGTTCAGAACGGATACGGAGAAGATTATCGGGGAGGTCTTCGTCTTCGGGTACTCCATCATCATCGCAATCTACTACTACTTCCACCACTGCCCTCATCGGCAGCAGCAACAAAGACAACAAAAGTGTCACATTTTCCATGGAAAAGTCATGGTGGAAGCAAGTTCCCGATTCGGCTGTACCAACAACCCAACCACTGGCACCCGAAAAGAGGAACGATGCAGAACAGATTTTCTACATGGCTGCGGAAGATGGAGGATCGGTTATGACGGGAATGAGTCAACAAGAGTTGTTGCGAAAAAAGGCTCGATCAGAATCCAAGAAACGAAACAAACTCTTCGGCAGTAACAAAAAGAAGCGAAAAAAGAATCCTATCGTATCCTTGCCACCCGGATTGTTACCCAACGGAAAGAAAGAATCGTCTAATGATAAATTTTATTCTTCTAGTTCTATGCCTTCAGATCATGGATCGACCAACAACAGACAAAGGCAGCCCCGCCACCAACCTGCCACAACCGCACAAGGACGACCAACAACACGGACTATTCAAGAGAGTCCCGGTGAGACACCCAAAAAGTCCTCATCGGGGAATGAATTGTGGAAAGCACAATGGGGTTTAGATGGAAAAAAATCAGCGACTAGATCTGATTCGACATTCACAGATAACGTACCTACAATCCAAAAGACACCATCTATGGAAATGCCATTCTCTACCGTGCCAGAAACATGGGCTGTCATGAATGAAACGGAAGATAACTTGTTTTTACATCCATCCGACTCTCATCTCTCGGCCGAACAACAACAACGACGACGTTCTCAGAACCAGAGAAAAGACGATGATAATTGTTCGATCGATGAATACTCCTTTCCGCTCTTGTCTACGGGTGCGTTGGGTGGTATATTGGAAGATGTTGTGCAACAAAGACAACAAAGAGAAGCAATGTTCGAAACAGAACGCGGACTCGAATCTATCCCTGAATTGAACGAACGCCACAGAGCAATTTCAATGTCACGATCGGATGGGTCAGGACGCGTACGATTTTCCGCCACAGCGGAACTCTCGACCATTATTTCTTCTGACGAAGGAGTAGCTAGATCGGAAATGGACGAGTCAACAGATGTCGATGTTCGCAATTCTACTTCTTTTTTATCATATCAGATTGATTTGGATTCGCCAATATCTGTGGCGGAAATTTTGTGCAAATCTGCAAACTATACTCCCACACCCACCAAACGACGACGGAAACCAACTTCCGCGCAATCGCCTGTTCAATCCATTTTAAGACCTGCCAAATACGGTGATCGAAACGGCAAAGAAATTGGAGGACTCCAAAATGCTTACATACGAGCCATGTCGTACTGGAAAGCCTCACAAATACTACAGAAGCGGAGATCGCCCATTGATGAGCAAGATGACTTTCAAAGACTGGAGGAATACGCTAGCAAGGATCTCACATGGATTCCAGCTGTTACGGAAGATAATGAACAATTACGGTTCGTGGATCCGAGTGGTGCAGAGCTTTCCCCGATCCGTGAAGCGAAACCTTCTAGTATATCGGAGGCAAATTCGAAATCAGAGGACTGGAGTGAAAATGAAGATTCGGAGACTATGCAACGCTTGCATTTCATCGAAGCTGTGGCGGCTGTCGTGATTCAGACGGCGTACCGACGGTACAGAGGTTTAAAATTGGTCGATGCTCTTCGGTACCAGGTCGCACACGCGAGATTGCAGCAGAAAAAGTATGCTGACGAGATGAGACGGAGCGAAACGGAACAAAAGAAGAGATCAACTGGTGGCTCAAGCTCATTCTCTTTAGAAAGTGAACGAAGCAAAGAAAGTGGAAATCAGGAAGATTTACACCATCGTACTTTGGATACACCCCGGTCACCCGGCAAGTCTTGGGATGGGCGTGTACCTCAGCCTGTTTCTCCTCAGCCCCACTCACCACAAAAACGCGACCAAAGCAAGGCTGCAAACGCGGAAGCAGGATCTCGTAGCCTGAAAAGGTCTATGTGGAACGAGAGCATTTCAGAATCAAATGGACAATCATCACGAGGAGCGTTACATTTCCAGTCGTTGAAGACAGATGAAAGCCTCAATCATCCGGTAGATAGTACTGCTAGGAATGAGGAAATCGGTATGATGAGAAAACAGGCCTTGCTCGACGAATTTGCTTGGGAAGAGGACGGGGAAGTAAATTCCCAAGGCATCAAACCGAAACAGTTACAAGAGGATTTCCAAGACAATGTCTGCGAACCGCGCCCGATATCCAGCGCGCAACAGCAGACTTTCAACCACGATAACTCGATCGCCCCGTTAGGGAAGAGAAGGTCCGACGGTGTCAACCGTCCTATGCAAGGTCAAATACAAATCGATGAAGACATCGAAGAACCCACCATGGAGAGGGAAGCTAGCAGAGAAGGGGAAGGCATTCCTTACCAAGTGCAGCGCAGAATAAATTCTTACGACAACCCTCTTCCAGCAGTTTCATCAAAACCTTCGTTTTCAGAATCTGTCGCCGTTTCGGAAATTACTATGGATGTCTACAGCACGTGTATCGAAGAACCAAGAAGGAAGTCCGTATCGGAGTACATCCACAAAATGGAAGGCGAAGTAAATCGCAAGTCGCCACCCGAAGAAGTTGTCAACATTGGTCAACCGGTCAAGATTATTGCTTCCGTTGGTGGCGAAGGCAACAGATCAAAGTCGGCCCCGAATAAACGCACCGATGGCACAGAACAAGGGCGAAATGGCTGGAGAAAAGACTGGATTCAAAGCTCACGTACAGAACCTGCAAAAACTGTACCGGTTGACGAAGCCACGGGACTGAGTGGAAGCTCTCTCGGGGATAACACCAACGAGCAGGACAATTCTGGCGATCTAGACGGATCTTTCGAAAGCACAGTAAAACAGCGCTCACTTCCTTCTCCGTATCGGAAACCGTCGAAGAAGGACATCTCATCTGTTTCTTCATACGGAGATACTGAAAGCAGCTATCCAGGACACCTCTTGATCCATGGTCAGGCCGTGTCCGGGAACGACACATCTGAAGACTTGTTCGCCCAAGCTGCTGTGAAAATTCAATGTATATTTAGAGGGTTTTGGGTTCGAGATTGTATCAATGTCGATCATTATTGCGCCATGGTCATACAAAAAGCATTCCGCGGCTACTTATGCCGCGTCAATTTCCAGTACGACAGATATCGAATCGTTCTCGTCCAGTCCATTTGGCGACGAAGCATAGCCAGGAGTGACGTTGCGCATGTCCTTGCTTGTGCAATTCTCATTCAAGCCGTAGCACGAGGCTTCCTTCATCGGAAGAAGTGCGCGATAAGCCTCAACTTCGACTGCGAGCGCGATCAATCAGCTGCCTTGGTAATCCAGTGCTCTTGGCGAAAATTTTGGTGCGAGAGTGTCCTGATTCGTACTCTTGTTGACGTTTTGATATCTCAAAGTGTTGCTAGAGGTTGGTTGGCAAGACAAAAACTCAAGAGGTTGAAAGCGTTGAACCATGCGCAAAGGTCTAGCCTGTCGAATATAAATGAGAATCAGAGTAACCAGGTCACCGAAAGTACGACAGGGGAGAAGCAGTCAAGCAGACCAGATTATTTTGATAACGCGCCCGATGATGAAAAGTCTTCCGATGCCGGCGGATCCCAAAGAGGAATGTCGCAAGGAAGTCTTGCCGGGAGCATGACTTCATCCGACTCATCCCTACCAGACACGCCTCCTAAAAATTCCCAGAGAATTACCCTGACACGCTCTGCATGTGCGCGTCCGCTGGCCCCCAGTTTAGGAGAAAATGGAATGTCTGACGCCCGAGATGAGTCCCCGATTCTGCTTACTTCGCTCGACAATGAAGAAGAATCCGAGCCCGGTTTTATTCCGGCGGTGAGAAGGGCACCATATGGGCGAGAAGGTATTTCACGTGACGGGAGACCGCCAATTTCCCCGGGGCCAGTCAAATCTAGCAAGCTTGCGGAAAGATACGAAAGTGGACTTCGCCAAGCAGAGAAAGACCGAAATTCAATTAAAACTTCATCCCGAGGCTCGAAGAGCCAAAAAGTTCAAATCATACCACCTGTGGATATAGAAGACGTATCTTCGCCAATTGGAAGTACCGCAAACAGTGAGGAAAGTTTTGAAGATGCGTCAAAGGATTGTGACACGTCCATAGTAGCTACAGAATCGTCACGAGCCGACTCCGAAAACACCGAAGAAGCTGAGGCTCAACGTGGCGCTGAAATCGCAAAGTTGTCAAAGAACAATAGAGTCATGCAGTCCATCCATTACGTCGAAAATTTGCCGGAAGACAATCCATTCAAAGGATATTACAAGCTATGGGCTGAGCTTGGCCTGTTTTGCCCACGCAGTACCCCAGAAGCCACCAGTGCCATTCGTTCGTCTGAAGGGTCGCACTCTGGTGTCGACCCCGATGGTGTAAGGAATATTGGATCTTCCTCCATTGAGAATCCAACACTTGTGGGGGGTCCGAGCTCGATGACAGATGAAACTAATTCGCCAAGTGTAATGGACCCGAGCTCGATGCTTGATGAGACTAATTCGGCAAAAGTGGAGGAACCAAGCTCGATGCTTGATGAAATGAATCCTGAAGAAGTGGAGGAAGCTAGCTCGATACCGAAGGAAATACAAAAATCGCAGGCTGACATAGATTTATTCGACACAAACGTTGGCTCAATACATACGTCTCATCAAATCGATTCTTTGACGATTGCCGGCAGAAACGACTTGCACCAGACAGTCCAGGACGACACCAAAACCGTGAATCCATTCGAACAACCCGCACCAAATGATCCAGGTTTGATGAATTTTGAAGAAGATACTTCTCATTCTGCCCCCCTCGTTCAAATTGCACCTCCGTCATTTGTTCCGGAAACTGCGCTAGCGGACTCAGCGTCTGCAACTTGCAACGACGATGATTCAGATTTGATTTCGCTGCCTGGAAAGACATCGTTGTCCAGAATTCCTCAGATCTCGCTACCAGATTCTGAATCTTTAAAAGAAAAAGACGATCAATTAACGGTTGTCTCTCATGGCCGCGGAGCGTCACTATCAGGGCTTTCAACAGTGTCGGGACCTGAATCCAAATCAGTAAACTATGACGGGGACGAAGCACATAATAGGTCACTAGTTGACAGTGCGCCATCGGAAGGAGTCTCAAAACTCTTACAGGCGCTTTCAGGGTTAACACCAACGAAATCTCTGGATCGAAAGGTGTCTTCCGCTTTCGTGCCTAACAACGTACAGCTAGATTCAGGTTTGGTGAACGTCGAAAAGAATTCCGCATCAGATGCTGTGACATCGCTTTCGACAATGCCTACATTGCCGTTTGCAGAACATTGACTTGCTGACTATGAAGAGAAAAAGACAACACATTCTAGTGACGTAGCGCCATTAACGTTTCGCCCTGATAACACGAACAATCACGGCGTCGGTTTTGACGATAGCTCTCAAAACACAACGAAAGATCAAGAAGGACACGAGGAAGAGGCACCGGTGATAGATCTTCCATCAAATACTAAACATACAGGGCGTCTGCCGCTTGTGCCTGCAATCGAGCAAAGCATGGGAGACAGTGTCAAATCTGACCCAACGCCATCGATCACGTCTTCAAGTACCAAATCTGTTGTAGTTTACCCAGAGGGCTTCGAGCCGAAACTGCAGCGGCGGAAAATTTCCGTGGAGAGTTCAGAAGAGAAGAAGGAGTCTGATTCTATACATGAGATCAGCCAAAACGGCTCCGGAGAAAGCAAATCAATTGACCGGCAAGACTCAGAGGACGCATGTAGTCGCAAGTCTCTCCCCGTTGATAGAAAGGATGAAAGTATCGAAACGGAATCCAACTCCGAGACTTTGAAAACGGAAACAAATATGAAAGAAAAAGCGATTTCGTTAGATGACCCTTACCTCTCTGCCTACTTCGCATGGCATGAAAATGGTCTTCTCGCCTGGAAACCTGTTATCGCAAGCAGAAGTGAAATTCCGCAAGAAGTTGCCGAATCAATAAAATCTTCAAGCAAGTAAATCAATAGTGTGATTATTTCAAATACTCTTTTGTAAACAAATATGTGTCATGATTTACCTTTATTAAGTCTTTCTACAACATCTTCGGAAGGCAACTCGGGCAACGTTCCAACATCGAAGCGTCTATGAATCTCTTTAATCAATTGCAACGCTTGTCTCAGCAACGTGGGATCGCGAGAGTTAGCAACCGCGGAGAAGCAAGCGTCCATACATATCTGGTTCGGCCTTAGCTCCTTCCTTCCACTATCGTTAAGACAAAACATCGTCAAGAGCACTTCGAGAGATGACTTTGCCGCTGCTGCGTCGCCTTTTTTGCAATTTAAAACTTTCAAAACAGTTTGAAAGGCAAACACATCAAGGGCGATACGGTTCGATGGATCTTTATCGGCTTGGAGCATTTCCTGAAAAATCACGAACGCTTGGTGTCGCCCGGTTTTTCCTTTCATTCGCATACTGAATATAACAGACGTATACATGCGTGTCGAAGGATTCCATTGGGGAGATGATTTGATGGATTGGAAGAGATCAAGACATGAGTTGGCTGCTTCTGGGCTTGGTACGGATGAAAGTGCGCCCAAAACAGCTGTGTAAAGCCCTATATTTTTGTCATTGAGCTGAACAGGACAACGACTATCAGCGTCCGCTTTCCTTAACTTCTCAAGTATTCGGAGAGCTTCAAAAGCTGAGACCTCATTCTTTTCTTTGCAAAGAGCATTTATGACAAGATTGTAAGTAAAGACGTTCGCCCTTTGCATGGATTCTGCCGCTTCCAGAATATCCACGGCCAACGACTTGGCACCCGTTTGCAAGAGACAGAGATCGATGCACAGATTAAATGTAGTCGTTTCGGGTACCGGTAAAGACCTATACTTTTGTGAAAGTTCAACTGCATCCAACAAGAGTTTGGCGGCGAGTTCAGCTCGATGGGGATGATCACTGTATTTGTAGCTTTTGATTATGAAATGAAGAGCCCCGGGTGGGGGAGTAGGACCATCTAAAGATATATGAGATTGCCAAAATTTCCGCAATCGTTCATCGGCCTGAACAAGGTCACCCCGCTGTACAAGTGCCACTAGCAGATTTGTGATGGATTCTCCCACAAAATCCATCGTCACGTTGGAGGGACCTCGCAGGAAACATTGCTGCAACAGTCCATCGATCCGGTCGGCTGCCTCTGGTGCTTCCGATTTGGACCATGCCAGAGTAGTAGCATTCAGACATTGGGACAGGTCCACCTCACGATCATGTTGTCGCTCAAAGTAATTCACTGTCTCTTGCCACAACTCTTCGGCCTGGTTGGGTTGCCCATGTCGACCACATCCCAATAACATGGTGGCAAAGGTATCTGGATTTGGTTTCACATCGGGATGATCCTTCTCCAATTGTAACATCAAGTTCAAAATGGTTTGTGCCCTTTGCACGGCAAAAGTTTCGGGACTCAGCGACCAGGCGCGCAGTACTCGATTAAAGCTCTCCGCTGTCGGTGCTGGACCACCTTGAGTGTGTAGGTGTGATACATGGACAAGCCAATCTTCGGCGGCCGCCGCGGCTCCATATTCTTCCGCCGCTCGCGAGGCATGCAAGAGAATCATTTGATTGTACAATTCCACGGGTAGATACTTGTTGTCGGTGTTGCTATTAGTGCCTTTGACACCATCGTTATTGGCTGCCCGGGCCTCGAAGGCAGACATAAACATGTCCCCGATGGCACGTGCGTCGGGGTGATTGCTTTGTCCACAAGTATACAACAAGGCCGCATATACATGGGGTTGGTACGGATTCGGTTGTTGATGCTGTTGTTGTTGATACCGAGCTTCCATACATTCGAAGAGGTTACGACAATGTTCGAGGGCATCGGGCAATCGATTACGAGCCCACCCTCTCATGATTTGAATGTAAGGCCGTGCCGAAAGCTGATGGGTTCGATCTGCTTTGGTTTCCTCGTACAGTCGATGCAATAAGTCTTGCGCCGTTTGTAATTCCACGGGACAAACAACCTCCGCCTTGGTGTACGTTTCAATGACCGTCAAACAATATTGAAATGTTTTGGTATCCATTCCACCCCGTGGTAAAACCGATTTGATGTACAGAATCTTCTCCATCATTTTGTCATGTCGTTGTTGTTGTTGTTGTTGTTGTTGTTGTCGTCGTGGCGGTGGTGGTGCACTGATGACGGCTAGATGTGTGTTTTTCTTGTTGAATCGACGAAATGAAGCAGCGTCATCAACATCAAGACGCGCGCGCATCCTCCGAGTCGACGAGTTGTCGTTATCGTTGTCGGCAGTAGTATTAGTAGTCGTCGTCAAGCCCCGTCGCTCACCCATGCGGCCGTGGCAGACAACCGGCGCAACGACGGACATCGCCGCCGTTCTCTTCCGATGAATCAGAGAATTCGAGATGACAACTCGAAAGGCAATCCGACATGGGACCATCATTTCGAAAACGATGTAATGATCATAGGTGACTACTTCTAATATATTTTTACGATACGTTCCTCCCCTGTAAGATGGATTACAGTTAGTCGTCAAGCATCGATCATCAACAACCGAGATACGGGAAACAAAATTTGACTGCAAAGGGTTGTAGTAGTAGCTGTACCGGTTGGATCTCATTCACGCGGGATTCAGGATGTTTGGTCAGCACCATAAAACTTCATCATTATTGGGTGACAAATAATAATACGAATATGCTTCCCACGAAAAAAAAACAAAAAAAAAGCCGATATAGAGTGCGCGGCAGATGCGCATGACAGTGAGTTTATGTGATGGATCGGGACGGAACACAACAGCACGTACAAACACCTGTGCGCACAGCCACCCTCACGAACTGCGTTTGCCTACCACACTTTACGAGAGCGTCAAAGGATTTAAAAAACGCCATCGGAGAGGAATTCACTTTCAAAGACGACACTGTGATCTTGTGACTTTGCAGAGAAGGACTACCTACCTACTCCATTTGCTCTCTCTGTTTCATAAAACATCCTATCTGTTGTTCCAAAACAATCATAATATCAGTCAGAAAGATGTCGTCGTTGAATCACAACGATCGTCCCAAGAATTACAATATACAATCTAGCAGCCAACCACCCCAAGCGGCACCACATCAGATGCATTCCTTGGTGTTGTTGTATTCGCGGTTACCTGCTTTGGTGATACTACCACCGTTTTTGGCACTTGCCATTCCCGTGATATTTTCAATATTGAATTTCATCTTTTCCGGACATGCCATTCACTTCGCCATTACGACCATCACGTTGTGGCAAGTGGGTATCCTTACCATTCATCACTACTGCGCCAGCAGCACGACGTCATTGGAAAAGGCCCTGCGTGAAAACGAAATCAGGCTTCCCGCTCTGGCTGTCACGGCGAGCGCTGTCATGCTGTTCGCCGTAACTCGGATGACGGGCGACACCTTGGCATGGCATCTTCCCGTACCTCGATTGGTAGGCTTCTTCGTCCGTACCTGTTTCGGCATTGTCTTGCTCGAAGTCGGAGTTTTCTTGCGCTACTTCGGACCTCCTTCTATCAGTACGTATCCATATACATTCCCATGATACCTTCATCGTTCATCTACCACACAATCTTTCTCGTACACCTCCTCTTCATCACGCCGAGAGGAAGGGCTCGGGAGAAACAATTTTCCTTTTCTTTTTCTCACCTTTTTGATTGCATGTTCCCCCCC